>Ga0233422_10000936_pt1 | contig 13678 bp, 12 predicted proteins | sample Watercolumn_Mata_2_FD_182724 | JGI IMG/M metagenome (GOLD analysis project Ga0233422, IMG submission 182724) | Freshwater microbial communities from Lake Matano, South Sulawesi, Indonesia - Watercolumn_Matano_2014_110_MG | ecosystem: Environmental > Aquatic > Freshwater > Lake | place...
CGGGCGTGTTCGCCGGCTCGTCCTGCATCGTCATCTGCATACTACTTCAACGCCGCGAGTGCGGCCTTGAGCTCCTCAAAGTCCTTCAGGTCGGCGACACTGTAGGCCATGTCTGCATACGCAATCTTCCCGCTATTGTCTATCACGAAGACTGTACGCTTGTTGGTAAGAGTCTTCTCATTGAGACTCGCGTACTTTTTCGCGACTGTGTGAGCGTGGTCGCTGAGCAAGCGAAAGGGAAAAGAATGGAGTTTTGCCCATTCGTGATGAGACCAAACGTAGTCGCCGCTGATCGCGAGTATGTCTGCATCAAGATCGCTGAGTGCGGCAAAGTTGTCGCGCATCGTGCAGAGCTCCTTAGTACAACCAGGGCTCCAATCAGCAGGGTAGAAGGCGAGCACAATCGCCCGGCTGCCAATCAAATCTCCAAGTTTCAGAGGGGTTTTGGCCACAGAATCTTTCGTGGCATACGGAAGCGCGAAATCAGGCGCCGGAGCGCCCACGACGGGAGAGGTATTCTCCTGAGCATGGAGCAGCACAGTCATGAAGAGGAACCAAATCACATGGGCAACTGTTTTCATATCAACGAGTTCCACTTTTCTTTAAGATACCAGGAAAGCGCACCAGATGCAACAGATTGCAGGCGGTTGCATCTCACTCATCACAGACTTACTTTGCAACTGATGTTGAAGACGATCACTCGGACAAACCTTCTTTCGATTCTCATCGCCGGTCTGCTGGCTGCGCCGATCACTGCGTTGACGTGGCATGACCACATCCTCTCAGGCGGAAATGGAGTCCACAAGATCCAATCGCACCCGTTTGACGCCACCGAGTCACAGAGAGTCGTGCACGCGGCAGACTCGTGTCTTCAGTGTGTGCGCGCCGGATCGTTCTTCGCATCGGCGATCGAGGAACTCGTCGTGTTCATTCACGACGGAGAGTACCGGGGCGATCTCCCCGTGTCGTTCGAAATCATTGAATACACCAATCCCTCAACCCCAAAGCGCGGCCCCCCGAATCCCCTCAGCTGACCTTGTTTCACCAGCTTCCACTCAGTGTGTCAAAAGCATCTCTGCAGATGCTCCATTCTTAAGATCTTTTCTCTAAGGACTGCAATGAAAACACTTCATGCAATTGTACTTCTCTTGTGCTTCGTCGCGGGCTCAAGTGTTTCTGCACATGCTCAATCCGTCTTCAATCCGGACATCAGTATCATCTCGCGATTCCGTCTCGAGTCAAACGACGGTCAGAAGCTGCCGGAGGAGCGGGTGTTCAGCAAGCCGGAGTTCACGTTCGAGGAATTCGAGGTCGCGATTCAATCCTATCTCAATCCCTACGCGCGAGCGGACGTCTTCCTCGCAAAAGGAGGTGCCGGTGAAGAGCCGATAGAGATCGAAGAGGCGTATGCAACATTCCTGAAAGGTCTGCCATTGGACCTGAACATCCGTATCGGCAAGTATCTCACGGAATTCGGGAAATTGAATACGATGCATCCCCATTCATGGTCATTTCTGTCGAAGCCATTGAGCCTTCAGCGGTTCCTCGGAGAGGAGGGCATTAATGACCTCGGAATTTCCGCGAGCATCCTTATTCCGGCCGGAGACGTCGTGTATGCGAAATTGACAGCTGATGTTCTCCGAGGTCATACGATTGGCACACTCGATCCGACATCCCACACGCAGGGGGGTGGAGTGGGAATGATCGACACCGCTTCGTCGGAAGTCTTCTATGCAAACTCCGGCCGATTGATGGTGTTTGTTCCGATGAGCGAAAACGGAGACCTGGAACTTGGTGCCAGCGGGCTCACCGGGATCCACGATCCGTATGCAAGGTTGCGATTCACCTATGCAAACATCGATTTCAAGTACAAGTGGAAGCCCAATGCCTACACCTCTCTGGTTCTGCAGGGAGAAGCGCTCTTCAACCACCGCAAGATCTCGAGAGGGACTGACATTCGAGGCAGAACCATTCTTCAGTCATTCTCGTCCCAGGGATTCTACCTGTACGGGAACCTTCAGTTCAACAAGGTCTTCACCGTCGGCGGACGTTTTGACTGGACACAGTCTCCGTACAGCACTCATGAGAAGGCGCAGGGTGGAGCAGTTTTTGTTGGATTCTATCCGGTCGAGGAAACGGCCGCCTTCCGCCTCCAGTACGAACACGTGCGGACAACCTCACCTGGCGCTGCAACAATTGGCGTGAACACGATTTCCTTACAGTTCATGTTCTCGATGGGACCACATAAAGCACATCCATTTTAGCGTGAATACCGAAGGAATCGACTCATGAAGAGAATCATGTTTCTGATCGTGCTAGCAACTGCGTATGCCTTTGCAGCAGAACCCAAGATCAAGGTTGTAACGAGTCTCAGCGATTTGGCCATACTCACGAAGGCAATCGGCGGAGAGAGACTCGAAGTTGAGGCTCTTGTCCGGGGCTCGCAGAATCCACACTACATCGAGATAAAGCCGAGCTACATGCTGAAGCTGAAGTCCGCAAATCTCTTCGTCACAGTGGGAATGCAGCTTGAGCTTTGGTCGCAGCAGATCATTGACGGATCGAGAAATCCAAATCTCATCATTATCGATTGCTCGAAGAATGTCAAAAAGCTGGAAGTCCCGACCGGGAAAGTCGACGCAGGGATGGGCGATGTGCATCCGCAGGGGAATCCGCATTACTGGCTCGATCCTGAAAACGTGAGAGTGATCCTGGATGAAATCCTGCAGCATCTTGTCAAACTCTCACCTGCAGATGCGGAGTACTTCAGAGCCAATGTGGCGGAATTCACAAAGAGACTGGACGCAAAGAGGGCTGAGTGGTCGGCACTGATGGCTCCGCTGAAAGGGCTGAAGCTCGTTACCTATCACTCGAGTTTCAGCTACTTCGCCGAACGATATGGGCTTACTGTCGTCGGATATGTTGAGCCGAAGCCCGGCATACCGCCGTCTCCTTCACACACGGCCGAACTGATACGTCTCATGCGGAGTTCGGGCGTGAAAATCGTTGGCGTAGAACAATATTTCGAAGAGAAAACCCCTCAACAGATCGCCAACACAGCTGGCGCAAGATTGGTACGGCTGTGCACATCAGTTGGCGGTCGAGAAGGGACTGATGACTATTTTGAACTCATTGAGTCCAACATCCGCGCCATTGTTTCCGCTGCGAAGGATTCGTAGATTGCAGAGGGGAGGCAATTCCATGTGCTACCCACCCAAAATCACTACACCATGACAAACCTGTAGGTTATGAAGACCATCGGTAAGGTCCTCATACAGTTTGAGAACGTCACGCTCGGCTATCGCCGTCACGTGGTTGCCAGGGATGTTTCCTTTACGATCAGCGAGGGGGAATTCGTTGGGATCGTCGGACCGAATGGATCGGGCAAGACGACCATCGTACGAGCAATGTTGGGCATCCTGCGGCCGCAGGGGGGTGTAATCCGGATCAGCGGCCAATCGTCCTCGAGGTTACGGATTGGATACGTTCCTCAGCGGGATTCTATCGATCCGATCATGCCCTTCACGGTGTTCGATGTTGTGATGATGGGACGGTACGGGCGGCTTGGACCGGTACAAATCCCAACCGCAAGTGACCGTAACATGACTCTTGACGCCCTCGCCCACGTCGATCTTGCCGACCTGGCCTCAACTTCGTATCGCGATCTTTCCGGCGGTCAGAAGCAGAGAGCGCTCATCGCACGAGCTCTCGCCGCAGAGCCCGACATCCTCATCCTCGACGAGCCGACAAATGGGATGGATCTTGCATCCAGCATTACAATTTTGGATCTGATCAAACACTTCCACAGTGAACACGGAATGACAGTGGTCATGATCAGTCATCTCCTGAGCGACGTCGCGAACGTTGTCAAGAAGATCATGCTGGTGGAGCCGCGGTTCTTCCAGGTAGGAAGCGTCGAGGAGATACTATCAGAAGAGAATCTCAGGCGAATCTACGATATGCCGGTCACCGTAGGGGAGTGGATGGACACGAAGGTAATCATTGCACGAGGAAAGAGTGTCTGACGCCGAGATCATTCACACGATCTTCACCGAGTTTCCGTATGCACTTTTCGGAAGTGTCATCGCGGGTATTCTTTGCGCGTATCTCGGAGTCTATGTCGTTTCGAAAAGGGTCGTTTTCGTCGGCGCCACTCTGACGCAAGTTGCAGTAGCCGGCATCGCCTTTGCCCATCTGCCGTATGTTCACATCGAGCCGGTCTACGGATCGATCGTCTTTACTGTCATCGTGACACTGCTCTTCGGTTGGATGCTTCAGAGTAAGTCCGTTCCGCGGGATACCATACTCGGTGCGAGTTTCGTTGCAGCGATCGCGCTTCGGATTCTGATGATTCAGAAAAGCGCCGGTGCCGAGGCATCCGAGATCGATGCGATTTTGAAAGGCGATATTCTTTTCATAACAGCTGACCAGTTTCATCTCTTGCTCGTCGCCTTTCTCAGCATCATGACCGTACATTTATTGTTCCGGAAAGCGTTCCTTTTCGTTTCTTTCGACGCAGAGACAGCAACCACGCAGGGTTTCGATTCCCGATGGTGGGAGATGCTGTTCTACCTGACCATCGGAGGGGCAATATCGATTGCGACACGAGTCGTCGGCGATGTGTTTGTGCTTGGGTTTCTCGTCGTGCCTCCGGCGGGCGCGATTCTTACGGCCCGCAAGGTGAAGAACATTTTCCTTCTTTCCATTCTCTACGCGATTCTCCCCCCGATCATCGGTCTCTACCTGGCCTTCAGGCTGGACATGCCTGCCGGCCCCACGACGGTCGCCACAGCCCTTCTTCTTTTGCTAGGAACCTGGACCCTCAGCAGACTCAAGAGGTGATCAATTCATCCTCTCTCTGCTCGTCTGTCCACCGCTCTGCATCCTTGCCCAACCGTGCAGTCGACGTGATCAAGCGCACATTGTACTTGTTTCTTCGTGCTTCCTTCACGGACATATTGATTTTCCATGCCGAATTGACTATTTTTAGCAGAGACTTCGACCGGGGGAAAGCAAACAGAGATGTCGTGCACAACTGGCACATGAATGCAAGGCAAGCGCTGGCATCGCTTGCCTTTTTGATTTTAGGAATGACACATGACGCTGAGTGAACAAATCAATCTTGATCTCAAAGCTGCAATGAAATCGGGGGACAGAACGCGCCTCGAAACGCTTCGCCTGCTCAGAGCACATTTCATTGAACTCTCAAAACGGGGGGAAGGGCAAACGATCACCCCCGATGAAGAGCTCTCCGTTCTGACCGCTGCAATCAAGAAGCGAAAAGAGGCGATCGAGATCTACGAAAAGGGGGGAAGACAGGATCTCGTTCAACAAGAGAGGTCGGAGCTGGATATCATTTCCTCATACCTCCCAAAACAACTCTCGCAGGATGAAGCGGCACAGTTCATCGATCGCATCATCCGTGAAACGGGAGCCGCGTCACCAAAGGATTTCGGAAAGGTCATGCCGCTTGCGATGAAGGAGCTGAAAGGAAAGATTGATGGGAAAGTGGTCCAAGAGCTGGTGAAAACAAAACTGGGAGGATGATCATGATCATTGATCTGCTCATCTTGTTGCCGTTGATCGGATTCACCGTCCTGGGTTTTCGGGACGGTTCTGCGCGGAAGCTCGTCGCGATCGGCGTGTGCATCCTTGGCATGTTCATTGGTCAGTATGTGATGCATGACCTGGGAAAGATCCTCGTCGACAAGCTAAATTACCAGCCTGCGACGGCGCCTGTTGTGGCGTTCCTTATGGTGTTCCTCATCCTCTTCATGCTGCAGTTCGCCTTGTATCGGATTGTAACAGGGAACTACAAGTTTGGCGGAGGCGGAATCGTCGACAGGATTATCGGTGTGCCACTCGGGGCAATTGAAGGGACTATCTTCATTAGTGTCATGATCATGATGTTGACGATGGTCGATCCGCCACGTGACCGCACAACACGCGAATCCCGGCTCTACAAACCAATTGCCGCGGTCGCACCGCTGGTGATGGACCTTTTCTCCAATGCGTTGCCTGCCGCCCAGCAAGCTCTTGACAATGTTGCCACACCACAAGCGGACACAACCTACACCCCTGAGTCGGTGAGGGACATGACATCTCCGCAGGCCACTCAGTTTGACTCGACCTTACAGAAGGCCAGGCAATGACGAACGGGAAAGTTTGATGGCCGATTTCTCTTTCCCACTCCGTAAGCTCGAATTCGATAGGATCCTCGACCGACTGCAGCAGTTTGCGGTCTCCGAGCCTGCTCGTGAACGCGCCGCACACCTTGTCCCGCTCCCGGACGCACCTCGCATCCGTGAAGAACTCCAACGTGTCTCCGAAGCAAAGGAACTCCTGATCTCCGAAGGCGGCGTACCGCTCGATGGAATCAAGGACATCATTCCCGCATTGAAGCGCTCCGCAGTCGAACACCATATCCTCGCAAGCAGAGAGTTGTTGCACATTGCGTCAACGCTTCGGGCCTCCCGCACCGTCGCGTCGTTCATCGGGAAGCGGAGGAAGGACTTCCCGCTGCTTGGCGACATGGCATCAACCCTCTTTGCTGACAAGGTGGTGGAATACAATATCGTGGAGTGCATCGACGATGACGGACGACTTCGCGACTCGGCAAGCAAAGAGCTGCGCCGCATCCGGCAGGAACAGATCACAACTTCAGACGCACTCCGGAAACGCCTCTCCTCCATTTTGAAACGCGTGTCCGAAAAGGATTTCCTCCAGGAAGAAATCGTCACCACGCGCGACGGAAGAATGGTGATCCCCGTCAAGACGGAACACAAGAATCACGTGCCTGGATTCATTCATACGAGCTCTGCCAGCGGAGCGACAGTGTTCATCGAACCTGCGGAAACACTCGATCTCAACAACGCATTGACCGAGTTGCAGCTTAGCGAACAGCGCGAAAGTGCCAGGATCCTCGCGGAACTTACGATGCAGGTACGCGACATCCGGGAGCACCTTGAACCGACTCTCGCAACACTCGCAACGCTTGACCTCGTATTCGCCAAGGCCAAATATTCCATCGAAATCCTGGGAAACCCGCCGGCGATCACCGATTCGAATCGGATCAAACTAACTCAGGCTCGTCATCCCGTGCTGCTCCAACGACACCGCCGTGAGGAGGTCATACCTCTTGATCTCGAAATGGGAGGAGATGTGCGGTCGCTCATCATCACGGGCCCCAACGCAGGAGGGAAGAGCGTCGCGATGAAGACAGTGGGCCTTCTTGCCCTCTGTGCGCAGGCAGGAATGCACATTCCGGCTGGCCCCGATTCAGAGCTGGGAGTATTCGAGTCTGTTTTTGTCGACATCGGCGATGAGCAATCTATTGAGAACGACTTGAGCACGTATAGCTCTCATCTCTTCCGGATGCGGGACATCTTGAATGGTGCAAATGAGCGAAGTCTGATATTGATCGATGAAATCGGAGCCGGTACCGATCCTGCTGAAGGCGGGGCGCTCGCCGCAGCGATCCTCACAGAGCTCACGAACCGTGGATCAATGACGATTGCCACCACTCATCATGGCATGCTGAAGGCCTTCGCACACGAGACGGAAGGCGTGTCGAACGCTTCGATGGAGTTTGACCAGGACACCCTCACGCCAACGTACAGATTTCGCTTCGGCATCCCCGGAAGCAGCTATGCTCTCGAACTTGCACGAAGGCTCAACCTGCCCAGTTCTGTCGTCGACGAAGCGAGGAAGTTCGTAGGAGATGAGAAAGTCCGGCTCGAAACACTTCTGACCGAGCTTGAACGACAGACGCAGGAATACAGGGAGCAATTACAGCAGGTTTCCGCTGAGCGGAATCGGTTGAACGCTCAGGTGTCTGTCTATGACCAAAAAATGGCAGAACTGCGAAAGGAATTGCAGGCCATACGCAAAAAAGCGGTCGAAGAAGCAAAGGAAATCGTCAGGAATTCCCAATCGCTGGTCGAAAAGGCAGTCAAAGAAATCCGTGAGTCATCGGCCGACAAAGTGGTCGTGCAGGCTGCCCGCGAGGAAATCGGTAGGCTCAAAGAACAAATCCAGGAAATGACTGTCGAAACTGAGCAGAAACCTGCTCCGGAGCTGGCTGCCGGCGATCTTGTCAGACTCAGGGATACGTCCCAGGAAGGCGAGCTGATCGAGCTGAAAAAGCCCTATGGGACGGTCCTCGTTGGGAACGCTCGTCTCAAAGTGAAACTTGATTCACTCGAGAGGATTCACGGAACGAGGCGGTCTACCTCCGACAGCATAAGCAGTTCGCTCTACATTCCTGAAGGAAAAACTCAGATTGATTTACGTGGGTTGCTTGGAGATGAAGCGATCATTCAGGTCGAACGCTTCCTCGATGATGCAATCGTAGGAGGGCTTCACAGAGTTGATATCATTCACGGCAAGGGAACAGGCGCACTCAGGAAACGAATCGCAGACTTCCTCAAGACCTATCCGCATGTCAGATCGTTTCGACTTGGCGAGTGGAACGAAGGAGGCTCGGGCGTTACAGTTGTGGAATTGGGCTAGCAGTCATTCTGGTTTGGTGCGATGACGAAGATACATCAGAAGATCGGGAAAATCCTCATAGCAAATCGTGGAGAGATCGCGCTTCGCGTGATTCGCGCGTGTCGCGAGCTTGGGATACGAACGGTTGCAGTGTTTTCTGATGTTGATCGTACAGCTCTTCATGTGCTTCATGCCGATGAAGCCTGGCCGCTCGGCGGCTCGACGCCGAGGGAGAGCTATCTCGATCAACAGAAGGTCATTGACATTGCGCGAAGAACGTCGGTTGACGCTATTCATCCGGGCTATGGATTCCTGGCGGAGAATCCCGACTTCGCCGAACTCGTGGAAAACACCGGCATTCGATTCATTGGCCCATCTGCACGCGCCATCCGCGCAATGGGTGATAAGACCCAAGCTCGAAAAGTAGCACAGCGACTTGGGGTCCCCACAGTCAGTGGCACGATCGAGCCAGTTCATGATCCCCTTGAGGGCATCGAGATCTGCAAACATATCGGATTTCCCGTGCTCTTGAAGGCCACTGCTGGGGGCGGGGGGAAGGGGATGAGGGTTGTCCGCGCAGAAGATGAATTTCAAGCTGCATTTCGAACTGCGCAGTCGGAAGCCAAGACGGCATTTGGGGATGATAGGATTTACATCGAGAAGTACCTTACAGGTCCCCGGCACATCGAGACGCAGATCATTGGTGACACACATGGAAATGTTGTGTATCTCGGTGAACGAGAATGCTCCATACAGCGGCGTCATCAGAAAGTCATCGAGGAATCGCCTTCCCCGGCTGTGAACGATCACCTGCGGCAAGAACTTGGAGAAGCAGCCGTCCGGCTCGCGAAGGAATCAGGGTACGCAAACGCCGGGACGATGGAATTCTTGCTGGACAACGAAGGAAAGTTCTACTTCCTCGAGATGAACACGCGTCTCCAGGTTGAGCATCCGATTACCGAGGAAATCACGGGAATCGACATTGTGAAGCAACAGATCAGGATCGCTGAAGGGGGGGAATTGCCCTACAGGCAAAAAGACATTCTTCGCCGGGGTCACTCGATCGAGTGCCGGATCTGTGCAGAAGACCCTGAAAACGGATTCATGCCGTCCACTGGTACTTTGGAGCGGTACGATCTGCCACAGGGCAAAATCCGGCTGGAAAACGGTTTCCAAAAAGGAGACCAAATCTCAGTATTCTATGATTCACTGATGGCAAAAGTCATCGTGTGGGGAAACCACAGGCGCGAAGCTATTGATGCAATGCGGCGAGGCCTTGCCGAATTCCGGGTTGAAGGAGTCAAGACGACGATTCCGTTTTGCGACTATGTGCTTGGTCATTCAGTTTTCATTGAAGGCGATTACAATACTTCTTTCATTGATAAGCACTTCGACCCCGCCAGCTTGAGCCAGATCTCCGATGATGAGCAGGTCGCCGCGGCATTATGCGCAACCCTCCTCACTCGAATGAACGGGACTATCGCGAATCACAAGAGCGTGAATCAGCCGAGCAAGTGGCGCGCGACGAGGACGGAGACTTACAGATCATGAAGGACGCGTACATCGCCACAACTGGCCAAAAGACCGTCACAGTAAAGATCATGAGCGATGGGGAAGTGTCCATTGACGGTCAACGCATGATTTTCAGCTTCGCTGCCGGCATGAAGGGCACATATTCCCTTATCCTTAGTGGAAAGAGCTATGAAGTCACGACTCCTGAGCGCGGAGCGTCCACCGCTGTCCCCGAGGGCGCTATCTCTCTCTCCGTGAACGGAAAAGCTCAATCCGTTATTGTCGACGATGAGCAGACACACCGACTAAAAGCCATTTTCAACAAGTCGGCAGGGCGGACTTCTGAATCGATCATCAAAGCTCCCATGCCAGGCTTGATCGCACGTGTTGAGGTCGTGCCAGGTGACGAAGTAGTACCAGGTAAGGGCCTGCTCGTTCTGGAAGCAATGAAAATGGAGAACGAGATCAGGTCGGGCGTGTCTGGCAAGGTACTCAAGATCCATGTAGAAAAGGGACGCGCTGTGGAAAAAGGGGAGCCCCTCGTCACAATCGGTTAGCCTCACCAAAACTATCTGACCATAGAGTTGATATAAAGGAAAGAGTGCTAAATGTCTGACTTAAAGAAACATAGCGAACCAGTTGTCGATGAAAATCTAGCCCTTGAGCACGGCCTTACAAAGGATGAGTTTCAGAAGATCCTTCAGATACTACGCCGGGTGCCCACGTACACGGAATTGGGAATCTACAGTGTGATGTGGAGTGAGCATTGCAGCTACAAGAACTCCATCGCCATGCTTAAGACGCTACCTCGATCCGGTGCCAATTTGCTGGTTGAGGCAGGAGAAGAAAACGCTGGTGTCGTTGACATTGGTGACGGTTTGGGAATTGCATTTAAGATTGAGAGCCATAATCATCCATCCGCTGTTGAACCCTACCAGGGAGCTGCCACAGGAGTTGGGGGAATCCTCCGGGACATATTCACGATGGGCGCTAGACCCATTGCCGCGTTGAACTCACTCAGGTTCGGTGATCTGTCGAATGACCGGGTCCGATACCTCTTCAAGGGAGTTGTGAAGGGAATCGGAGATTATGGAAATAGCTTTGGTGTCCCAACGGTTGCCGGTGAAGTATATTTTGATACCAGCTACACTGACAACCCCTTAGTGAATGCGATGGCTGTCGGCGTGGTCGAGCGTGGAAAGATGGCTCGAGCGATTGCCAAGGGAGCCGGAAACCTTGTGATGATCGTCGGATCGTCTACAGGTCGTGACGGAATCCATGGTGCCACGTTCGCGTCAGAAGAGATTTCTGAGAAATCTGAGGCCAAGCGGCCTTCAGTCCAGGTCGGAGATCCATTTACCGAAAAACTGCTCTTGGAGGCAACGCTGGAGGCGATCAACGCGGGACTGATCGTGGGCATTCAGGATATGGGAGCTGCGGGTCTGACTTGTTCGAGTACTGAGATGAGTGCCAAGGGCAACAGCGGTATGAAGATCTATCTGGATGCTGTCCCGCTACGCGAGAAGAACATGACGAGTTACGAAATCATGCTCTCGGAATCCCAGGAGAGAATGTTGCTCGTGGTCGAACCTAAACATGAACAGGACGTCAAGAAGATATTTGGCAAGTGGGACTTACATGCAGTCACCATAGGTGAAGTCACGGACGGGGGAAGAGTGCTAGTCTACCACCATGGTCAATTGAAGGCAGACGTACCAGCGGAAACTCTTGTGCTGGGGGGTGGAGCTCCGGTATATATCCGGGAGACGAAGGAGCCGTCTTACTTGAAACATGTCCGGGATTTCAGTGTAGATACGCTGGAGCCTCCAAAGGATTATAATGCAGTGTTGCTTGAGCTACTCCGGTCACCTTCAATTGCATGCAAGCGGTGGGTGTACCACCAATATGATTCAATGGTGAGGACCGGGACAGTTCCGGCTAGCTACGATGCAGCAGTAATGCGAATAAAGGGCTCCGCAAAGGGACTAGCGGTAAAGACTGACTGCAACGGCAGATATGTGTACCTCAATCCACGGCGAGGCGGACAGATCGCTGTCGCTGAAGCAGCACGAAACGTCGCGTGCACTGGGGCGAAACCTGTCGCCATAACCAACTGCCTAAACTTCGGCAATCCATATGACCCTGAAGTGTATTGGCAGTTCAAGGAGGCCGTAACTGGCATTGGAGAAGCTTGCCGGGCCTTGGATACACCCGTTACGGGCGGAAATGTAAGCTTCTACAACGAAAGTCCAGAGGCTGCCGTTCTGCCGACACCAGTCATCGGTATGCTCGGAGTTCTGCCCGATTTCGAGAAGGCAATTCCATCTGCTTTTCAGGAACCAGGAGATATGATTGTGCTGCTCGGCAAGGAGTTTGGGGAGATTGGCGGGTCAGAGTACTTGTTTCAGCGAACCGGCCAAGTGCTCGGGGATGCACCGAGATTAGACCTGGCGGCTGAGAAGAGACTTCAGGCGCTGTGTATTGAGCTTGCTGCTTCTTCGGTCATCAGATCTGCGCATGACTGTGCTGAAGGCGGACTTGCCGTCGCTCTCGCAGAGTCGCTGATAGAATCTAGTCCGACTCTAGGTGCCAGCATTGACCACTTACCTGAAGCAGAGAAGAGGCCCGATTGCGCACTCTTCGGAGAAACACAGTCACGCATTCTCGTGAGTTGTAATCCCAACACATATGAGGCCCTGAAGGCAGCCGCTGAGCATCGTCAGGTACCCATCGCAGTCCTTGGAAGAGTAGACCGAAGCACCCGCATCAGAGTACAAAACCTCATAGATCTTACGGTTGACTCTGCCAGGAAATCGTATCGAGAGTCGATTCCTTCTGCGGTAGGAGAGACGGTTTAGATGTTTTTTGCTGTTTCCTTAGTATTCGTCTCTGTAGTGACTTTACATAATACATATTATAAGACACTCGTAGAATGCTAACCACGCACTACTAGTCGGCCATTTACTCATGTGCGTCGGGTTCGGCCAGAATCACTCGTCCTTCTCTAACTTCGACTGAATATCTCTTCAAGGGATATGGCGCTGGACCGGTCAGGTTTGTTCCGTCAACGCCAAACGAACTCTCGTGACAATTGCAGGCAAACACTCTATCTGAATTGGCGGACTGGCGCTCCATTCTCACCGAACAGCCAAGATGCGTACAGACAGAACTGACGGCCGCCCATTCATTATCCGCAAGCCGTGCTACCAGGACGCTCTTGCCGTTGAACCTGAACTCTCGCGCAGTCCCGCTCTGAAACTCTCGCTCCACGCCAAGATCCATCTCAGACTCAGTGCCCCTGCTCGTCCGGTGTTCCGATCTCGCATACAATGCGTATGCCGTTGGACCTACCACGAGTGCCAACCACCCGATCAGCGAATCCTTGACGAACAGCCTTCGGGTCCATGTCGCTTTGCTATCAGTTGATGAATCACCCATCGGGCTCAGACCACGATAAATGCTTCGAATATCAACTCTGCCGGCCCCAAGAGCTCGACGTTTTGAAATCTGTCACTCGCGCGAGTGAAGCGAACAATCAAATTCTTCTTGCTCCTCGGTATCACAGTCACCGGCGACTTGAATCCCAACAGCTCGCAAGCCACGATTGCCGACGCAATCGACACCGTACCACACGCTAAAGTTTCATCCTCGACTCCGCGCTCGTACGTTCTAATTT
>Ga0233422_10000938_pt1 | contig 13674 bp, 14 predicted proteins | sample Watercolumn_Mata_2_FD_182724 | JGI IMG/M metagenome (GOLD analysis project Ga0233422, IMG submission 182724) | Freshwater microbial communities from Lake Matano, South Sulawesi, Indonesia - Watercolumn_Matano_2014_110_MG | ecosystem: Environmental > Aquatic > Freshwater > Lake | place...
AGATCCCGGATCAAAATATGAGAACGCCAAGACATTGGGCGTACCGATTCTTGACGAAGGGGCGTTTGTGAAGATGATAAAATGACACTCTTTTTGTTTTTGCGGGAAAGATGTAGTGCTTGGTCTTACATGGTTCCGTATCTCGTTTTCTGCTATACTGTTTTTGTGGATAATGAAGCAATGAAACAGTTGGCACTATTGTGTCGTATTGAGATGTCGGACAGTGAACTTGAGACATTACGGGGTGAAATGGAGTATATTCTCGAGTATGTTGAAAAGATTGGTGAATTGGCACCTGCTGATCCTGTGTTTAATGTGGGTATGCATCATAACATGATGCGTGACGATGTGAATCCGCGCGAAAGCGGCACGTATACGGAGGTGCTTGTCAGTGCCGCGCCTGCACGTGAGGGAGACTTTGTCCGCGTTAAAAAAATTCTTTAATGTATGGATATATTGCATGCATCGGTTTTGGAACTTCGTCGTGCGCTTGATTGTGGCGAGATGACCGCTTTGAAAATTGCGGAGGCATTTCTTGCGCACATCAAGGAAACAGATACAAACATACATGCGTTCTTGGAAGTATACGATGATGTAAGGGAACAAGCACAACGTGCTGACGCGATGATTGCGGCGGGCGTTGCGCGTCTGCTCACAGGTATTCCCATTGCACTCAAAGACAATCTCCTTGTGTCCGGTAAATGTGTGTCGTCCGCCTCAAAAATCCTTGAAGGATATATTGCCCCATATGACGCGGAAGTCATTCGACGTCTCAACAATGACGGTGCAGTATTTTTGGGTCGTACCAATATGGATGAATTCGCGATGGGTGGTTCGACGGAAAATTCGGCATTCGGTCCGACAAAAAATCCGTATGACACCTCGCGTGTGCCGGGAGGTTCGTCCGGTGGATCTGCAGCGGCGGTTGCCGCACATATGGCACCGCTTGCTCTGGGGAGTGATACCGGTGGATCTATTCGTCAGCCCGCGTCGTTTTGTGGTATTGTGGGGCTCAAGCCGACATATGGTGCGGTGTCGCGCCGTGGAGTGATGGCTATGGGGTCATCTCTTGATCAAATTGGTCCATTTGGGCGCACGGTTGCTGATACGAAAGTATTGTTTGACACAATCAATGGGTACGATGCGGAGGACTCTACATCCGTGCCCGAGTCGGTGCGCGCAACTGTTCGTGAGGGAAGTGTTGTTTGTGGTGCAATGCGTATCGGTGTACCGGAATCATTTGTGTATGGTGAAGGGGTGGATGATGATGTAAAAGAAAACTTTCGTGCGACTCTTTTTGCGCTTGAAAAAGCGGGGCACACAATTGTACCTATTGAGTTGTCGACATTCCCGTACGCGCTTGCCGTGTATTACATTATTATGCCTGCGGAAGTCTCTACTAATCTTGCACGTTTTGATGGAGTACGATACGGGCTCCATGTTACGGGAGACAATCTTCTTGAAGATTATATGAAAACACGGGGAACCGGTTTTGGCAAAGAAGTGCGACGACGCGTTATGTTGGGTACGTATGTGTTGTCCGCTGGATATTATGATGCGTATTACAATAAGGCAACCAAAGTACGCGAGACACTTCGTACGGAACTTGCCGATGCGTTTACGCGCGTTGATGTGATTGCTACTCCAACATCACCCACACCGGCATTTGTTTTTGGGGAAAAAGCATCAAACCCTTTGCAAATGTACTTGGCGGACATCTTTACTGTACCAGTCAATATTGCCGGCGTGCCGGCGATTTCTGTTCCGTCAGGTAATGTCGTACGTGATGGATCAACGCTCCCTCTCGGCATGCAATTCATCGCACCGCACTTCGCCGAGGAAACATTGTTTGCCATTGCGGAGAGTGTGGAGAAAATCAATCAGTCCAACCAAGATAAGTAAACGCAGAGGTGTATACGTTTCTATTCGTCCTATTTTGTTGCCCTCTTCTATACTCGCGTACTCATATACTTGTTATTCGTATACTCATTATTATGCAAGGCCCATTTATCAATTTGGAATACATGTTTTACAAAGTATATACATGGATTTTTGGTGTGCCTTCACACAGTACAGGTGATAAAGTAATGGGAATAAATACCCAAGGATTGGATATATCTGGGAGTAGTGATATGTATTTATCAAGTGATGGAGGATTGATACATGCCGTTAATGGTTCTGATATGTCATTTGTCATTATGATTTTTAAAAATATTCTTGGCTTTATTACGTTTCTATTTATTATTGGACTTGGATATGTAATTGTACGAATTAATGAACTCTATAAAGAGATAAAGAAAAAATCGACGTTTGTAGAACCGACATATGTGCCTCAAACAATAATCAATGAGCGTTGGGAGGTTGTTTTGCATCATGTTGCGTCTGCCAATCCATCCGATTGGCGTATTGCGATTATTGAGGCGGACAATATTCTTGATGACATGGTGAAGCGCATGGGGTATGAAGGACAAGACTTGGGCGAGCGACTGCGTGCTGTGGAACCGAGCGATTTTTTGAGTATTCAGAGTGCATGGGAAGCACACAAGGTACGCAATAAGATAGCACATGAAGGGTTGGGGTTTACTGTCACACAACGCGAAGCGCGTCGCATCATCGGATTGTATGAACAGGTGTTTCGCGAGTTTGAATATATTTGAAAATGAATATTGAATGATGAATGAAAAAGAAAGGGAATTAAATATGAAAAAAGAGATGACAGGGAAAATGAAAAGAGAGAGAAAGTGTGAAATAAAAAAGCAACGCTTTGCACGGCTTGTGCTATTTTTTCTGTGTGGTAATATGTACACGTTAAAGTCGATAGGGCTTTTTTATTTACATTCACATAGGGGGGTAGAGAAGTAGTATCTCGGGAGGCTCATAACCTCCAGACCTAGGTGCAATTCCTGGCCCCCCTACACTCAAAACAAAAGAGTCCAAAAGGGCTCTTTTGTTTTGAGTGTATCCGAACATAAAAATGAAACTTTTAATGTTTTAGGGTGCATTGATGGAAGAGTGATGTGAGTCCCGTCAATTCCTAACCCCTACAATGAGAGGTTTTTCTCCGCAAGGTTAAACCTAACGGCGCTCCGTTAGGTTTAACCTTGCGGAGAAACTCTTCACAGAAGTATAAAAAGTTGAGGAATATCCCAAAAGATGATACCCTATACCACACGCCGGGGTAGCTCAGTTGGTTAGAGCATAGCACTCATAAAGCTAAGGTCGTGGGTTCGATCCCCACCCCCGGCACCACGTAGGAAATTGCAAGCGGTTTTGGTTCGCCTCGCTTCGCTCGGCGACTAATCTAAATCACAAAAGAGCCCGGAGAAGAACATCGGCGAGAATCATATTTTGATATTGGGGGAAAGAAAATTTTTTAATCCAAGATAGAAATCCAGAAAAAGCCATAAAATGTTGGCTTTTTTTGTTGTACTTAACTTTAAAGTACAGATATGCTATAGCAGCGTTGTTATCAGGATTGAAAGAGTTTGATGATCTCTGCGGTAATAGTGCCTCAGAGAACTACACCTTAAAGGAGAAAAGACGATGAACATTATCGGACGGATCTTTTGGATCATCCTGCGGAATTCAATTCTGCTCGGGGTTCTCACTTTTTCTACTTTTGTAATCATTGAAATTTTCATAAAAATGTTTTATTATTTTTGTATTCGTTTCGTGAATTCTTGGATTGTATGCCGCCAAAGAAAAAATTGAAATTGTTATCGGTGCGACGGAGCCGTGCTTTGCGGGGGTACATCCTCGCCGCCTGCGGAGGCGAAAGCGGTTCGCACTAATTCAATAATAGAGCACTACTTCGTCGAGCACCACTCCCTCTTGGTGTGGTGCTCGGTTTTGCAGTGCAGGCACGTACATTATTGATTATATATATAAAATAACGAAGTTGCCCCGCATAACTTTAATGACGTTGGGTGTGTGAAGCATTGGTGAAGTGGGGCATTGAGTACGCGGGTAATCTTTTGCGATTCAGGTTTTTTTGGCGTTATGTTTTTTAGCATGAAAGTGTGGCTGGATTTTGTATCACTTTCACAGCATGCTTGCGTAGATGCTCATAATATAGTACCCTAGAGAACATCGCCTGAGCGGCGGAAACCATTATGTCACAAGATAGACTTATCAAATTGACTTGCGTGGAGTGCAAACGTGTCAACTATTGGTCTAGCAAAAATAAGAAGACCGTCACCGACAAGATTGAACTCAACAAGTATTGTAAGTGGTGCGGTAAGCAGACCAAACACAAAGAAGCGAAGAAATAATTCCGCGCGTGTTCGTGCAGACTTATGCGGCCGTGGTGTAGCCTGGTTAACACATCGCTCTGTCACAGCGAAGATCGCCGGTTCAAATCCGGTCGGCCGCGCATAAAGAGAGAGGGCTGGCTTTTGCCAGTCCTTTTTCTTTATATCTATCGTAAGCCGATCAAATTTAAACCAAGGAGGATAAATTATATTCTTCGTCTTAAGACGAAGAATATAATCGCCTGGTCATGTCGTTAACGACATGACTTAGGGGGTCGGGGAAACTGTAGTTTTTCCGTGTCGGAGGTCTGTGGAACCGTGTTTGGCCCATGCTGACTGAGCACGGTCGGCCCAGGGGTTCCGCGAGCGTACCCAGCACCACTTTCGTTTACGAAAGTGGTGCTGGGGAGCAGTGAATGTTCCGGTCGGCCACGCTTCACTGTAACAGTTGGGCACAGGGCACGTTCCCGTTCGTTATGTTATAATAGTATTGTTATGCATAGAAACACAAAGATTCTTTTCGCTTCAAGCAGTGTTTGGGCGCTCGGAGAAGGAATATTGGGACCGCTTTTTGCAGTGTTTACGTAGCGCATCGGTGGCGATGTGTTGAACATTTCCGGCGCGTGGGCGACATACTGGATTGTAACGGGTGTGGCGATAATTGTTGTTGGGCGGTTGTTTGATGGTGTCGGCAAGAAGCACTTTTGGTGACAGGATATGAGCTCAATACATTGTCCGCGTTCGGGTGCTTGTTTTTCTCCGGCCCATCGCAACTCTTTTTTGTGCAGGCGGGACTTGGCTTGGCGCTTGCGCTGGTATAGCCTATATAGAATTTACTATATGATCATCATTCTGGTGACGGGTCATCGGATGGTACAGTATGGTGTCTTGTATTTGGTATGTGGTATGTCTTCTTGGGTATTGCGTTGCTCGTGGGAGGATTTACTATGACACATTTTTCTTTCACAATTCTCTTTACAGTGATGGGCGTTATGCAAACGTCTGCTACACTTACCTTCGCCACGATTCTTTTCAAGGATACAAACAAAAAAGTTGATACAATTGCCGGAATATAGTATTCTGGTACGCAAGCCAAGATAGCTCAGTTGGTAGAGCACATCCATGGTAAGGATGAGGTCTCGGGTTCGATCCCCGATCTTGGCTCCCATAGGAGACAAGATAGAAAGCCAACTGCTTGGCTTTCGTCGGGGATCGAACGGCGGAGCATGTTTTTTGCTTGCACGAAACGGCGAGCCGCGTCCAGCGGTACTTGTCAGAATGCGAGTATTAGCGAAGCATTATGATTAGTAATCGTGGGACGATCCCCGATCTTGGCTGCCGAGTGTAGCGAGTGTTATCGTTTTTCTTTTTATAGTTTATCGTTATCAGATGCCACCTTAGCTCAGTTGGTAGAGCGATCGCTTCGTAAGCGATAGGTCCCCAGTTCAATCCTGGGAGGTGGCTCAAGAAAAGTTGTTAGTTTTAAATATTTAGTTTTGAGAAAAAGCGGCGCGCAGTGCCGCTTGTATGGTATACTGTCCCTCATGGCAGAAATACTTGCGATAAAAGAGAACTGTGAAATACGTATTGTCGAAATTGAAGCCGCCATGATGCAGACTGATTTTTGGGCTGATAAAGACCTCGCACAAGCGATGATTAAAGAATTGCATGAACTCAAAGACACGTTGGAAGGAGTTTCAAGATATGATAAAGGTGGTGCGATTCTTTCTTTTGTAGCGGGAGCGGGAGGGGACGACGCGGAAGACTTCGCACACATGTTGTATGAGATGTATGTGCATTTTGCCGAGAATAAAGGGTGGCTGGTAAACGTGATTCATCGCAATGACAATGATCACGGCGGTATCCGTAATCTGACGTGTGAAATTGACGCGAAGAATGTGTATGGAATACTCAAGAACGAAACAGGCGTACATCGTCTCGTGCGTCTCTCACCCTTCAACGCTAAGAGTCAGCGGCATACATCGTTTGCACTTGTGGAGGTTATTCCCAAGGTTGAGAAGGCGGATATGATTGATATCAGACCTGAGGATATTAAAATTGAGTTTGCGCGATCATCCGGCCCCGGGGGACAGAACGTGAACAAACGCGAGACCGCTGTTCGTATTGTGCACCTTCCGACCAATATTGCCGTACACGCGGAGACGGAGCGTAGTCAAGAACGCAACCGCGAGAAGGCGATGGAGATTCTTGAAGGAAAACTTTTCAGGAAACAAGAAGACGATCGCAAACGTGAACTTGCTGGACTTGCTGTCAGTAAGACGGTACAAATTGAATGGGGGAGCCAGATTCGTTCGTATGTACTCCATCCATACAAGATGATTAAAGATCACAGAACAGGTTTTGAGGTGCACGATACGGAAAAAATTCTTGAAGAAGGTGACCTTGACGGTTTTATTGAGGCCGAAAAAGACTTGTAACACAACATGTTTGCCTGTGTATTTCTCCCTCTGATGTCTTTGGTGTATAATAAACAAGTTGTTAATTTTTAGGTATTAGATTGTTAGTGAATATGTTCCGTTCGGTGTTCAAAAAACTAATTGTTTTGTTTTTTGTTTTTCTCATCTCCTAATTTTTTAATTTTTACTCTACCATGATTCGCTTTGATAACGTATCAAAAGAATATCGCGACAATGGCAACAGCATTACCACGGCACTGTACGATATTACGCTCGCTGTTGATCAGGGGGAGTTTGTCTCCATCGTCGGTCATTCAGGAGCAGGTAAGACGACATTACTCAAGATGCTTCTTGCTGAAGAAGCGCCGTCATCTGGATCCGTCCTTTTTGAGGATGTGGATATTCACAGGCTTTCTCTCAAGGAAATCCCACAATTGCGTCGTCGTATTGGAACGGTGTTTCAGGATTTTAAATTGCTTCCCAACAAAACAGCGTACGAGAATATCGCATTTGCCATGGAAGCTGCTGGGCGGAGTGACGAAGAAATCGCGGCGGATGTTCCACAGGCGCTTGAACTTGTTGATTTGAGTGACAAGATTTGGAATTTCCCGCACCAATTGTCAGGAGGAGAACGTCAACGTGTCGCTATCGCACGTGCGATTATCAATCAGCCGGATTTGCTTATTGCTGACGAGCCAACAGGTAATCTTGATCCTGTGAACACGCAGGACATTATTGATGTGCTTCGCAAGATTAACGAGCTTGGCACAACCATTCTTCTCACCACGCACAACAAAGGTGTCATTGATACCCTCGGGAGGCGTGTGATTACCATGGAAGGGGGTCGTATTGTGCGAGACGACAAGCATGGGAGATACGTATTGTAGACGAGTTATGAGTTCGTAGAACGGAAAGTTGAGTTTTTATTTTTTTGTTTTTCTTTTTATCATGTTCACTACCATTCGCAGAATCATACGTTCCGGATTCGTCAGTTTTTGGCGAAATGGTGTTGTGTCTGTTGCATCCGTGTTGGTTATGACGGTTACACTCTTCACACTTGGTGCGACAATTTTTCTTGGTGCGCTTTTGCATAGTTCGTTGGAATATCTCAAGGAAAAGGTGGATGTGAACATTTACTTCACCACGGCTGCCACTGAAGATCAAATCATGAATCTCAAGAGTGCGTTGGATACGCTTCCCGAAGTTGCCGCGACGACATATACATCGCGCGAACAAGCACTTGAGGATTTCAAGACACGACATCAAAATGATTACACGACAATCCAGGCACTTGATGAACTCGATGACAATCCTCTCGGTGCGTCTATTTCTGTTCGTGCGAAAGAGACTTCTCAATATGAAAATATCGCTCAATATCTTGAAGATCATGGCATGTCAGGAGGCACCGAAGGAGGCATTGTTGATTCGATAAACTTTTACCAAAACAAAACGGCGATTGAAAAACTAAATGGTATTATTGATGGTATGGATAAAATTAGTTTTGTGGTAACGATTTTCCTCGTGGTTATTTCCGTACTCATCACATTCAATACGGTACGTCTAGCGATTTATACTGCACGAGAAGAGATTGCCATTATGCGGTTGGTGGGTGCCGACAATATTTTTATTCGTGGGCCATTTATTGTTGAAGGTATATTGTATGGCCTGTTTGCAGCATTTGCTACGCTTGTCGCGATGTATCCGGTGACGAAATGGCTTGGTGATGAGACGGAGCGCTTTTTTGGCACCATGAATATACACATCTATTATATGAATAATTTTGGGCAAATTCTTCTTATTATAGGAGGGGCAGGAATTGTACTCGGTGTTGTTTCGAGTTTTCTCGCTGTCCGTCGCTACTTGAGAGTTTGACCTCGAACCCGCGCCCCCCAAGGCGCGGTTTTCTCATGTATTTATTTCGTTAACAATATTATCTTATGGCATCACCACGTATATCTAAATCATCAGACAAACGTGCCGCACGTAACGCAAAAAAATCCCCCACATACGTGTTTGTAGTGGGTGGTGTCATTTCTGGTGTTGGCAAAGGGGTAACCGCATCATCTATTGCCAAGATTATTCAAAGTCGTGGTTTTACTGTGACAGCGATGAAGATTGATCCGTATGTAAATGTTGATGCGGGTACTATGAATCCTACAGAGCACGGGGAAGTGTTCGTACTTGATGATGGATATGAGACGGACCAGGACCTCGGCAATTATGAGCGGTTTCTTAATATCACTATTCCGTCAAATAATTATATGACTACTGGTCGCGTATATCAGGCAGTTATTGAAAGGAACGTAATCTTGGATACAAAGGGCAGTGTGTGCAGGTGGTACCGCACATTCCTCTTGAAGTCGTACGTCGTATTAAAAAAGCAGGGAAAGACGCCGGGGCCGATGTAGTGGTGATTGAAATCGGCGGTACGGTCGGTGAGTATGAAAATATTCTCTTTCTTGAAGCGGCACGCATGCTTAAGACTGAACAGTTGAACAAGGTTGCGGTGGTGATGGTGTCATACTTACCAATGCCGCCGAAGGTGGGAGAAATGAAAACAAAGCCGACGCAACATGCCAGTCGCCTTCTCAATTCCGCAGGACTTCAGGCAGACATTATCATCGCACGATCCGAACACCCGCTTGATAAGAAACGCAAAGAAAAAATTGCGACGTTTTGTAATATTTCTCATGAGAGAGTTATTTCGGCGCCAGACGCGGAAAGTATTTATGATATTCCCGTGAATTTTGAAAGAGACGATTTAGGAGATATTATGTTGAAACTTCTTTCATTGCCCGCGCGCGAGCGTGATATGGCACATTGGCGTCGCTATGCCGCGCGTACAAAATCCTTATCCGACCCTGTGAAAATCGCCGTTGTTGGAAAATATTTTGATACGGGAGACTTTGTCCTCTCTGACGCGTATATTTCCGTCATTGAGGCGATCAAACATGCGTCGTATCATATCGGGAAAAAACCCGAACTCACCTGGCTCTCGGCGGAACATGTTGAAGACCAGAAGGTGCTCAAGACGCTCGGTACATATGATGGAATTATCGTACCGGGAGGTTTTGGTGAGCGTGGTATTGAAGGAAAATTGAATGTTATTCGGTATGCGCGTGAACACAAGATTCCGTATTTTGGTTTGTGTTACGGTATGCAACTTCTTGTGATTGAATATGCGCGCAATGTCGCCGGTCTCAAAGGTGCGAACACTGCGGAAATTGATGCAAAGGCGCCGTATGTCGTGATTGATATTATGGAAGATCAGCGTAAAAAACTTGAGCGCGGTGATTATGGGGGGAGTATGCGTCTGGGGGCGTATCCTGCGGTTCTCAAGAAAGGAACGATTGCGCGTGAGGCATACAAAAAAGAAGATATCCGCGAACGTCATCGTCATCGTTATGAAGTAAATCCAGAATACATCACACGTCTTGAAGATGCAGGTCTCGTGTTTTCAGGTACTTCACCCGATGGGCGGCTTATGGAAATCACAGAATTGCCAAAGACAAAACATCCGTTTTTCCTCGGTGTGCAATTCCATCCGGAATTTCTCTCTCGACCGCTTCATCCGCATCCGCTCTTTGTTGCGTTTGTCAAAGCAAGTACTGAAAGAAAAAAGAAAGATAAAGGTAAAAAGAAAAAATGAAACCGGCGCGGGATATGTATATCCAGCACCGCTTTTGTCCTCATACATTACGTCTGTAGTACACGCTCGTTGATATGTATATTTATCTATGATATATACTTATCAGTCTATATAACTAAAATATAATAGCATATGCAAACAGGAAATACGTTGTACATCGCGACATCTTCAACAGACTGGCGCGCAAGAAGGTTGCATAACAATTATGGGAGTTTTACACTTTCTCTTGATGGGGAAAGTCAGTATTTTCCAAGTGTTACGCAGTTCATGGAAATGATAAAACATCCGGAACACCTAGGGTGGGAGCATCTTGATGGGACAGCTCTCACTTTTGATACAACACAGGAGATGGTTGTTGAAAAAGAAAAAGACCAAGACAGATCTCTTTTTCTTGTGGGGTATATGCATGGGCGTCCATATAATCCGGTGGTATATCATATGAACAAACCTCTTAACCGAAGGGAACTGTTGAAGCATTGCAGTCCCTCTGCAGTTCAAAAGATTGCGTCTCGCCTTCATTCAGGGAGAATAGTCGTGTACCTTTTTGGTAAGACATATCAGTATGGTTCTTCGGAACATATCAATCTTATTGAACTGGCTATCCGAGCAAAGTTTTCCCAAAATGATAGGGACATCAAGGCGCTTCTTGCGACAGAGGGAATATCGCTCGTGTATATACCGCGATGTAAAAAAGACTCAACGCTTTTTCCTGCTGCACGTTTTTGCAAACTCTTAACAACAATACGTGATGAGGGGATTGCAAAACGTGATGCGTATCGCAACTGTAACAAAATGTTACCAGTTGAAGAATAGTCAGAAAGCCATGGTCGCCATGGCTTTTTTGTTTTTCGCTAAGCACGCTGCGTGGTGCTATACTGGGCGTGTACGAAATGTACCCACTGCGGGGTCGTCTAACTTGGTAAGACACCGGCGCTTTGAACGCCTGTATCTAGGTTCGAGCCCTAGCCCCGCATCCTATTTATTACATCACTATCATTTATGATGCGCATATGAGCGATTTGCTCAAAGGTATCAAGGGGAAAGATATCAATCAAGAGTTCAAGAACGATTTTGACAAGATGCTCGCACGTATTGAATCACAGCTCTCTTTGTTTGATAGGGAAGCACTTGTGGTATACGTTCGTGATACTAATGCCCGTATTGTGACCCTTGCTCCGAATATGCTCGGCAAAAAATACTTTCTCCTGATGAGTACTAAGTAGGTGGAATCTTATAGAAAGCGTGCTATAATACCAAAATATTGCGGGATCGTCTAATGGTAGGACTCATGCCTCTGGAGCATGCTATCTTGGTTCGAATCCAAGTCCCGCAGCAGCTTCTGACAAAACAAACTGTGAATTTTGAGACGAGAGGATTCGCTCGCCCATCCCCGCCTTTGGCGGGGCAGGTTTCGTTTTGGCGGCGGCTTCGCCGCCGGTATTGGCCAAATTGAAGCGGATTTTAATGCTTTCGGGGGAATAAAAGATGTTTGAAAGAAATCTTTTCGTGAAAAGATTTCTTTCAATTCCTTTGGTGGTTTTGAGTCCGGAGAGGAAAAATTTTAGAGTGTCCGAAATGTTTTCGGTGGAAAATTTAGAGCATGATTCTGTTAGTTCGTGTCCATCTCGGTATCCAGCTTCAATATCGTGATTTAATCGGAAAACGAGGTTTTCAACATAGCTTTTGTCTATTGAAATACGCTCTAAATTTTCCAAACAAAAATTTTCTATTCTTTCGGCAGATACTTGTTTTACCGAGCAAGTATTCCAGTCAAATTTTGTAGTGGAGGTACAGCGGTAGTAGTAATAGCGACGATCAAATTCTCCATTTCTGTGTTTATTGCTAAAACTGGAACTCATATTTGAACCACATTCCTCGCATTTGATAAGTCCGCCGAAAAGAAAATTTTTGTACACTCTAAAATTTCTCTGCTTTTCCTTATGAATTTTTTGAACAAGAGCAAAAATTTCTTCCGAAATTATCGCTTCGTGGATTCCGTCATAAAGTTGGTTGTTATGCTTTATCTTTCCAATATAGACAGGGTTTCGGAGTAGATACGCGATAATTGTTTTGGAGAAATTTTTGCCGAACTTACTTTTTACATTCCTACCTTTCAAAACTCGGTAAGTTTCGGCTAATGAGCCAGTTTCAATATAAGTTTCAAAAATTGATTTTATTTCCTCCGCTTCTTTCTGATTTACCACTAACTTTTTCTCTTGGCGAGAGTATCCGTAGGGAGTATAACCACCATTAGCTAAACCCTTTCTGGCGCGTTCCAACATTTTATCTTTTGTCCTTTCGCTTGTTAACTCGCGTTCAAATTGAGAAAAAGTGAGCATGATGTTTCTCAATAACCTACCTGCTGGCGTTGAAGTATCGAACCTTTCTGTAATGGAAATAAAATCAATTTTTGCTTGCTCAAAAAATTCTATCAGTTGATAAAAGTCTTTCGGCGAACGGGTAAGCCGATCAATTTTATAGACCAAAACCACATCAATTTTTTCTTTTTTCAAATCCAAAAGAAGTTGATTGAGCGCAGGGCGCTCAAGGGTTGCCCCAGAAAATCCGCCATTGTTATATACCTTGAAAACTTTCCAGTTTTCTTGACTGGAAATATACGAGCGGATTTTTTGTTCTTGCGCTTCGCAAGAGGAAAATTCTTTCTCGGCTTGGTTATCGGTGGAGACGCGAGTGTATATCGCACAATTTTTTGTAGTCATATTTTTATATGCCAAAGGGGCAACCCTGTTGAACACAAACTCACTTACGCGAATCTGTACAGAGTCACCCCTTTGGGATTACAACTTTATGTTGTAATAAAAAGCGCGAAGTGATTGTGTTTGTGTTCAATATCAATATACCACATCTTTAAGTAAAAGAAAAAATTGTATTCCCCCGAAAGCATTAAAATCCGCTTCAATTTGGCCAATACCGGCGGCGAAGCCGCCGCCAAAGCGAAACCTGCCCCGCCAAAGGCGGGGATGGGCGAGCGAATCCTCTCGTCTCAAAATTCACAGTTTGTTTTGTCAGAAGCTGCTGCGTATTTAGAATACCCTCAAACTTTTGAAATTATTTTACCAAACCTGATACACAAATCTAAAAAGCGAAACCTTCGCTGACGAACGCCTCTGCGCTCCACCAAAGGCGGAGCTAGCCTCAACAAAATTTTCTTCTGCATTTCTGATTTTGCGCGCGACCTTTTCTGAATTTCCTAAGGAAGAAGAAAATTTTGTTTCGGCTTCTGTGCTTCGCACAGGCGGAGGCTTAGTGCCAAGTATCCGCTCGGACGGCTCGGCAGGAGGGGGTTTGAGGGGGAGGAATGCCGAGCCGTCCTCGCTCAAAAAATTATGCAGGCGAT
>Ga0233422_10000939_pt1 | contig 13668 bp, 21 predicted proteins | sample Watercolumn_Mata_2_FD_182724 | JGI IMG/M metagenome (GOLD analysis project Ga0233422, IMG submission 182724) | Freshwater microbial communities from Lake Matano, South Sulawesi, Indonesia - Watercolumn_Matano_2014_110_MG | ecosystem: Environmental > Aquatic > Freshwater > Lake | place...
TAGGCCGCCTTGCCGAAAACCTGAATACACCCATTAAATAATAAAGCATAAATCCCAACGCTATTAACGCCGGAAATCCGCACCAATAGAATAGTTTTATATACTCGTTATGCGGATCATCCCACAGATCTAAAGGATTGCCCTCTTTGATCCTGTTTAAGAACGCTGTATCGGCCGACTCCTGCATCATCCAGTCCTGGCCCATCTTCTTAACTCTAACCGTCTTGTTATTATAAGCGTATTTGAAATACCTGACCGCGCCCTCTTTTTCATCGGTTCGAAAACTATCCAGCCCGTGCCCGAAAGGTTTTGAGTGGCCGTCCTGTATAACCTTGCACCACATATCGATTCGAGTTCCCTGCATTCCCATAGGGTTGTCAAATTTTACGATATAGAATATGGTGCCCAATATCACCGGAGCAAGGAAGGCCCAGAATATCACTCTTTTCTTGTGCCAGAAGAAGAACAAAACAGCCGCTAATAGCCCCAAATAAGCCGCTGTTGAGTTAGACGGGTAAAGCGCGATGAATGCTACGCCCACCCCTAAAAATACCAAAACAGCCCTGATTACGCCACGAATTGACCCATTTATATCGATGTCGTTAATCTTATAGAAAAACAATGGGATAATCATGGCCAGATACAACCCATAATGCGCCTGTAATCCGAAAATCGAGCATTTCGGTATCGTCTGGTATGCTCCTCTTGTGGTCTGGTCGCGCATATCAAACCCAAGATATTGCAGGATTAAATACCCGGTCACAAAGCCCGCGATATAACCTATGCCTTTGATAATGAATTTCAGGTCGTCATATACAAGGTTTCTGATGGCTGTCAGATAAACCCCCACACCTAAAAAGAGATTGAATAACGTCGGCCAGCCTTCTTTATAAAACAGATACACGCATAAAGACCACGCGAATAATGCGAATAGGGCGGCATTAAATTTCCACTCCTGCTTTGCGGGCTTTCCTTTCGGAGTGAATAATAGCGATGACAATATCAGAAGCACGCTTGAGATCTGAAAGAAGAACTCCTGCGCTTGGCGCATTTCCACGCCTTTTATATAAGCAAGAGCATTAAAAAACAAATATATGAGTATGAGTATTTTCATTCTTATCCAAATGCGCTGTCTAACGGGAAGTATGTTCCGTAACGCCTGCCCTGCCTGACCTTATTCCTATGGCTTTCGGTTTCGGCAAGTTCGCCTATCATCATATTGTTATCGGCTATCATCCTTGCCTTGCCTGCCTCATATACGGCCTGCTGGCTTTTCCAGTCCCCAAGTTCAGGGTCAAACTTATATGCGAACATCATCGCGCCATCTATTACCACAAAGTCGTATTTAGCCGGGATTTCATTTGAGACTGCCGCGTCCGTCCATGCGGTTATTAACGCCACATAGTTAAGATACATTGTAAGAACCGCCGATGGCACAGGATAGAGTTTTAATACACTCGCCCAGAAAGTCCACCATACCGACTGACCCACATTTGCCGACGGATCGGATACAAGGCGTAAAAACCTGTCGTAAGGAATGTATTTATAGGTTATGTCGTTAGTCCTGTCCGATACCCCGAATATCTTTGTCGTATCAATGTCCGTCGGTAAATCATAGTCCATCTGGCTTGCAACCGTTGAGGCGGTCGCGGTCTTTTCCAAGAAGCGCCAATGCCATTGAAGCTGACTGTTCTGCAAATCCTTCGCCACGAGGTTAAGGCAGGCAAGCATAAAAGCCCTGTAACTCGCGTCGTTAGGGTTCTTGTCTGTAAAACCTACCTGTGAAGATGTGCCGCATAAGAAATTAAGAAATTGCGCGCCTGTCATGGTGTTTTTGCCTCCAATGCTTGTATGCGTTCTTCTAATGTTTTAGGTGGTATATAAGTGTCCGCTTTCGCCTGATTAACCGAGACGCCGAACCCTTTTTCGCCCTCCCAGAATCTTCTATTAGTTCTGTCTTTTGGAAGTTGTGAGCTATCGATATCGTCATAAGGTAGGCCATCTAATTTAGATTCTTCCATACATCTATTTACCTTTGTTTCATAATCTCCGCCTTTAGATGGAACAATTACTGCTACGCTTTTATCGGGTTTATAGACAACTCTCACTTGATCAGCATAACAATTTGTAGCAATTAAGATGGAAACTAATATTATCGTTCTTTTCATTCTCACTGGTCTCCTATGGCTATTACATAGTAAAATGCAGGGTCTTCATTATTCCCATTTAGCCATCTTACAGCGGTTATTAGGGCAGAACCCGCCGCTTGGACAATTCCGCCCGGCATCATAACACCTATTCCAGTGTTATCTATTCCAGATACACAAGCATAATTCACCGAAGAAAAGTCTTTATCCCAAGTCACCGTAACTTGGCCTGAAGCCGTATCGACTATACCGCTAACATTATAACTGTCATTTATCGCAGTCCCATCACCCTTAATATTAGCCCATGCTTTTATAAAGCTATTAACAGCATCGCTCGAGATTATACTGGTTTTAGATTTTAACTCCCCTACATCATTTGAAACAACTGTATATCCTACCGCCGAACCCGTGCCGCCGTTAGCGACTGATAATGGATACGAAACAATAGTCTGGTCATAAATAGGTTTCCAAGCAAGCGTTGACCCATCGTAAGAGATAACCGCGTTTCCGGAAGGCGCGGCTCTTGGCAACTTATAAAACCTCACAAAACTTATGTCGTCGGAGATTATGTCTATGCTCGCCTTGTGACGCTGGGTATCGGTTGATACAATTCCCATATCGTGCGAGATTATACTTATAGGGTAATATGAAATATCATTCGAGATGATAGTTGTTTTCGTTTTTAAGTCGGCAACATCACTTGAAACATAAGTCATTTTTGCCGAGTCCTGCGATACCGCGTAAAGAATAGTATCCATTGAAACTATGTCTCTTGAAATCGTGGGTTGCCAGTCACGCCCGCCTATCGATGGTATCCGAAGATTATAATTCGTTGTAAACTCGTCTGCGAATAACGGAGTCGTAAGTAATAAAAATGCGAGTATTAAAAGTTTTCTCATATATTAGTCCACTTTGTTAAAAGGTCGCCAAACCCGCGTTGATGTATTTTCATACCCGCCTCTATGTTAGAAGGATCGCCAAAAGGTGATACGCCGAAGCCCACCGGCTCTAAACTATTCCAAGTCGTGCCAGGACTTGATACGGCGGAATATGTAGTCGTCGGCTTTGTCACATCTGTCCAGGTAGTAGGCATATTAAATGGTGCGCCCTTTTTTATGGAAAGAGCGCGAAAACCAGATACTTTACCTCAACATTACCGGCATCAGGCCATCAGCGGCATCATCTCTCAACAGAACACCGATATCATCCGATATAGGCGCTCCGGGCGCTCCAGTAACTTGAGTCTGGAAGCTTGCCACTAAAGTTGCGCCATTCATAACCAAGCGTTCTCCCGTGCTTGATTCTGAAGTGTCGACTTTAGCAAGACAATAACCTCTTACTGCCATGTATCCCCAGTTTCTTTCCTGACCTGTCGTTCCGGTAGTATCAGCAGTAGTAATATCTACCACCGCCACGCCAGCATAACCAGTTGTAGAGTTAGGATAGTCTGTGATACACTTTGATACTGTAATGCCGTCAGCGGAAGTAGTATCCCACACGAGAACGTCGCCGCTTGATATGTTACCAGCAGAATTTAACGCTATCTGGCAGGTATAACCATATCTTACTTTGACTATTTCTGTCGGGGGAGTAGTCCCTGACGGGCCGCCGCTAACGCCGAGTATCGTGACGTTATTAGAGGCGTAATCGTTCTTTACTGCGTATGCGCTTGTAGCAAGCCCTACGATCAAGAGAGCAATAAACGCAAATCTAAATAGATTTTTCATTTAGGCCTCCGTCACGTTGGCTAATCTACCATGCTGTCTTAACCCGCCGAATGTTAGGTTATAGACAAGATACGCTTTGATGCTGTATTGCAGGACTGTTTCCGATTCGACCGGCTGACAGACCTGTATTGGAACGCTTACCGCACCGTTACCGATTACGGATACGTTCTTGGCCTGTTTCGTGTTCTGACCGCCCAAGACCTGAACGTGACCATAGTTGGTATTGATGAACAGTATTGCGTTCGCAACGCCGTTCCTGTCGCAGATGAGCGTAGCGTTGTTAATCATTATATTGTCAAATCCAAGTTTCAGCATCTTGTCATTGACAGCATAACGCCTTAACACATCCGCTCCGCCTGAAGCCTGCGCCAACGCGCCAGTCCTACATATCGCTATGTCGGGCTGTTCTGATAGCGCGCTTCCACCCGGTGAACAAGTCCATGCGAACTTGCTTGCCGCCGCTATACCGGCTGCCGCGCTTAAATCAACTGCCGTGCCTGGAGAATTATACTGCGTCTGCCAAGCCGCTTCTGGCACAGAACCGGAATAGTCGCTACGGGTAATACCGCCCGTAACTTGCGTCTGCGAACCATACGCAGTCGCCGGTAACTGCACGACTAATGACAGGGGAGAAGTCGAAGTTTCCGAAGTAGCCATCAATGCGTCTGATACCACGTTCGGGAATGTCGACAATAACTCCTGCATACAGTCGTCCGCAAGGCTCGATATCCTCGAAGGCCCCGCGTTCTGATCTTCCTCTACCATATTGACTACCGCCGCGCCGCTTACTACGGATTGCCCGTAATACGCAGTCTGGACGTTGTTCTGATAGTCGATAGGTATGGTGGCGAACTTGCTCCTGGTCCCGACGTTCGTGTTCTTGCCGAGCCTGGTGCGTTCGTCAAACCTATTGCCGCCTTTGATGATATTGACTCTACCCTTCGAGCCGAACATAGCGAGAACACCGTTGTTTAGGAAGATGTTCTCGAATATCTTCGGAGATTTTACTTCAAGGGTAAAGGCAATATCTCTGGCGATTCTTGCATAATCGACAGCCATCGCTTAAAATTTCCTTTCCTTTAATGGCATTAAGGCTTCCAGTTCGGGTGAGCCTGTTTGTAGGCCAGTATCTCATCAACTGAAGATTCCTTTGTGGGGACCTTCTCGCTGACCGATTCTGTTTCGCCTTCCATAGCCGCGTCCTTCAAATTCCTCATCCTATCGTTTACCTTCTTCTCGCCTTTTTTCTCACCGAGTTTAACGCCCTCGTCGGCTAAAGCGAGCCGCAGTAAATCGGACTTTGTCAGCGCTCCGTGGGATGCCGCCGTCGCTTTTTCAGGGTGCTTTTGCAGGTAATTGAGTATCTTGCCCGCTCCGGTGGTAGGGTCTTTCGCGTCCTTCTCGTCGCCATACTCTATGCCGTAGACTTCCTTGCATATCTTGGCGGCTTCGGTCGCTTCCTTGTCCATACGCTCATTGAACGCTTTTACCTGTTCTTTATGCTGCGTTTCGGTCAAGGTTTTCTCTACAGGACCCAGACGCCTATCTAACTCCTTGCTGATAAGATGGGCGATGTTCTTGTTCCACCCCTCAACTGTCGTTAGGTCAAACTCCGGTTCTTTTTCGTCTTTGGCCTTTGCCTCAATACCCGCTTCCTTGAACTTCGCGGCGATTGCCTCATCCGTGTAGCCCTGTTTCTTAAGGATGAGTGCGGCTACTTCAGGGTCTTTTAGGATGGCGTCTAATTCGTCATCCTCGCCCTGGCCCTTCTCGAACTCTTCTATCCGAGCCTTTAATGCCTTTCGTTCCTCGTTAACCTTTTTGAACCTGTCGTAAGGAATCGCCTGTCCTTCTTTTAAGCCCTTATCAAGTTCATCCTCATCAGAAACCTTCTGGTCGGTTTTAACGTCTTTACCTGACTGCGCTCCCTGACCTTCAGCTTCCTGCTCATTAGCGGTGGACTCTTCCGCTGATTTCGCCTCTTGACCTTCTGCGGCCTTTAAGATGTCTTCTGTGCTGCTATCCGCATTTACTTCCGTCTTAACGTCCGTTTTCATCTGCTACTCCTTTGTTTATCCGTTGACCGCAACGGCACGACTGCATACGACCGCGTATGCGCGATTTACTTCTTAAAAATACCTCTTGCGAAATTCATCATGCCACCCTTTTGTATTACGGGCGTATTCTGCTTCACATGATACATCCTGATAGTGTCTTTTGCCTTTTCAAGCATATACAGCGCCATCGGCTCGTTCTTAATGACCTCGCCGACTACCTTAAAGCCGTTCTCATCAAGAGTTATCTGTAAAACTAAAGATTTCGGTGTTTCAGGTTTTATTTCATCCGGCATTATTTCCCCTTCTTTATATACTCGTTGAGATTCTTCTTCTCCGGAAGATTCTTGCCTGCGCCGTATTTCTTGCTCCAGCGCTTGGCTATCTTCGGGTGCTTCGCATACATAAACCGCATTTGAGATTTGCTTTCAAACGGAGCCATGTTTACTCTCCCGCACTTCTTGGCTTGTCGAACTGCTCCGGGTCTATCATCTTCTCGCCGATATCGTTCTTCTTTATTTCCTTTTCCACTTCCTTTTCCTGAACATCCTTTTTGCCCTTTTCCTTTGCCATACTTCCTCCTATTTGTTCCTGATGTAATCCCACCAGTTTTTACCGCAACATTGACATTTCATGGCGAGCCAGACGTGTCCCCTAAAGAAGCAGACTAACTTCCTATACATTCTCTTCATCTACCGCCTCCGTTGTCTATGCGATATTCCCTCTGCATCTGCCTGTAATTCGCCTCTATCTCTTTCCTCGCTCTTGGGTCTTTATGGTCTTTGTATTCCCGTAATATCTTATCTCCTTCCCGGCACATCTTGTAATCGCCTCTTGACGGGCCAGTTGATCTGGTAAGCCCGGACATAACATCAATCTGCCTGCGGGCCACCCTGCGCCCTTCCGCCTCATGGCGTATCCTTTGCTCTATCGTGCCTTCGCTCCTTCGGCTGTTCCTTCTAGCGTTGGCGGCAGTCCTGTTCTGGCTGTCAATATTGTTCGTTATTATGGTTATCACGCCATACCTCCGGTCGGCTCTTTAGGCACTACATTAACGGGTGGGTTCTTTACAGGCGCAGGCGAGCCGGTAGATGCTCCTGGAATGCCACCGGCCGCCATTGCCATACTCTGCGCCATCATCATCTGTTCTTCTGGCGTTATCTCGGTCAGATACTTCTCCGGGTCTACGAGTGTCTCAAAGGTGTTAGCCATATCGTTAACCAGTTCAGAATAGTTAATCTTCTTGCCTTCAGCGATAAGTTTCGGCTCTAACGCGGCGAGGGTCTGGATGAACTCCTTCAACTGCGCCCTTATCACGGGGAAGTCCGGCCTCTGAGCGCTCGTTATGTCAATGTCATAGATGTAATCTTCCTCCACATCGCCCTTGATTTCCTCTTGCAGGTTCAGCCCCATAGGGCCGCCTATCTGCATTTCCTTACCCGTTATGACTTCGCCTGTCACAGGATCTACCACGTTCTTGCCTGTTATCTGTATGGTGATTTCAGGGTCGCCGAACTTCACTATGTTAGACACCATCTTCTTTAGGATGTTTCGCGCGAAGTCCCTGACTTTATCCTGCAAGCCGGACGCCCTCATCATATCGCCGATGGCCTGCTGTTTCTCGGTATAGGCGAACTCCGCCTGGTCCTCTCCGCCCCTGCCGCCACTTGTTGACAGGATTAGTTTAAGATACTGCCGGATATTGTCTATGCCGGCGTAGACATCTTTGCCCATAGGATTGCTTGAGATTTGAGCATAAACTGTATTTGGCGGACGGTTACATTCGACTATGCCATCTATTTCGTTTGCCTTTAATGTTTTTTGACCAGGTTCAGATACTCCAGTAAAATCAACCAAGTGCTGTCTGCGTATCTTATCTATATGCTCTTTCCAGAGTTCGTTCATATAGTTTAATTCCTTCTGCGCTTCGTAGGCCAGATAGCCATGCGACGTGGTATAAAGCCGGTCGCCCAGGTCATTAAAGCGCAGGAGTTCTCTTGGTAAACTCTTATAAGGCGTCTTGCCCCACGCCAGTTCTTCGTGCCAGTCGGGGGTATAGACTAGCTTCCAGGCATAGCCGTTAATCATGCACCAATGCTCGATTATTTTGACCTTCGCTTTGCGCGCATCGTTATCGTTTTTGACTTTGAATGAGGAGATGAGCCCGCTATCGAGTTGATAAAGGTTCGAATCGATGAGTTGGGCCAGCGTCCTATCATACTCAAAAGTAATGCGACGGTCCTTTCCAAATGGCTTAGATGAGTCAAGGTATGTATATCTCGGGCTTTGACGCTCCACGAACGGCTTTTCATATTTAAGATACTCCTCGCTTGCTTCCATGTTCTTGTCGCTTCCGCCCTGTGTCTGGCCGGTTAGGAGGCTCGGCTTGGGCGAATATGTGCCTGTCCTTGAATTGTATCCAGTCTTTATACAGGCGAACGGATAAGGCAGAAACGCGTCTATTATGGCGGTCTGTATTTCTTTCTTAAAGTCGTCCCTTGCGTAGACCTTGATAAGCCCGGCTATGACTGAAGCGGAGTATTTAAGATCTTCTCGCATGCCTCTGATGATGGGCCTGGGGACCTGGTAGAACAATGTCGGGATAATGGTGTTGGCGGATACAAAGAGGTAGTCCTCAATCATATTACCTGTGACATCAAACTCATCACCATTACGCTCGCAGATCTTGCCCTCGTAGGCGTCCATTATGGCTTCCGGCAGGTGTTGTTTCATCATTAGTTGATGTTTCTTCTTATCCTCGTCAATTATCGACTTATAGTATTTCAGATCCTCGTTGTTCATTTTAGGCATAGATTATCCTCTTTTTATAGCCGTTATAAACATAGAATTTTGACAACTGGCGCAACAAACAGTGGGATTAAAATAAGTTTTTCCGTGAAGTTTTATGATTGCCTTATTGCCACATTTGCACTCACAGTGGACTTCTGTAATTTTATTATCTGGTTTTTTAGGCATATTTTGCTCTCCAATCCTTCGACTGTAATTCCTGCTCCTGCATTATCTCGGCTACGCTGCCGCGTTCGGGCTTGGGTTCTGCTTTTAGCGGGGTCATCGGCCTTGACATAATCCCATAACGGACTGTCTCTACCAAGTGAGTATCCACTCTATAAGGCACTTCTTTTGCCTCGCCCTTCGCGTTAGGTTTAAGTTCGGCCCAATGATATTGTGGTATCTTCTCCCTTAAGAGCGCGCAGTTGGCAAACACCTTTAGTTTGCCGCGCTCAAGATATTCACCAACTCTATTGATACCGGCATAAACATCTTTCTCGGCCGGCGTAAGGATAATACCGTAGTCTTGGAACTCATCCGCCACCGAATAAAGTTGGCCCATCTTCTCACGCGTCTTATTGAACGCGGAACTATCCGCTATCCACCGGGCCATCCTATTCTTGCCGGTCTTTTGTAGTAGGGTTTCACAATGTTGTGATATAAGGCGATTGTCCTGCTGGTATTCATCGTAGATGTAAATATTCCCATCGTGGTCTACCGCCCACCAGGTAGTAGCAAGCGTCCCGGAAGCCACCGGCGTATCTGACACGGTGAACTTCTCCCACTCATGCGGTATGTCAAACGGCTTTATGACGTGTTTTTCCTCCGACCACATCTCCCAAATCTGGCCTTCCATATCTGCGTCGGAACCGTATAGATATCGATCCTGGAGTTTTTTAGGCAGCATTTTCAGGTTGGGTATGTAGTCCGGAGGCAGGTTTTCCTCATTATCGAATGTATTGGTAGTAATTAAAGTGCCTGTAAAGGGCGTTAAATCGCTTTTTCGGCGCTGGTTGAATAGTTGCCATATCCAGTTATGACCGTTGTAGTTGCATTCAAGGCGCAGTTGACGGGTGCCCTCCTTTCTGCGTAGGCGGCCATTCAAGAACCAGAAGTCATCTTCGGTCATTTCCTCTGCCTGGACCATTAGGGCGCCGCCAAGGTTAACGTTTTTCAAAGCATTCAAGTCTTCCCCATGCCGAAACATTAAGACCGAGCCATTGGAGAACTTTACGTTCCCAGACACAATAGGATACACATCACCAAATTCATGCTCCCAGTCTTTCATAGTGGAGTCGCGTATGTCGACGTATTCTTTTCGGATTATTAGGTAAAGATTGTTTGGGTAGGTCTCGCATTCAATGCAAGCGGCGATAAGACCGGCGAGAGATTTACCGCAACCCCAAGTGCCTTTGATGCAGGTAAAATGATCTTTACTGAATATGAATTGGTCTTGCTTCGGAAGCAGTTTCCGAATTATGTCTATCGGACTGTCCTGCTCGGATGACAATAAAGTTTTTGTCAGAAATTCCCTCGCCTTCTATCTTGGTCGGCATTCGCTTTAGCGCAAAACCTTGCGCGACTAAAACTTTTTTCTCAAGTGGTATTCCTTCATCGTTCAAATACATCTTCACCGTCCGGACAGACATATTCACGACCTCGGCAATCTCTTTTTCGTCATAAAATGACTTCCGCCCTGACCTTCCCGCCTTCCCCGACATTTTAAAATTCCTTTACCTGTTTATTTGTAACGACTTGCACTATTTTTTCGGTTTAAAAGTATATTCGAAAGCCTGCTTAGGCTTGATGAGTCAGGGGCGTCGAAATAGTCCTTTCTCATCGGGGTAACAAAAACGTTAGTTCTGCCTTTTGACGCGTCTTTATACCCTAATGCTTTCCAAGCCGCTTGGCTTAGGTCTATCAATCGCGACCTATCAGCAGGGCCTTCATCATTTATTCTTACTATTACAGAGTTCCCGCTATCCTCGTCAATAACCCTGACATATGACCCTAGTGGAAACTGATAAGAGGCCGCTGTAAAATCTTGAGGATTAAAAGTCTCTTGATTTTTAGTTTGTTTGTTTAGCTTTTCACCCCAGCCGTATGTCGTAGCAATGCCGCGCCTAGAATTATATTCCTTCTGTAAAAGAACGTTTAAATCCCTTTCACCCATCCAGTTTCTCCTATCTAATTATAGTATATCCTGTTTTTTCTGAAAAGGCAACAGCTCGTTCCGGAAACCATAAGAAAGACTGCGACTAATAGTCTTACCAATAGTCTTACCGAAAGTCTAACATTTTCCGTGCCTTTTCCTTGGTTTGAGAGTATAATAGATATATAGATACGGGATAAGGTGAATAGAAGTCGAAAGCATGAAGGGAGACGATAGGAAATGAAAAAAAGGGAATGGTGGTATATTAGGGAATATGATAATAATAAGGTCTGTGTAACCGAGCTAAAAGGGCGCTACTTGCCCGAGGAAAAAGGTGTTCGAAAAACAATAGGTGATTTTAAATCACGGGAAGAAGCTCATCTGTACTTAGCACAACACAAAGAAGGTGATTAAACATGCCACTAATAGAAACACCAAAAGAGTTTATTACTGACAAATATTTCAAGTTAGGTATAAGAGGGATATTCGTCGGTGGGTGTATTGAGCGCGGCGATGGTTCATCATTTAGAAGAAGGTGGAAGTAGATTCATTCAGTCAAGTGAAGGGTCAACTTTAGTAACTAATAATAGGTATGCTTATACTATTCAAAATTCTGATGGCGATAGCCAGATGATTTTTAAGAATAGTATATTAAACAGAAAGTGGGGTGAGTAAAATGACAATAGACACATCATTAGTTAAACATTGGCTTGAAACCTATAAAAGAGGATTAGAAGAAGATAAAAATAATCCTTTTAAGCAAGGCGGGGCAATGGCTTGTAAAGGATTATCGGATTTAGTCAATACATATGAAGAAACAGAAGGATTTAAGATAGCAAAGTCTTTAAATAAAGAAAGGGAGTAATAATGAAAGACCATTTAGCAAAGTTTGAGGAAGATAATTTTGATTGGCTTATAGACGAGTTTTTAAAGACGAAGGAAGCAGCGCTGTTATGGGCTGACTTCGTGTATAATAAGTATGTAGGCAGTATGAGAGAACCTGACGACATGGAGGATAGATGAAGACATATAAAGATAGCCATAATGCCGGAGATGATTTAGAGTGTCCTTGTTGCGATAAAGGAATACTTGAGGTTAATAGTAGTCCTTTCGAAAACGAGGCGGGGGAAGACGACGCTACTTATTGGAAATGTAATATTTGTGGCACGGTCTTCAACGAACAAGGGGTATTATTATATGAAGGAAAAAGCTAAGACACCGGGGGGATTAAACTGGTGTAACCATTGCCACGAGTTAAGCATGGTAAATATGTGGAACGAAGGTCATACTATATTATACCGGGTATGCCTTAATCGCGGGTGCGGGTCATCGTATAAACTAAAGGAGGTATATAATGAAAGAAATAGTGGCGGGGAACGTCGACTTATCGGAAAGAGCTTTAAGCCATTTAAAATCCAAGGGTATTAGATTGATATCCGCGGAGCAAAAAAGAAAGGAGGTGGCTATGGAAGAAAAGAAAGTTAAAAAAGTAGAGACTTCGAAAGTTCGCTCGGAGCGTATGAAAAAGGTTCAAGCAGAGAAGCGCAAAGAGCAAGGTCCCTCAAAAACGGAAAAGCTTCGGGAAATGATAACAAAAGGAGCTTATGCCGTCAAAGAACTTGCAGAGGCGACAGGATGCTCAATCAACACCGTAAAAGTTCAGCTCAGCTTTCACTTACCGAAAGCCGGTTGGAAGATAGAAGAAAAAGACGGAAAATATAGTGGTAAGATTAACAAGAAGTAATATTGCCGCAGCAGTGAGAAGTAAGCACTGGCAGATATTTCGTAAGTCGCTTAAAGGTTTGGATACCCAAGTTAAACTTAGGCGGCTTACGATATATCTACGCTCGAGCAGTTATAGTGATATGGCCTACATTCGCGTAACAAATTACGTTAACGCCCTTAAAAGGGGAGGATTATTGTGAAAAAAAATAAAGAGCTACTAGGAAATAAAATCATGCCGCTAGCTCCGAACAAATATGGATGCATAAAAACGTCGTTTGTCGACACTCAACTTCGCAGGATTCTCCTGGAAGATTATATAATAAACCAGGTAAGTAATAAGCGTGAGGGTGTATCGATTTTTCGCTATATTATGAGTAAATAAATATCTTTAGACCCCTATTGACTTGTTAGAGAAAATGTTGTATACTATATTATATAAGGGGGGTGAGTTTTGTGGAGACCGTAAAATATCGGATCGGGGATATTAAAAAGGCTTTTCTAACAGCTTATGATATCGATATCTCCGACGAGAGAATCAGGCGCTATCAAGAGCTTGGTTTATTTTCTTCTTCCCGCGATAAAGAAACCGACTACCGAGAATATTCCGAAGAAGAAATGCAAAATGTCGTCCAGGCGTTAAAGCTAATCGAAATAGGCGTTAACGCAAAGGATGTTCTTACCAAAAACGATGATGTTATTGCTAAAAGAATAACCTCCGTCGATAAAATTATCAAGGAACTAAAAGCTAAAAAATAATGATGTGCCCTTTCACTAGAAAGCACTGTAAAAAAGATTGCTCTCTCTATTGCCCAGGGGAAAAAGTCTGCGCGATAAAGCTAATGGCAATGGAGTTAATTCGGGCCAACGATAAAGAAAGGAATTACGGTGAAAAAACTCCTTAAGGAAGATACGATTATCGCTAAGAAGATAGATAGTATATTATCAAAGGATAATAAGAAAAAAGAAGAAAGGGTTCATAGCGGACTATTTAAGCCAAGTGGTTTTGGGAGATGCTACCGGTATCAGTATTGGCAAAGAATGAACGAGCCCGCAAGTAATCCGATCGGCCTAGA
>Ga0233422_10000942_pt1 | contig 13624 bp, 8 predicted proteins | sample Watercolumn_Mata_2_FD_182724 | JGI IMG/M metagenome (GOLD analysis project Ga0233422, IMG submission 182724) | Freshwater microbial communities from Lake Matano, South Sulawesi, Indonesia - Watercolumn_Matano_2014_110_MG | ecosystem: Environmental > Aquatic > Freshwater > Lake | place...
CGCTTTTCCGCGGCGTGGGCGTCCATCATCATAATCGCCGCCGCGCCGGTCGCGAACGCTTTACGCGCATCGTCGCTGCTGAACCCTGCGCTGCCGGGATGCACCGAGCCATCCTTGACCAAATTGGAAAGGAAGGTCATCGTCTCGCTGTTGCGATCGCTCATCATGTTAAGTTTGCCGTCCGCGCCGAACACCCCGCTGCCGTTGTTGATCATCAAGGCGAGCAAGAGGTGCATGCCGAGGGGACTTGCGCCCGCCATCACAAAACCGTACTGGTTGCCCGACGTGAGCGACTTGGCAGCCGCGCGGAACTCCGCCCAGGTGGTCGGTGGCTTCACGCCCGCCTTGTCGAACAAGTCCTTGCGGTAGAACGGGATGCGAACGTCAATGCCCCACGGCAGGGCGACGGTGTGCCCCTGGTACTGCAGCCGCTCAAGCGTGCCGGGCATGAAATCCTTGTCTTTGCCCGCGCTCTTCAGATCGGCGATCACGTCGTCAATTTCCAGAATAGCGCCCTGTGTGTAGAACTGCACCGCCTGGTAACCGGCGCCGGTGCTGATGTCGGGCGCGGTCCCCGAGCCGATGGCTGTCAGGAATGTCTGGTACCAGTTGGTCCAGGGGGTTGACTGGTACACGGCTTTGGCGCTGGTACTCTGTTGGTTGAACTGTTCAACCAACTTCTTGCCAGTGTCAATGTACTCTGGGGGTCCATTGACCATGTCCCAGAACTGGATCGAGATGGCTGGGGCTGGCGGCGCGGTCGGTTTGACCGGGGCAACCGAGGGGGCTGGGGGCGGCGAGGTCGGCTGCGGAGCCGGCACCGCTGGAGCGCAGGCAGCCAGAGTGGCGGTCGCTGCGCCGGCGCCGAGCAACTTGAGAAACTCTCGCCGGCTGAGTTTGTCCCAATGTTGGCTCTTCATTTCTTCCTCCTTGAAAAATGAAAGTGGATCATTCGCTTGTAGTTGACGTTATCATCCAACCGTGGATGCGCCAATGGCGAATGAACTATTCTGTTCACGCTACAAGTGCGCGTCCCACAAATTGCAGAACGGGTCTACCGGGCTAGTTCCTTTGAATGACGATTTGCCGAGGAGTTTATCCACTAACGCCTCAACCACATAATCGCTAGAAGTGTAACCATTGATGTACGTCTTGACTCTGGGAACATCCTGGAGATGATACGGATTCTCAACCGATACAAACACAGTAGGAATTTCATTGACAAACTTGGGAACGTCAATCCCCATCGGTTGTGCCCAACTGATGCGGACGATAGTCTGGTTGCTCGCGGTTTTCAAACTGGCAAAGTACAGCACGAGGTCGTACTCGCGTTTGAACTGATTGACTGGTTGGGGTTTGAACGAATGTTTGTACATCGTCGCGCCCTGGGTTTTGCCATAATCAAATTCTGTCACAGCAAACCCGCGTTCTTGCAACAACGCAACAAATCTTTTGCTGCTGGATCCACCCAGGTCCATGTATCCACCAGTATCACCCAATACATAGAGCAGAATTCGTTTGTGCTTTTCCGGCGAGAGCGGCAAGATGTTCTGAGTGTCCTTGACTAACGTGATTGCCTTGTCCGCGCACTCGGTTGCCCAGGCGCGATGCTCCGCACAATTCAAAATTTGCAGCGCGCTTGCGTCGGGCACGGGTGTGCCTTGCGCTTTTTGCTCGTGTAGGCGCAACGATGCTTTGAGCGCAAGAATCCGCGTGACTGCATCATCCAAGCGCGCCTGAGTCAAAATACCATTTTGAATTCCCGCCAGCATAAAATCGAAATCTTCTTCGAGGTCGATCGAGAACAAGAACATGTCGCACCCGGCGGCGATAGACGCGGGAACAGCGCGTTCGCGCGGCATTGGAATCGTAAAACCGGCCATCGAGGTAGCATCGTTTACAATCAATCCGTTGAATCCCAATTGCTCGCGCAGCAATTGATTGTTCAATTCCGGCGCGAGCGACGCCGGCAAAATATCTTCGTCCCGAATGTCGGGGCGTAGTTTTTTCGAGTATGCGGGCTGCATGATGTGCCCCGCCATCACCGTGTTTGCGCCCGCCGCGATTAGTTGCGCGTAGATTTTGCCAAACGTTTTATCCCATGTTTCGACCGAAAGCGTGTTGACGCTGGTAAGCAAATGCTGGTCGCGCCCATCCACGCCATCGCCGGGCCAATGTTTGAGGGAGACGGCGAGACCACATTCCTGGACGCCTTGCGTATACGCGCGCGCCATACGCAGCACGCGGTCGGGATCAGAGCCGAACGTGCGTGTGTTGGTGATGGGGTTCTGGTAGTTGAAATCAATGTCAACGACTGGCGAAAAAGTCCAGTTGCATCCAACTGCGCGCCCTTCGCGTCCGCAAATCAGACCCAGGCGGTACGCCATCGTTTCGTCGTCGGTCGCTGCAACTTGCATTTGTGAAGCAAAGTTCGTGCCATCGAGCGCAATGCCACTGCCGCCGCGTTCCAGATTCGCGGCGAGCAGGAGTGGAATCTCGAAACTATTTTGCAGGTGGCGATAATTTTTCTGCACGACGGTGCCCGCGAATGGGCGCGACATGAACCCACCTGGCTTGATGTCGAGTGTTCCGAGTTTTTGCAGCAACTCGGTCAGATCTTCCTGCGGGGCAACCAGGCAGAAGAGTTGCCCTGCTTTGGCGCGCAAATCCATCGTCGCGAGAGTTTGTTCCACCCAGCTGATATCATCGTTGGTTAGATTGAACGGCTTGGTTCTAAGATTGATGCCAGGCATGGTGTCCCTTTCAGCCCCGAAGGGTTTTGAGAAACTTTCGGGTCTAGCAGTCCGTCGGAGAACCCCGTAGCATAGCCGCTTGTCGGCGTTTTTGCCGCGAAATCACGGACGCCCACGAGCGGCTAGGCTACCTCTCCGACAAACCGCTAGAACAACGTGTCGTCAACAAACGCATGCAAGCCCGCCACGACCACATCCGCGCTCTTCAATACGTCTGCTCGACCGATGCCAACCGCGTACATCCCAGCGGCTTTGGCTGCCTGTAGCCCGGCTTCTGCATCTTCAAAGACCACGCATTGGTCTGGGCGAACGCCCAGTTCGCGCGCGCCAAGCAAAAACACTTCGGGGTCGGGCTTGGCTTTCGACATTTTGTTCCCGTCAATCACCGCGTCGAAAAGGTTTTCGATTTTCAAATTGCGCAAGATGAGTGGCGCGTTTTTACTTGCGGTTCCCAGCGCAATCCTGACGCCTCTAGTTCTGAGTCGCACGATAAATTCGCGCGCGCCGGGAAGGAGTTCCGACTCGTCCATCTTTTTGATGTATTCGACGTACCAGGCATTTTTCTTTGCGGCGAGCGATTGCCTGGTCGCCTCATCGAAATTCAGTCCACCGATCTCGAGCAGGATTTCAAGCGAGCGCATTCGGCTCACTCCTTTCAATCGCTCGTTTTGCGCTTGAGAAAAATCAAAACCCAACTCGTTCGCCAGTCGTCTCCACGCAAGATAATGGTATTTGGCGGTATCTACAATGACGCCGTCCAAATCGAAAAGTGCGGCGGTATATTTTGGGGGGCGCGTTGAATAGGCGGGTGGGTTAGTGACCATACCCGAAACCTCTCACCGACAAGACTCTTTTGATTCGCGTCATCAAGATAAGCCCAAGACTACTAATTGACTATCGCCGGTTTTGGGTATTTTGGTATGATGTCGCACTGATTGGGTAGGGGGATTCAGTTGACAAGTTGCCCAACAAGCGTAGAATTAAACGTGTTGGGCAACTTGAGGCAAGCAAATGCGAAGGCAGAAGAAACCGATTGTACGGAATGACGCGCTCGTCACCGACGACGCGAACGCGATTCAAGTGGGCTCGCCATCGTGGCGGGCGTGGCTCGACCAGCATCACGGATTTTTCTTCGAAGGCAGCGCTGGGCATTTCACCGCGCGGCGCGAACTGCGGCGCGGCACGGCGTACTGGTACGCCTATCGCCGGCGCGGCGGCAAACTTGCCAAGACGTACCTGGGTCGCGCCGAAGAACTGACGCGCGAACGTCTCGAACAGGCAAGCGCGCACCTCGCGGGACAAACGGCGCTAACGCGATGGACGAGCAAGCCGGATTCGGTTGATTTGACGATGGCGTTGAAAGAGGGACAAGCCACTGCAACCGCTTCGACTGAATCGGCTTGGGGGGACGGATCTTTTTTGTCGCTGTCGAAAGTCAAACCACCGGCGTTACCGCGCAACCTCGTCATGCGTCCGCGTCTCACGCGGCGAATCAATTCGTCGTTGACGCTCCTCATCGCGCCGAGTGGATCCGGCAAAAGCACGTTACTGAATGAATGGCGGCAAACATGTGGAATGGCAGTAGCGTGGGTATCGCTCGATAAGGACGATGATCATCCCTTGCGTTTCTGGTCCACCGTGGCGACTGCGTTGCAAACCGCGAACCCTGACCTGGGTCAAGACCTCACGCCAATCCACTCCGCATCTCCATCCGCTCTTTCCGGAATCGTCATCCAACTCACTAATGCCATCGTCCGCATCGCCGATGCATCCGACGCGAATCCGCAGATCGGCTTGATTCTCGACGACTATCACCACATCCAACATCCGGAGATTCACGCGTCCATTCAAACTTTGCTGGAACACTTGCCGTCGGGATTGCAACTCGTCGTCGCCAGCCATACCAAACCGCCCTTCGCTTTGGGGCATTTGCGCGCCAAACGGATGGTCACAGAAATCGGAATGGATGATTTGCGTTTTTCGCTGGATGAGGGAATCAACTTCCTGTGGCAGAATACTCCTGGTCAGCCATTGGCGTACAGCGACATGCACGCGCTCGTCAAACATACCGAGGGCTGGGCAGCCGGTCTTGCACTCGCCACGTTGGCATTGTCCCAGCAAAGCAACCCCCGAACATTCATGGCGACTTTCAGCGGCGCGCACCCGTATCTGCGTGAGTATTTCACTGAAAGCGTGTTGTATCGGCAATCACCAGAGGCGCAAGCCTTTCTGCTCAAGACCTCTGTCTTGCGACACTTGACCGGCAGTTTGTGCAATGCACTCACCGGGCAATCGGACGGCGCGGCGATGCTCGCGCGTTTGTGGCAGGAGAATGTTTTCCTGACGCGTTTGGGAGAGCAGGAGTGGTATCGTTATCACGACCTGTTCGCCGAAATGCTGAACAACCAACTGCAAACGCAATTTCCCCAAGAGATTCCCGATTTGCATCGCCGAGCCGCCGAGTGGTATCGCACGCACAATGCGCCTGCCGATGCTGTGTACCATTTGTTGGCAATCGAAGACTGGGAAGAAGCGGCATCGCTGATCGAGCGTATGGCGCTGCGTGAGTTGGAAGAGTTCGGAGAAGATGCGCGGTTACTGCGCTGGCTGCAACAATTACCGGAGACGGTGGTGCAGCAACACAAGACGCTTTTGTTTGTGTATTTGCGCCTGGCGCGCGTGGGGACGCCGCGCGTCGAAGTAGAGAACTTTCTCGCGCGTATCGAGACGAACATTACGCGCAAGTCAATGGCAGAGCAGACCAGCGATGAGCGCCAGGTCGTGGAAGAGATTCAACGGCTGCGCCGCCAGTGGGCGATTGGAGGTCCCGAGACGCCGCAATTGCCGACCGGCGGGGAACACGACGATGTGTGGCAAATGTTGAGCGGCATTGTGCGATTCCAAAGTTACTATCGCCGACCGGAATTGGACAAAGCCGAAGCGCTGGCGCGTGAGGTATACGAGGCAGCGCGCGCGGGGCGCAATCTCTTCATCATCTTGATTGCAGGGGGAGCATACGCGACAGTCGCCGCCGCGCGCGGGCATTTGCGGCAAAGCGAAAAAATCGCGCATCAGGTTTTGCAGCACGCGCTGGCGCAGCGCGGCAAATTGCCGGAGCCAGCCAGCATCACATTGAACACGTTGAGCCGCGTGTATCTTGAACGCAACCAACTAGCCCAGGCGCATCAAATGCTTCTGCGCGTCGCCGAAGTAGACCCGAATCCGACGAGTTCGAATATGCTGATCGCGCGAGCCATTCAGCGCGCGTTGATCCAGTCCGCGCAAGGAAACAACGATGCCGCGCAAACCACCATTCAAGCCGCGCGCGAATTACATGCCCAACATCCCTCGGGTTTGTGGCTCGACGAAGACTTGATCGCGTATCAGGTGTTGTTTTGTGTGCGGAACGGCGACGCGGCTGGCGCAGAACGCCTTTTGAATGAACGCGGAGACATCGACGCGTATCCCTTCACCCTGTTCGTCCGTGCGGAAATCTTGCTTGCCCAAAAGCGGTACGCGCCGGCGCAGGACCTGCTCGCGCGTCTGCTCGCGCAATACCCGCACGGACTGCGCAATCATCCCCTGCTGGGCGCGCGCGTGATGTTCGCCATCGCGTTATTCGAACAACATCAGTTGAATCAGGCGCGTCAAGTGATGGCGGAGGCAGTTCGGCTGGCGGGGCCCGAATCGTTTGTCCGTCCCTTTTTGGATTATGGCTCTCAGTGCGCGCCTGTCCTCGCTCTGGTTTTGCGCACCGAAAAACTCACGGCGGAAATCCAATCCTTTGTGAAAGAGACTCTCCGCATCCTGGGATACGTGCCTGGGACACGCGACTTTTTGCCAGCGGATGAACTGGCTGCGCTGTCTACTGCGGCATCTATCAGCGCGCGCGAGCAAGAAGTGTTGCGAATGGTGAGCACGGGAGCATCCAACCAAGAGATTGCCGCGAAATTGTCAATCTCCGATAACACGGTGAATACCCACTTGAAGAATATCTATCGCAAATTGGATGTGAATAGTCGGATGCAAGCGGTCACCCGCGCGCAAGCCTTGCAGTTGGTGTGGGTGATGGTCAGTTCGGTGAGGATATCAGGGTGTATTAGACACACGGAGGAACAGAAGGTCGCTGTCAGCGCCCCCTTATTTTGAGAACGCAGGCATGTTCGCACGGTTTGACATTGGGCATCTTGACGGTCAAGCCGCTTGCATCGCGTGACCATTCCAGTTGCCTATTATATCCGAGTAGACTAACGCTGTCCACTTTGCCATTCCAGAGCGACGAAAATGTGCCGAGTGATTTGATGGTCAGTTGCTCACCGGGCAAAGCCAGAGCGATGGCATATAGCGTGTCCCCTTTGGTCGTAAAGCGAATGTCCTCACCGGTAAAAGCCACTCGCTGGGTGTCCGTGAATGACCCTTCACTGATTTCTGTGGGACCTTCGCCAAAAATCTTCCACGGGCGCGAACCGTAAATCGCTTCGCCGTTGATTGCGAGCCACTTGCCTATCTCAAGGAGTATCTTTTCTTCGGCGGCGGGGATGGTTCCGTCCGGGCGCGGTCCGATGTTCAACAGCAGCGTGCCGTTCTTGCTGACAATGTCCACCAGATTGCACACAATGTCGGTTGCGGTTTTATAGTCCTGATCCTTCACATAGCCCCAAGAATTCTTGGAGATGGAAGTGTCGGTCTGCCAGGAATGAGCGCGTAGGTCTCTCAGTTGCCCGCGTTCAACATCGTAGACAGCCGTGCCTTCCGGGAAGGTATCGTGTTTGTAGTTGATGACCACTCCACGCTTCCACTCTGCAGCGCGATTATAGTAGTACGCGGCAAACTTTTGTAGGTACGGCTGGAAGACGATCTGTTCAATCCACCAGTCGAAGTAGACCAGTTGCGGTTGATACTTGTCCACCAACTCGCAGATGCGAGCGAGCCAATCGTCAAGGAATGTGGCGTCAGGTCTCGGCGTCCAGTCCTTGCTTTTCCAGTCTGCAGAACTTGGCATCGCCGGTCCGTAGAAATCGTAGTAACGCGGGGCACGCACGTCCGAATCGAATTGTGTTCCGCCGTCAAAGAACCACCAATGCTCGGCGCGGTGACTCGAAAGCCCAAAGACCAGTCCTTGCTTCCGAACTGCTTTTGCCAAGTCGCCGATGACGTCGCGCTTGGGTCCCATTTTTGCCGCGCACCACTGGGACAGGGCGGTGTCGTACATCGCAAAGCCATCATGGTGCTCCGCGACTGGCACGACGTACCGGGCGCCGGCTTGTCTGAACAATTCCGCCCACTGATCGGGATCGAACTTGTCTGCTTTGAAGTGGGGAATAAGGTCCTTGTAGCCAAACTGGGACTGTGAGCCGTAGGTTTCGACATGGTGCTTGAACTCGGCGGTGCCCTGTCGGTACATGTTGCGCGGGTACCACTCGTTCCCAAAGCCGGGAACTGAGTAGATGCCCCAATGAATAAAGATGCCAAACTTGGCATCTTCATACCATGACGGAACTCTGTACTGCTTGAGCGATTCCCACGACGCCTGAAACGGACCACGTGCAATAACTTGAGAGAGCGAGTTCATGTGGTTCTCCGTTTCATTCATCCTGCAAAAAACGGTTCTCGTATGCCCTTGACATTTGTCTGGATGCGAAAAAGATCGCCGGCATAAGGTTGTTCTTTTTTTTGCTGTTCACCCAAGCGCGTCCAAGCCGATGTGATGTAGAGTTCATCCAGCGCTTCACCCCCAAATGCACAACTGGTAGGATACTCGACCGGCAGCCGGATTTCGCGCTCCACTTTGCCAGCAGGATCGTAACGCGTCACTCTCCAGCCGCCCCAACGCACGCTCCAGACGAATCCCTCGCCGTCCACCGCGAGACCGTCTGGCGTGCTCGGGTCATCCGACGTATGAACAAATGGTCGCCGATTCGTGATGGTACCCGATGCAAGATCGAAGTCGTACGCATAGATCATTCGAATTCGCGAATCGGTAAAATACATCGTGCGGTTGTCGGGGCTCCAGCCGATGCCGTTCGATACGGTGACTCCGGTCACCATCGTGTGAACCGAGAGGTCGGGATCGAGACGATAGAGACTGCTCGTCGCGCCGGGCGCAATCGTCCCTGCCCAGAAACGCCCTTGGCGATCCACTGCGCCGTCGTTAAAGCGCGCGTCCGGTTTGCCCGGTTCCGGGTTCGCGATAAATTCGAGCGATTGCGTTTGCGAATCCCAGAACGCAAACCCATCGCGCGTCGCCAATACCAAGCCGCCGGATTCGCGAAAGCGCAATACGCCAATCGGCAGACCAACGTCGAAATGCTCCAGTGCGCCGGTTGCCGGGTGGTAGCGATAAAAACAATTCCCATCAATGTTTACCCAGTAGAGTGCGTGCTCGTTCACATTCCAAACCGGTCCCTCGCCTAGCCGGTTGTTGAGATGAAGCAGTCGTTGTACTTGTTCCATGAAATTACCCTCCCGTCAACCCAGTCGTACTGATGCCTTGAACCAGGTATCTCTGGAAGAAGACAAAGACCGCGAAAACCGGCACCAAAGAGAGCGAAGCCATCGCGAAGATCGCGCCCCAATCGGTGCCCGTGCCGGGATCCGCAAAACCTCGCAGCGCCAGCGAGAGGGTGTACATTTTGGGGTCGCTCAAGTAGATGAGGGGACCCATAAAATCTTCCCACGTCCAATAGAAAGTAAAAATCGCGGCGGTGATCATGGCGGGCTGGATGAGGGGCAAGATGATTCTGAGAAAGATGCCGAGTGTGCCGCAGCCGTCAATTCTCGCCGCCTCGTCTAATTCCTTCGGGAGACCGCGAATAAACTGCATGATCATGAAAATAAAGAACGCGGAACCGCACAGGCGCGGCACCAGCAGGGGGAGATAGGTATTGATCCACCCCAGTTGTTTGAACAGGATGTATTGAGGAATGATCAGAATCTGAGCTGGTAGCATCAGCGTCAGCAACATGCAGGTGAACCAAAAACCCCTCCCGATAAACCGGATGCGCGCAAAACCAAAAGCGACTACCGCCGAAGAGACGACCTGAAAGAGAGTCGCGCCCCCAGCATACAAAAACGAGTTCAGGTAGTAGGTATTGAACGACACGCCGCCAAAGCCCTTCCAGCCGTTGAGGTAGTTATTGAAGGTCGGCTCTCTGGGAATCAGCGAAGACACATCCCTCCATATCTCGGCTGACCCCTTGAACGAACTGGCAAACATCCACAAGATCGGATACACCATCAAAAGGCTGAGAAGCAGAACTGGCAGGTGATAAGCCACACTTCTGACGATGGCTTTTCGTTGTCTCGCACTGCCGACGTACGCTTCGATTGTATTGGCTGCGATCATGTTACTCTCCTTCTTTCGACTCGTAAAACACCCAGGCGGAAGAAGTTTTGAACAGGAGCGCGGTGACAAGAGCAATGACTACCAGCAACACCCAAGCCATCGCCGCTCCATATCCCATCTGCAGGTTCTCGAAAGCCCGCAGATAAATGTAGATGGCATAGAGCAGCGTCGTATCCAGGGGACGACCGCTGGGGGTGACGATCATCGCTTGCGTAAAGGCGATGAACCCGTTGATTGTTTGCATGACCAGATTGAAAAAGATCACCGGGGAGAGCATCGGCAGTGTGATGTTGAAAAACTTGGACAAGGCGCCGGCGCCATCAATCGCGGCGGCTTCGTACAGTTGAGCTGGAATCTGTTTTAACCCGGCAAGGAAGATCAGCATCGGAGAACCGAATTGCCAAGCAGCCAATGTGATCAGAGTCCAGATAGCCGTATTGGGGTTGCCTAACCAGACGACGGGCGGGATTCCGACAAATGCCATCAAAAAGTTCACCAGTCCTTCGGTGCCAAAGACCTGTCGCCACATTACTGCCACTGCCACACTACCACCGACAATGGAAGGCGCGTAGAACATCGCGCGGTACACACCGACTCCCCGGCGTTCCGAATTGAGGAGCATTGCCACTGCCAGAGCAAAGACCAATCTTAGCGGGATAGCAACCATCACATAGTACAGGGTTGCCTTCACGGACGACCAGTAGCGCGGATCTTCATACATGCGTGCATAGTTCTCCAGCCCCACCCAGGTTGGAGGAGACATCGTATCATACTTGGTGAATGCCAGGTAGAGCGAAGCGAGAATGGGAAAAAGCGTAAAGATAAGAAAGCCAATCAACCAGGGCATAATGAACAGGTATCCGCTCAGATTCTGGCTCAGCTGGCGACGCGCGATTGAAATCGTCGAACGCTTTAGTTTTGCCGCATCGCGTGGTTGTGACAGAACGAATTCTGCTGGTTTGTTCATGCCAGGCACCTCGAAAACGTGACGAGTGACAAGTGACGAGTGACATGAGACGTGGAACATCCCATGTCACTCGTCATGTCGCCGAAAAACCCGTTTTCTCGCTAGAATTTCATTGCCCTTTTTCATCGCGAACGAGAAAATGGGTTTTTGGTGATTACGGAATTACTTTTTGTTCTTCGCCAAGATGGCATTGGCTTCTTTCCGTAGCAGTGCCATACCATCTTCTGGCGTGAGTTTCCCGTACATCACTGGCTCGATGACTTTGGCGACGATGAGACTGTTGTTACTGCCGCTGATTTCACCAGTGTTAGCCGGATCAGGTGGTGGAATGGGTGCGGCACTTTTTTCCGCCTGGGACACAAAGTCGAACATGGCGATTTGCGCCTTGCCCAACTTGGACTTGATGCCTTCCCGAACGGCGGAGGAGATGGGAACGCCGCGCTCAGCCAGGAGGATTTCGTTGGCTTCGACCGAGTTGGTGAAAAAGTCAATGAACATCGCGGCTTCTTTGGGATTCTTGGAATTCGCAGTGACGCTGAAGAACATGGACGGCTTCATATAGTGCCCACCCGTCTTGGCACCGACCGGGACCGGCAAGGTCACGATCTTGACGTTGCGCTTGTCGCCGGCAGCGTTCAACGACCCGACGATCTGGTTCGTCCACAGCCACGTCATGGCTGCCTGCCCTTTGACAAACAGGTTGTTCTCTATGGTCCATTGGGCGGCGATCTCTTCTTCACGGGTGGGGATCGCCTTGGCTTTTTGCAGTCGCACCGCCATCTTCAGGAAATCGGCATAGACCTTGTCGTCCGTGTAGCCAAGTTGGGTTCCGTCGGCGCTCCAGATATTCGTGCCCATCGCCAGATAGACCGAGCGCCACAGTTCCCAGTTGTAGAGGGAATCTGAATCGCCATACATCCCTGCTTTCTCGCGGAGAGCCATGGCGATCTTTTCAAAATCGTCCCACGTCCATTTGTCACCCGGCACGTTAACGCCTGCCTTCTTGAAGGCATCCTCGTCCACCTCGAAGCAGAGCGTGTTATTGCCGAGGTTGATGGCGTAATTCTTGGCACCCAACACACCGCCTTTGATGGATGCCTCCGCCACGTTCTTGAGGTTGATCGTGCCATCGGCGATGTAACTGTCAATCGGTAGGAGCAATTTCTTGTCCACCCATTCCGCAATCTTTTGATAGTCCTGCTGCATGACGTCAGGCAGGTTATTGCCGGCGGCTTGGGTGTTCATCTTGACCCAGTAGTCGTCCCAGAGAGCAAATTCGTAGGCGACCTTGATATGAGGATATTTCTTCTGGAACAGTTCGATCACTTTGATCGTGCGGTCATGCCGGGTCTGAGAACCCCACCACGCCACGCGAAGTTCCACCGGCTTGGGAGGTTGGGTGGCGGTTGGCGCTGTGGTCGGTGCGGGCGGTTTAGTTGGTTCGGGTGGCTTGGTTGGCGCTACGGTTGGCGCCACGGTTGGCGCCGTGGTCGGCACTGGCGCTTTGGTCGGTTCGGGTACCTTGGTCGGCTCCGGCGCCTTGGTTGGTTCGGGGGCTTTGGTTGGCTGCGGTGGAGGCTGTGTTGGTGGCACGGGAACGGGGGTCGGCGTGGGGGCGGGGGCACAACTGACTACCACCAGCAGAGCGAACACTGCTGCCAACACAATGGCTTTTCTGCCATAGTTGAGAAACGCAGACATGTCTAGTCTCCTTTTCTTTTTTGGGGTGCCCTTAAGACTTCCGAAGTCTCGGAGACTTCGGAAGTCTGATAGGGCAGCACGCTCAGAGGGCTCTTAGCAATTCGGTTTTATATTTTCGCGCTTTTCACCTCCTTGTCAAATGATTCGGACATTGTGGTATAATACTGGCTGTGATACAATGTCATTGTACCGCGAAAAGCCCTCCGATGCTAGATATTCTCTGCCAATAGTTTGCCAAATTCTGCCAGAATCAAAGAAATGCCTGAGACAAATCTTGCTCCTCCGGAATTGGTGGGGCTAGTCCGCAGCGCGCTCGCTCGTTTGTACGACTATGCCTTTTTGCAGAACCACCCCCTCACTGCCATGTTGGATAGGGAAAACAACCTCGACCAGGTGAGCCGGGCGCAACGCGTCCGCCGACTCTTGGTAGACTGCATCAACAACCTCAGACCGCCGGTAGATGCTCCGGCCGACACCGCACGCGCGTATGCCATCCTGAACCACCATTACCTGGATGGTCTCTCCGTGCCAGTCGTCGCCGACAAGTTGGGACTCAGCCAGCGTCAGGCATATCGCGAACTCGAAAAGGGAATCAAAGCCGTAACCAATCTGCTGTGGGAACAAGTCGGTCAAGACATCCGCGCGGCACAACTTACACCTGCAAAATCGGATGGCTCAGATAATCGTCGCCAGATCGCGCAGCAAGAAGTGGAACGCTTGCGTCCCACGGCGCGCGCTGAATTGGTGAACCTGGCTGACCTCTTGGGCACAATCTCGACGCTGCTCACGCCACTGAGTCAACAGACGGGAATTCAGATCGAGTTGTCCGCGCCGGACCGCTGGCAGCCGGTCGTCACC
>Ga0233422_10000944_pt1 | contig 13615 bp, 10 predicted proteins | sample Watercolumn_Mata_2_FD_182724 | JGI IMG/M metagenome (GOLD analysis project Ga0233422, IMG submission 182724) | Freshwater microbial communities from Lake Matano, South Sulawesi, Indonesia - Watercolumn_Matano_2014_110_MG | ecosystem: Environmental > Aquatic > Freshwater > Lake | place...
AAGTTAAAGGGAATAGTGGAAATATCATCAGAACCTGGCAAGGGTACAATCATTACACTTAAGCTTCCGTTAACTCTTGCAATCATTCAAGGGCTCCTGATGAAAGTTGGAGATGAGACATTTGCAGTACCGCTGAATACTGTGCTCGAGATTGTTCGAGTCGAACCTCAAGATATTTATACGATTCAGAGTCGAGAAGTAATGCGAGTAAGGGACTCCGTCTTACCTCTAGCCAGAATGACCGAGATAATTGGTAGAGCTAATAGCACTAACCACTCACAGACACTATATGCTGTAATCGTCGGCTGGGCAGACAAACAAATAGGTCTATTAGTCGATTCACTTCTTGGTCAAAAAGAGATTGTAATAAAAACATTAGGAAATTATCTCGGTGATATCCCTGGGATAGCCGGCTCTACTATACTTGGAGATGGAAGTGTAATTCTTGTTATTGATGTTGGTCAATTTATCGAATTGTTCGCCCGTCATTTTGGAAAAGTCGCATGATTAGTGAGCACGGAATAGTAACATCAGACGAGCATATCATCAAAGTCATAGTGATTGATGACTCTGCTTTCATGCGGAAATCATTAACACTGATGTTAGAATCTGACCCAGAAATTAAAGTAATAGCCACCGCTCGAGATGGTAACGAGGGTATTGAAAAAATTGAGAAACTGAAACCTGATATTGTTACACTCGATATCGATATGCCAGGGATGGATGGATTGACAGCTCTCAAAATGATCATGGAACAAATGCCTTTACCTGTGATGATGGTAAGCTCTTTGACGACCGAGGGTGCTCATGCAACGATGCAGGCGTTCGATTTGGGTGCGGTCGATTTCATTTCTAAAGATTTATCTTACGTCTCTACAAATATTAAAAATATTAAATACGAACTCATTGAAAAGGTCAAACAGATTGCACGGAGTAGTCTAATTCATACACGTTTCCGAATGAGAAGACTTGTACAATCAACACATCACAAAAAAGTACATACTAAGCCACACGTAAAGAAAATCTCATTCTCGACCGTCATGATGGATTTTCAGGCTCTAGTAATTGGAATTTCGACTGGTGGCCCCCAAGCATTACTAAAAGTAATTCCAAGACTACAGAAGCATTTCCCTTTAGGTGTAGCTATTGTTCAGCATATGCCACCGCATTTTACACGAACATTAGCAGAAAGATTAAATAGTATCAGCCAGGTCATAGTTAAGGAAGCTGAATCAAATGAGCCGATCGAACCGGGAAAAGTAATAATCGCTCCGGGTGGAAAACAAATGACTTTCAGCAATAGCGGACCGTCTATTACGGTTGATATCTCCGATGAACCCCGGAATATCTTATATCGACCATCGGTAGACGTAATGATGTCTTCAGCTGCAAAAATTTATCCTGGTCCGTTACTCGGTATAATTATGACTGGAATGGGAAAAGATGGTGTTGAAGGACTCAAGCTTATCAAATCGAAGGGTGGATATGTAATTTCTCAAAACGAGGAAAGTTGCGTGGTCTATGGCATGCCACGAGCAGCAGTTGAAGAAGGTGTTGTAGACTCCGTATTATCCCTTGACGATATCTCTTCAACATTAGACAGATTGACAATAGCTTGGTCACAAGCACAATCAACTTCTAATATTCAAGGAAGTAAATGATAGAACATAGAAGTGAGCATATGATTACCCTAAATGATACAGCAGAGAACGATCTGAAAACTCTCACCTATTCCCTATCGCACGATTTACGCGCTCCACTCCGAACGATACAAAATAGCTGTGAATGTTTGAATTCAACTCACGGAACTAAACTCGATTCCGACGCTCAGACAATGCTACACCAGATAGCAACAAGTTCTGAATACATGGAAAAACTTCTCGATGGATTATTAGATCTCTCAAGAAGTGCTTCAATCGAATATAAATTTTCAAATATTGATATGACAACTCTTGTTCGGGGAATTGTCGACGATTTATTGCGGAACGAAAAAGGATCGTCATCACTTCTAATCAGCATTAAACCGTTACATTCTGCTTCCGGAGATGCCACATTACTACGTCAAGTCTGGTATAATCTCCTTTCGAATGCATTCAAATATACACGATATCTCCCTACGAGGAAGATCGAGATTGATTCTCAGCAGGTTGATAGATATTACGTATACAGTGTAAGCGATAATGGTGTGGGTTTTGATATGAAATATGCCGACCAGCTATTTAGTGCTTTTCATCGATTACACGAACCTGAGAGATTCGAAGGAATCGGAGTTGGATTAGCCATCATCCGCCAAATTATTAAACGACATAATGGTCGGGTGTGGGCGGAAGGAAAGGTAGACAAAGGAGCTCGTTTTTATTTTGCACTTCCAATTATTCAAAAGTCAATAGAGTAATATTCATGGCACCGCATGATGCAAGTCTAAAAATTTTAATGCTCGAGGATATACCAATCGACGCAGAAATGATCGAACGAGAACTTCAGAATGCTCACATGGCTCATCAAATACGTCGGGTAGCCTCAAAGAGTAAATTCCTTAAAGAACTCGAAACATCATCACCTGATGTTGTTCTCGCCGATTATTCATTACCTCAATTTACAGGACTTGAGGCACTCAAGATTGTGCGCGAAAAAGGCGATCGAATTCCATTTATACTTGTAACTGGAATGAAGAACGAAGAAATCGCAGTTGAATGTCTCAAAGAAGGAGCAGATGATTATATATTAAAATCCAGTCTTCGACGGTTACCTGGAGCTATTCAAAATGCACTCGAAAAAAGAAGAGCAGAATGGGAAAATGAACGGCTCGAAGAGGAGCTTAAACGTTCTCAAAAACAAGTACTAACTATCTTCGAAAGCATTACCGACGCTTTTTTTGCGGTAAGTACTGTTTGGAACATAATGTATCTCAATCCACGATCGGATGTCTTCTTGGCAAAAGTGAACAAAAAACGAGAAGATCTTTGGGGAAAGGATTGGTGGGATGAATTTCCTGCTCCCGTCGACTCCGTTGCTTATAAGGCATTACATCGTGCAATGAACGAGAATGTATTTGCAGAATTTGAAGAGTATTATTCCGCACTCGACTCATGGTTACAAGTTCGTGCATATCCCTCAGGAAATGGTCTCGCAATTTACATGCAAGATATTTCTGAGCGTAAACGGGCAGAAGAAAAAATAAGAGAACAAGCTAGTCTTCTTGATATCGCGCAAGATGCAATTATTCTACGTGATCTTGAGGATAAAATCATCTATTGGAATACTAGTGCAGAACGCATATATGGTTGGAATAAAAACGAAACCCTTGGTAAAAATGCTTCACAATTACTACATACAGATTTGGATAGTATTGCACGAGCTTTGCGTGAAGTGAAGGAAAAAGGCCTATGGTTTGGCGAGTTGCAACAAATAACTAAAACACAAAAAAGCGTCATTGTCGAAAGTAGATGGAGCATAGTAAAGGACGAGCGAGGAAATCCGAAATCTATCCTAACTATCAATACCGATATCACCGATAAGAAAAATTTAGAGCAACAATTTCTTCGTGCCCAGCGCTTGGAAAGCATAGGAACATTAGCAAGCGGTCTGCTACATGATCTAAATAATGTTTTAACACCGATCATACTTGCCGTTCCCTTTATGAGGCAGAAACTTACAGATTCGTCAAGCCATGATATATTAAGAACTTTAGAGAGTTCTGCGAAACGTGGTGAAGGTGTTGTAAGACAACTGATGTCTTTTGTACGTGGTGCACAAGGTGATCGTGTTATACTTCAAATTAAACACCTTGTACGAGAATTGTTGAATTTTATAATGGAAACATTTCCTCCCATTATCAAGGTATCGAAATATATCCCAAAGAATATCTGGTATATGGAAGGTGACGCAACACAGTTATATCAGGTTTTAATGAACCTAGCAATTAATGCTCGCGATGCTATGCCTAATGGTGGTACATTATCCATCAATCTACAAAATTTAAAACTTGACGAACAGGAAGCAAGTTTACTTCTCGGAGCAATACCTGGACCTTATATACTTGTTAGCGTAAAAGATACAGGAACAGGTATTCAACCTGAAATCATCAACCGAATTTTCGATCCATTCTTTACAACAAAAGAACCTGGCAAAGGAACCGGTTTGGGTCTTTCAACTGTAATGAGTATAGTAAAAAGTCATGGTGGTTTCATCGACGTAATTAGTGAAGTCGGAAAAGGTACTGAATTTAGAGTTTTCCTTCCTGCAAAAGAAGAACAAGCAGAAATAGAAGTATCACAAGAATCCGTTGTTCCTATTGGCCATGGAGAAACGATTTTGGTTGTTGACGATGAGATCAATTTACAGAATCTATTACGGGCCACTCTTGAAAGTAGAAACTTCAAAGTTATGAGTGCTACTGACGCCGCAGAAGCTATAAAAATATATTCAGAGAACCATAATTCAATCGATGTTATTCTACTCGATATGTTGATGCCCAAAATGAATGGTTCAGCAACAATTCCTGAACTGAAGAAAATAAATCCACAAGTTAAAATAATTGGTATGAGCGGTAGCTTATTGGAAAATCTGAACCACGAGATGAAGACAATTATGCAAGAATTCCCGTTCCTGCAAAAACCATTTTATTCTGAGGAAGTTGTTACACTAGTAAATGATGTACTATCTGGAGCTCAAAAACCATGTGCTGTAGAATAGTCAGCCATATTCAAATTAACAGTATAAATATGAAACCAAATGCGATGGTGACAGTATGGCTGTGAAAACTATATGGGACCAAAAACGAATTGGAGTTATTCGTAAGGTCACTACATCAACAGCAATCGTTGCACTTGATAAGCAATTATCGAGCTTGTCATTACAGCTTAATGGAAAAGTATATCCTATCGGACAAATTGGCTCATATGTACTCGTCCCAGTAGGTCGGCAGGTTTTACTTGGAATGGTATCTGAATTTCGAAAGTTTGAATATGGTCAGAATGGTTCAGCTACTTCGCAATATGAGATGACAATTACTCTAATAGGATCTGTAAAAAATGGTATATTTGAACGCGGAGTCTCGACCTTCCCTACAGCTGAAACTCCTGTTTATTTACTCGAAGATAAAGATCTCGCTGTTGCTTTTTCTGTGTTCCAGAAGTTCGGATTTTCGGTTGGCAGACTTTCGTTGTTCGAAAATGAACAGGCTTATCTTGATCCAAACCGATTCTTTGGAAAGCATCTCGCAGTTATAGGAACGAGCGGTTCCGGCAAGTCTTGTAGCGTTGCCTCTATACTCCAGAAAGTTGTTAACAATCCTGCAACGAAGATCATTATACTGGATATGCATAATGAATATCGCGATGCTTTTCCGCAAAATAGTCAGTACTTGGATCTTACTGAACTCGAGCTACCCTTCTGGCTTATGACGTTTCAGGAAATGACCGAGGTATTCGTGGACCCTGCTGACGAAAATGCTGCGACTCACCTTACGATTTTAAAAGAGTTGGTATTCCAGGCAAAACGCTTACAAAATCCAGAGCTGAAAAATATCCTCACGATCGATACACCAGTTTACTATGATTTTATTAAGGTTCGATCGAAGATAGAACAACTTGAAACAGAAAAGAATGGACCATTTCATGGAAAGTTCGCGCGTTTCCTTGTACAGCTCGACACGAAACTGAACGATCCACGATATGACTTTATGTTTAAGCCAAGACTCTACATTCATTCCGAATCGTTTTCGGAGTTACTAACAAAAATGTTCTGGCCTGATAGTGAATCGAAAATTACGATTATGGATATGAGTGGTGTACCGTTCGATATCGTCAATACTGTAGTTTCACTTATGGCAAGACTTGCATTCGATTTTAATTTCTGGAATAGTAATCGGCGTGAATGTCCGATTCTTTTAGTTTTCGAAGAAGCACATAACTATTTATCATTACATTCGGAAGGGACACAGGCCGCAAGACGTACCGTGGAACGTATTGCGAAAGAAGGTAGAAAATATGGAGTCAGTTGCATGATTGTGAGTCAGCGACCATCCGATATTTCCGAAACTATTCTCTCTCAGTGTAATAACTTTGTTGTTATGCGACTTACTAATCCATCCGATCAAAATTATGTCTGTCGGCTTGTCTCAGACGCATTTCCCGGTCTCGAAATTCTTCTTCCCTCACTTCGTCAAGGAGAAGCTTTATTCGTAGGCGATGCAGTCCCTATGCCATCTCGGGTTCAAATTGATTTACCTAATCCAGAGCCGGCAAGCGCCGATATCAAGTTTTTCGATAAATGGAAAGTTAAGAACATGTCCACAAGCGTTAGCGATATAGTGCGACGATGGTGGCATCAGGAACATTGTTAAGTTTATTAAAATGCTAATTAGCAATGATATTTCACGATTTTCATAAATGAATAAACCATTGTGAATGAACAGGTAGTGGCAGCTCCAACACAAAAAAATCTCGAAGAAATTCGAACCGAAGCCAACATCATCCTGAAGATAGTTGATCAGTACATCAAGGCAGGAAATTTGGAAGAAGCTAAAGAACATCTCGAGAAGGCTAGATTAATCGATCCTACGAATGCATATATTTATGCTTTTCAGGAACGAATTTCATTTTTGAAAGAAGAAGCGTCGAAGAAGAATATTGCGCTTTCCAACCGAAAGATGATGGAAGATGCAGCTCGAGCAAAATTAGAAATGGACCGTCGGCGTGCAGAAGAGGAACGACAGAAAAAAGAAGTTGACGATGCTAAGAAAATAGAAGGATGGCTTCAGAAGAAAGCAGAAACTGATAAACGACGGCAAGAAGATCTAAGCCGTGCTGCGATGGGGCGTCCCACACCTCCTGAGCCAGCACCAGCACCAAAAATCCCAATTCCATCAGCGCCACCCCCTCCAATTCCACAAAAGGTATTGGATGACATACAGGTTCCAAAACCAATATTATCCAAAGCTTCAATAAGTGAACCTACATCAAAATCATCTGAGCAAACCTATGATATGTACAAACGGGTATTGCTGCTTGCATGGGCTGATGGCGCAATCTCACCAGAAGAAGAGAGTCAGCTTCGAGATCTGCGGACTACCTTAAGAATATCTGCAGAAGAACATACAAAGCTTGAATTGGAAGCAAAAGAGGAGTCCTATTCACATGCATTTACGCTCGTATGGACTTCTGGGATGAATGCAAAGGAACGTTCCGCAGTAATCAACGAACTCCGCCAGAAATATCAAATTTCCTCAGAAGCTCATTCAAGAATTGAAGGGAGAATACTGACAGAATTTGGCCAGCGCGAAAATAAACAAATACTTTATGTTATCGACGACGATGAAAATACACTCGATATGATCGTACGAGTACTAGAAGGCGCTGGATTTGCAGTAAAAGCTTTTAATACATCGGACGAAGCATTAAACAGCCTCAAACAAGATTTGCCGGATATGATTGTCTCTGATATTAATCTCGAGACCTCAACAATCGGTGGTTTTTCCTTCTATGAGAATGTTCGGAAGCTTCAACATCTAAGTCATGTACCTTTTATCTTCTTAAGTGGCATGACTGATGAAGGAATGGTGCGATATGGGAAAGGCCTCGGAGCAGACGACTATTTGACAAAACCATTTTCCGGAGAAATGCTCGTCGATACTATTAAGGGTAAGTTAAAAAGATATAAGCAAATGAAAACGCAATTAGCATAAAATTAAGGAGCGTAACCATGATAGACCAATTTAGAAAATCATTAACTGCTAGATTGATTGTAATATTTCTTTTCCCCCTCTTAGTACTTGCCATATTCGGGGTGATCTACTATTGGATCAGTCAAGTATCGGCAGGACGTGATGCATCAGAACAGAATGCACGACTGCTGGCAGAAACGCTCTCGTTCTCCGTAGGTGCAGGATTGAACGACGGAAACTTTGATCTTATACAAACATCCTTTAATTGGGCACGTGGGGACGCCTCAGTATCTTTTGTATTAATATTGGATGAATCGGATAAGACTATTGTAGAACATAATCCCCAACAAATAAAGTATGATGTGTCTTCACTTCTGCGTCAGACAGAATTTGAAAATGCAAAAGATATCATACTCGCAATACGTCCTATTGAGTTTAAAGGAAGAAAATTAGGCACAACAATTGTTGGTGTCACAATGGAGCCTGTCTTGGCAGCAGTATATAAACAGATTGCTATGTCCTCAATTATCAATTTTATTATTCTTGCACTTGGAATTTTATGGATTATTCGATATGCCAAAGTACTTGCCAAAGAAATCAAAATCATTCAACTTAGTATTGATAACGCTGATTTAAATATGCAATTCGAAATAATCCGAGAAGACGAAATAGGACAGCTACAAAATTCCTTTAATCGATTCGTAAAATCAATACGTGATACATTGATTCAAGTATCCGAAACAGCAACTTCGGTTGCAAGCGCGAGTGCACAAATCAGTTCCAGTACAGAAGAAATGGCGGCGGGTGCTCAAGAACAAACTACTCAGTCCGAGGAAATCGCAAGAGCCGTCGAGCAAATGGCAAAAAGCATCGCTGTGAATTCGGCAAATACTGGTGAGGCATCCCAGACAGCAGAGCAAGCAAAAAGTGCTGCGGAACAAGGTGGAAAAGTAGTAACAGACACAATAGTTGAAATGAAGCAAATTGCTAATGTTGTTCGTGAATCTGCAGGGACAATACAAAATCTTGGAAAATCGAGTGATCAAATCGGTGAAATTATTGGTGTTATCGAGCACATCGCAGATCAAACAAATTTGTTAGCTCTAAACGCAGCTATTGAAGCAGCGAGAGCAGGAGAACAGGGTCGTGGTTTTGCTGTTGTAGCCGATGAAGTACGAAAGTTAGCAGAACAAACCACTAAAGCGACCAAACAAATTGCGGGAATGATCCAACAAATTCAATCAGATAGTCATGGTGCCGTAAACGCAATGGCAAATGCAACAAAACAGGTCGACGGAGGAATTGTACTTGCTGATCGAGCTGGTGTATCACTTCATGAAATTGTAAATATATCACAAAAAGTTACTCACATGGTTTCACAAATTGCCGTGGCAAACGAAGAACAATCCAGTACAAGTGAACAAATAAGTAAGAATATGGAAGCGATCGCTGCAGTAGCACAAGAAACAGCCTCCGGAACACAACAAATTGCTCGCGCGGCAGAAGATCTTAATCGATTGACCGAAACGCTTCAACATCTTGTGAACCAATTCAGATTATCATCTCAAAAAGGGTATGATTCAACCTCATCATCCCAACGATCAATAGATACCAGGTCACGAGCTAAGATGGCATTAAAAGAAGGTGATTCGCTGCAACAGTTTTAAGAATACTTTTTTTAAAATGGAAGTATAATATCAAATGTCTCTTCATGAAGAATAAAATGAAAGGAATTACAATGCGACATAGACTTTTTTACCTGTCCTGTCTAGTTTTATTTTCCTTATTCATTACCTTAGCTCAAACGGGAAATGTTAGAAGCATTACGATTGGATTGATTGGAAAGAGCCAATCAAATCCTGTTTTCTCCGCGGCATACGCTGGGGCAAAAGTCGCAGCAAAAGAAATTGGAACGAAAAATGGCGTAGAGGTTATAATCGATTGGCAAACTCCACTGAACGAAAATCCACAGGAACAATCCGATATTATTGATAAGCTTACTCGTTCTGGTGCAGCAGGTATTGCTATTGCGTGTAGCGATGCAAACATTGTAACGCCATCAATAAATAAAGCTGTTGATGTCGGTATTCAGGTTATCTGCTTTGATTCCGATGCGCCGAAGAGTAAGCGCTTTGCCTATTACGGTACCGATGATGTAGAATTGGGCCATTTATTGATGAGAGAAATTGCACGAGAAATTGGCGAAAAAGGCGCTATCGCAATACTTGCGGGTAACAAAAATGCACCAAATCTAAAGCAGCGTGTTCAAGCCGTCCTTGAAGAACTCAAAAAATATCAATCAGTCGAACTCGTAAACAATGGAATTTACTATCATGAAGAAATTCCGGAAAAAGCAGCTGAAGTAATGGCGCAAGCGCAAAAAGCAAATTCCAAAATCAAAGGGTGGATTTGTGTCGGCGGTTGGCCATTTTTCATGAAAAACGCAATTCACTGGGAGCCAGGACAGATTAAGATTGTCTCTGTCGATGCACTGCCTAATCAAATAGAATATCTTAAGAGTGGGCATGCTCAAGTACTAATTGCTCAAGGATGTTTTACATGGGGTTATAAATCTGTCGAACTATTAATTGAAAAAATACTCATGAAAAAGTCACCTTCACAAGAATTTAACACTGCTCCTATAACACGTGTTACAAAAGAAAATTCTGAAGAATGGGCTTTGAATTGGAGAAAATGGTTACTCAAAGAAGCAGTGAACCGTTAAGATTCATAAAACATAATGAAGGATGCACAATAATGATACATCGAATTATTCTTATCGTAACGTGGTTCTTTTTGGTAAATCACGAATTTCTTATTGGTCAGGATAAAACCTATCAGAAGAAGATTACAATTGGAATGATAGGAAAAATGACTATCAATCCTGTCTTCATCGCGGCCTATTCAGGGGCGAGAGTGGCTGCGAAAGAATTAGGTGCAAAATATAGAGCCGAAATTATTATTGATTGGCAATGTCCTGAGAAGGAAAATGTTCAAGAGCAGGCAACAGCGATAAGACGTTTTTCAAACCAAGGCGTAGATGGAATTGCAATCTCATGTACTGATGCAAACTTTTTATCGCCCGTGATTGACGAGGTAGTCGAAAAAGGAATACCTGTAATGTGTTATGATTCTGACGCACCAAAAAGTAAGCGTTTTGCTTATTATGGTGCAGATGATATCGAATTCGGTAGGATGATTATAAAGGAACTTTCTAATGTGCTCAAAGGAACAGGAACAATAGCAGTCCTTGCTGGAAATCGAAATGCGCTAAATCTGCAACGGCGACTCCAAGGAATCAAAGAAGAGTTAAAGAAATACCCAAAAATTAATCTCAGCCTTGATAACATCCATCATAATATAGATATTCCGGATATTGCCTCAGCAACCATTGCTCGCGTGCAAAATGCAAATCCGGAGATTAATGGATGGGCTCTTGTCACAAGCTCCGCACTTCTTATCAAGAATAGTTTTTCTTGGAATCCTGGTGAAGTAAAAGTTGTTGCAGGAAATGCTGTGCCGGCAGAGTTAGAATATGTTAAAAGTGGATATGTGCAGAGCCTAGTTGGCGTGAACTGTTTTCAATATGGTTATAAATCCATAGAGATCTTGCTCGAAAAAATCGTGAATAAACGTGCTCCTAAAGAAACATCGATGTATATCCAACTTGTGCCCGTCAATAAAGAAAATGTAGATGAATGGTCGCTCAACTGGAAAAAATGGTTAATTAAGGAAGCGGTGACTCGATAGACACTTATAAGAACTGCAGGATCAGTATAGGAGCAGATCAAGCTAACAAGATTTATCAACTGGTTAATTAAGACCTTTCTTTTTCCAGCCGCTCTTAAAATCGATCGCCCCTATCATAGATCGAATGAAAGATTCGTAGTACCCTACCAACAACGTACATCTATTGATCTAATGAAGAACCTGTCAATAAATCATTTTATAATTTATTTTGTCCGCCTCCTACTTTTACTAGCGGTTATTAGGATTAGTTTTTTCTGAGGTGTTGAAAGATACTCCGCTCCAGTTGCAGTTACCACAACCATGTTCTCTACTGTGACAACACCATATCCCTTTACTGTCAAGCGTGGTTCAAGTGTAAAAACCATTCCCTCTTCCAGAGGTTGAAATGGTTTTTGTGCATATTTCTCGCATGCGGGACCGAGAAAAGCCGTTCCGTCATGTGCATATCGCCCAACTTGATGCCCAAGCGCATGTGGAAATTCTTCGTATCCATTTTCCTTTAAAATACGCCGACAGATGGAATCGATCTCGATTCCATGAACACCAGGTTTCATCGCAAGTCGGGATCGTTCGATCGATTCGACGATTGTATCAAATCCTTTTTGTACTTCAATTGGTGCTTTGCTTTCACCAGGTCTTAAGACATAAAATGTACGCTGAAGATCGGAACAATAATGATTAACCTTAACACCGAAATCCATATTAAGAACATGTCCCGGTTTCACTTTTCGCTTTGTCGGATTATAATGCGCCCCTGCAGTATCCGGACCAGAAAAAACTGCCGGACAAACATTAGGATCCCAAGCTAAGGACAATCCTGCCTTCTTAACCTCTTCACGCATAAATTGTGCAATTTGTTCTTCAGACATTCCAGGTCGGATATACTTCGCTACCTTTGAAAAAATCTTTTCAGTCTCTCGAATTGCTTCTTTTATGTAGTACAGTTCTTGATTCGTCTTCCGTTGACGCAAGGCAGAAATGATTTTCTCTGCCGAAACCAAACGATCTTGAAATCCAATCTCAGCTAGAATATCGTTCAGGGTCATATACATCCCGTGTGTAAGTCCATCCGCAATCTCACTATCTTTCGAATAGTTTATTGCTATAGTCTGCGGCTGCAGAGAACGAAGAAACTCCTGCAGTGGTTTCTTGATACCTTCAACATATCCAATGACTGTACGATATACTCCTACATCTTCGACTGTCTTTTTATCGAATTGTCCAACAATTGCTCTTGTATCACCTTCTTTCGTTATAATAATAGCACTGTGCCAAGTTAGATCGCCAGGGACAAGAAACGGTAACATTGGATCGCCATTTATTGCACTTTCGCGTGTGAAAGTAATCCAACAATCAGTGTTAAACTCTTTAAGAATAGATACTGCCTGTGTAATCTTCTCCTTAATTAGCATCGTATTCCTCTCTTTCTGGTTTTCAGAATCATTGATGTTCCGTTCGTGCAATAATTTCGTCCTGAAGTACTTTACCCAAATCATTGAAATAATCGCTGTATCCAGCAACTCTTACTATTAAATCTCGATATAATTCTGGATGGATCTGAGCATCTCTAAGTGTTGCTGCACTTACGACGTTAAATTGAATATGGTGCCCACCAAGAGAAAAGTATGAACGTATAAGGTGCATAAGATTATCAATACCCTTCTCACTTTCCAGAAGTGACGGAGTAAATTTTTGATTCAGTAGCGTTCCTCCTGTACGCACATGTTCTAACTTCGAAGCTGATTTCAAAACCGAAGTTGGACCCTGTCTATCGGCCCCTTGTACTGGTGAAATACCCTCAGAAAGTGGTGTCCCTGATTTTCGTCCATCTGGTGTTGCACCGGTTACAGAGCCGAAATAAACATGACATGTGGTAGGCAATAAGTTTATTCGGTAATATCCTCCCTTCGTATTCGGTCGTCCATTTACTTCATCGAAGAACGACTCGAAGATATCCACCATTAGCTTATCAGCATATACATCGTCATTTCCATATTTTGGCGTTTTATTGACAAAGAGAAGCCGAATTTTTTCATTTCACTGAAAATCGGATTATAAGACCTTTAACATCTATTCCATAGATAAGTTTTTCCGATCAAAGACGTTATATTTAATCGATGCGAGGCAATCGGTCATTGTACCAAGACCAACTCCTTGAATATAATTTGTATTATACCGTGCACCCCCTTCATTGTAATC
>Ga0233422_10000947_pt1 | contig 13605 bp, 14 predicted proteins | sample Watercolumn_Mata_2_FD_182724 | JGI IMG/M metagenome (GOLD analysis project Ga0233422, IMG submission 182724) | Freshwater microbial communities from Lake Matano, South Sulawesi, Indonesia - Watercolumn_Matano_2014_110_MG | ecosystem: Environmental > Aquatic > Freshwater > Lake | place...
TACCGACGGAACTTGGGAATTCTGTGACAGACTTTCTGGTTAAGTATTTTCCTGATATTATGGAGCTTCCATTCACCGCGCATCTAGAGGGTGATCTTGATGCGATTGCAAATGGGCTTCGGCAGTGGGAACCGGTTGTCGGCGAATTTTATGCGCCGTTTATTAAAAATCTTGAGACAACATATGAGAAGGCAGAAGAGGTCAAAATTACCGTTGAAGAAACCGGTGAATTATGTCCGGAATGCGGAAAACCACTCGTAATCCGCATGGGAAGGTACGGGAAATTCATTGCCTGCAGTACGTTTCCGGCATGCACATATAGGCGTCAGTTACTGCACAAAATTGATAGAAAGTGTCCCAAATGCGCAGGAGACATAGTCATTAAAAAAAGTCGCCGCGGAAAAATGTTTTACGGATGCAGTAATTATCCTTCATGTACTTTCGCGGCATGGAAGAAGGAAGACATTAAATAATGTCAAAACTCAAAATTCAAAACTCAAATTTTACGATTTGCGTTTTGAGCTTTGAGATACTATTCTTATGGTATGGATGACCGCATGCGCACCCTTGCCGCTAGTACTGTCATTATCGGGTTTTTGATGGTAGTAGCGATAATCGCCGGTTTGATGCTTTCCGGCAGGAAAGTTATTTCCCCCGTACCGGAAGATAGTGCAATAAAAATTATTTTCATTTCTCCGACGGAGACGGAAATTCCCGTAGCAAGTTCGTCACCGACGAAAAAGCCATAAAACTTTGCATACCATGATGCTCTTCATACTATCTATTGACCGCTGGTTATTTTTTTTCATAAATCACGCACCGCACGCTCCGTTATTTGACGCACTTGCCATGACACTATCCGGTGTTTACGGGTCGACGGTTGCCGTATGGATACTTCTGTCTATCGTACTGTTTATCCGGGAAGAGGAGCGTGATCACTGGTTTTTCCTGCCGGTTATTCTTGCATCGGCAGCAAGTGCATTTATCACCAACGTATGGTTAAAAAATGCGATTGCTAGGTTTCGGCCGCAGGTTTTACCGGAAGCTATTAGCGTCGGGGCTCCATTATCGGACTTTTCGTTTCCGTCAGGACACGCGACATTTGCATGGGCATTGGCAGTTGTGCTTACCGGAAAAGAACCGAGGGCAAAATGGCTTTTTTACCTTCTTGCGTTTGCTATTTCGCTTTCCCGCATTTATTTAGGTAAACACTATCCTTCTGATGTAGTTGTCGGCGGAATATTGGGATGGGTGATAGGTAAGAGTGCGTTGATGATCGAAAGAATTATCTTGGTAAGAAAACGAAAACGATAGAATTTATACTAAACGTAAAATATTTACTTCATCGCACCCTTGACAATAATAACATCCAAAGATGGAGCAAGATCATCAACAGTGTAAATAACACCGCACATATACGCTCTAATATCTTGTATTTGATCCGGGACAGTTAAACCCGCCTCTTGTGCAGCTTCGATAACACTTCCGACTGTACTTCCCTTTGAAAGCGTTACATCTTTTTGATAGATTGCATTCGGGTCGGGTTGTTTATCTTTAGGCCAAATAACTTCTGTACGTACTGAATAGTTAACATCTCCCTGTTCCATAAGACGCCTATATTATCATACTTGACGAAATAAACGCAAGAATGCAGACGAATCTGTTATACTATTCAAATGTTTAAACTCAACGCAAAAGAGCTTCGTACGACTCCCGTTGATCCTGACATTGTCAAAAAAAGGAAGAAGAATCCGATTACCATTATTCTCGACAACGTGCTTGATACATATAACGTTGGATCGATTTTCCGTCTGGCTGACGCGGTTTCCGCAGAAAAGGTAATTATTTGTGGCGATACGCTCACCCCCCCGAACTCACGGATAAAAAAAGCATCCATCAATACATGGCAGTGGGTGGAGTGGAAATACACACCAACAGCAATGGATGCTATAACCGAATGTAAGGTAAAGAGTGAGAAGTGTAAAGTCGTTGCAGTGGAACAGGACAGAAGGAGTAAACTGTTTTATACCGTCAGGTACGAATTACCGTTGGCAATTGTTGTCGGTAACGAAACTCATGGGGTAAGTAAGGATGTACTGGATAAAGCGGATATGATTGTTGAAATGCCAATGTGGGGAATTAATAAAAGTTTAAATGTTATGGTTAGTTGCGGGATTATTCTGTATACGATCATGGAGAAATGTGTATCCCGGGCGAAATCTGGAGCGAAATAATACAGTGTAATATTACGACCTGTGTTGTCTACAATCCGTTTATCAGGGCAACACAAAAATATTTATATGTTAACATATTAATATATTAGTATGTTAATACATATATTCAATGATTAGATTGCTCAAATATCACTTTCTTGTATTATTATGCGGATTATTGCTGCTGTTCTCCTATTATTTCTTCAGTAAAGAGGTGAAGCGGGGATTTATGAAGGAAACGGACTTTGCCGTGACGGTAAAGCTTCAGGAAAAAATAAATACGTCGAAACGTTTACACCTCGTTGATTTCATAGGAAATGTTTTTGAAGGATCGACATTCATTGCGGGTCCATGGATGTCAATGGGTTTTCTCGGTTTCTTGACAATTGCCGCTTTTGTCAATTTAAAAAAGAAAACAATAAATCTTCGCGTGCTTCTGATTCCGGTACTCTTTGGACTCCTTGTTTTCGGAGAAATATATGGTAAATCAGTAGTCCATCATCCGTCTCCTCCGTTTTTTATGATTAAAAATCCGACGACGATTTTCCCGAAATATTATATTAATGAAGCATACTCCTATCCCTCCGGTCACGCCGCGCGGGCAGTATTTATTTCTTGTGTTATCTATTTCCTATTAACTATGAACTATTTACTTCGTGATAAGCGAAAAAAACTATTAATAATAAGCGGATTAACGGGGTATGTGCTGCTCGTGAGTATCAGTCGCATCTATCTCGGTCATCACTGGCTTTCCGATGTTATTGGTGGGGGATTTCTTGGCGGATCGTTTGGGATAATTGTTCTAAGCGCGCTTTGATAAAGATTTATAAAGATCTTCAAGTTTTTTTAATACCGTTGGTTTGTGATGCGCAAGACTTAGCCTTCGGCTGAAACGACCGAATTTATGGCATATTTTTGGATGAGAAGCGAGAAAACTCACTTTTTCTGCTACAGTTTGATAATCATAGGTTTCCACTAAAAATCCATTTTGTCCATCACGGCATAACTCCGGTAACGCTCCAGCGTGTGCGGCGATAATAGGCAGCCCAGACGCTATTGCCTGAAGCGTGACAATACTTTGGATTTCATACGGCGAGAGAATTGTAAAAGCGTTTGCGGTATGGTAAAGATCGATCATTTCTTTTTCTGTAACAGATCCTGCCCACGTGACGCGGTGAGAAATATTCAGTTCTTTTGCACGTTTCTTAAGATTCGTTTCTTCCTTTCCAACACCCGCGACAAGAAGTCGGATATTTTGGCTGGTATAAGCAAGAGCCTCGATGAGTGTGATTACATTTTTATCTTTATCGAGTCGTCCGATAAAAAGGCATACAAATGCATCACCTGCTATACCATAGCGTTTACGAAAATTGATATCCAATGGTTTTGGATAGTACTGGTCAGTATTGACGCCGTTTGAAACAACGGTTTTGGGAGTGGAAACACCTATCGACGTTAAAAAATCTGCAAATGTTTGTGTGGGGACCATTATGGCGTTGTATTGGTTATATATATATTTAATATATGTTTTCATTAGAGGAACTATAAGCCAGTTTGGTTTGCCGGGAATCATCCGTGATACTTGTTCGGGTGTAAAGTGGAGTGCGCCAACCGTCGGAATTTTCATTTTTCTCGACAGGTATAAAGCACAGATACCCAACGAACCCGGTTCTTGAATATGAACAACGTTAAAGTGATGCTTTTGTAGAGTTTTTCGGATTACACCTAACCCAAGCGGAAACACCGTCATCGGTTTGCCTGCGTATACGATGTCAGGAATTGATGGTGTATGAAGAAACGTTATTCCTTTTTTCGATACGGTTGGTTTTGGAAGTACCGGCTTTGGGGAAATGACAGTTACTGTGTGACCAGCGTTAGCCATGAATAGTGCAATAGAATCAGTGGATGTCGATACTCCGGCAACAAACGGTAGATATGTTTCTGTAATCAAAAGAATATTCATAATATTCGTATCATATCATGCTATTGACTTCGGGCATCAGACTCTCGTATAATCTTCTTTGCAATGAGTGACTAAGACTTGACCATTGGATTTGGATCACGAGATCCCGACCGCAATGGTCGGGTTTTTTGATCTAGAACTTAACGAATAATTTCATAATTACGAGTTTAGTACTGATCAATCCTCCGAAGCGAACATTCGTCTGCGCGGCTGTAAGCCTCGAGACGAATTTGAGCGAAGTAGGATAACAATTCATTGAACGCACTTTGACCCGCCTATGCTTAGCATTCGGCTTTTCAGTACTATTCGTACACGCCTCATGCAGCGCATTAGCGGTGGGTCTTTGTCGCTAATCGAGCAAGTCTCGGTATAGCTCCTTGACAATCAAATGGTGATAGAAATTTTTTCTTGAGAGTTTGATCCTGGCTCAGGATGAACGCTGGCGGCGTGCCTTAAGCATGCAAGTCGGACGATCTTGTCCTTTGGACAAGAATAATCGAATAAACGAATAAGCGAATAAGGAATAAGCAATAAAAAAAATTGTTTATTATTCATTATTGCTTATTTAATATTGGTTATTCTCGCCCAGAGGGCGAGGGAGTGGCGGACGGGTGAGTATAAGCAAGGAACGTACCCTCTATTGTGACATAGCTCGTCGAAAGACGGGGTAATATCGCATGACCCCCTCTTTTTGTCTAAGAGATGAATTTCGAGATTGATTGTGCTTATAAGCACATCGATGTATCGAGTCTATTTCGTAGATAGAAAGAGGGGGAAAGCGCTTAACCGCGCGATGGAGGAGCGGCCTTGTTCCTATCAGCTTGTTGGCGGGGTAAATGCCCACCAAGGCTACGACGGGTAGGGGGAGTGAGAGCGCGACCCCCCACAATGGCACTGAGATACGGGCCATACATCTACGGATGGCAGCAACTGGGAATCGTTGGCAATGGGCGAAAGCCTGACCACGCGACGCCGCGTGAGGGATGAAGGCCTTCGGGTCGTAAACCTCTTTTGTTCCGCCGTCGAGGCGGGAAGAATAAGCATCTACAAACTACGTGCCAGCAGTCGCGGTAATACGTAGGATGCAAGCGTTATCCGGATTTACTGGGCGTAAAGAGTCGTGTAGGTGGTTTGTCGCATCGCACTTGAAAGCCCGAGGCTTAACCTCGGCGTCGGGTGCGAGATGGACAGACTTGAGGGTAAGAGAGGCAAGGGGAACTGACGGTGAAGCAGTGAAATGCGTTGATATCGTCAGGAACACCAAAGGCGAAGGCACCTTGCTGGCTTACTTCTGACACTGAGACACGAAAGCTAGGGGAGCGAAGCAGATTAGAGACCTGCGTAGTCCTAGCCCTAAACGCATGTCTGCTAGATGCCCTACCTCAAAGCGCATAGCGCTTTTCGGAATAAACGAATCGAATTTCAATAAACGAATAAACAAATAAACGAATGGAAGACAACATCTTTTCATTCGCTTATTCGATTATGGGATTATTCGCTTATTAGTTTATTCTCAAAAAGCTGTGCTTTTTGAGGTGGGGTGTCGTAAGCTAACGCGTTAAGCAGACCGCCTGGGGAGTACGATCGCAAGATTAAAACTCAAAGGAATTGACGGGGACCCGCACAACCGGTGGAGCGTGTGGTTCAATTCGATACAAAACGTAAGACCTCACCAAGTTTTGACATACTGTCGTTTATCCCGATGGAAACATCGGGAAATCCGCAAGGATGACAGTACAGCAGCTGCATGGCTGTCGTCAGCTCGTGCCGTGGGGTGTTTCCTTAAGTGGAAAAACGAGCGCAACCCGTATCCAATGTTATATGTTTCATTGGAGACCGCCCCCGAAATTTGTTCGCGAAACGCGAAAAACTTCGTTAACAAATTTCGGGGGAGGAAGGAACGGACGACGTCAAGTCAGCACGGCGCTTATGACTTGGGTAACACACACACTACAATGACGAAAAACAATGGGACGCAAGCGCGCAAGCGTACGCCAATCTCTTGTAAATTTCGCCTCAGTTCAGATTGGGGTCTGCAACCCGACCCCATGAAGTCGGAATCGGTAGTAATCGCAGATCAGCATGCTGCGGTGAATACGTTCTCGGGTCTTGTACACACCGCCCGTCAAGCCAACAAAGTTGGAGGCGGCCGAACCCCCTCTTTTTGGGCTCTAGTAGTGCTACATTAGTAGTATGTACTATGTTTACGTTTTAAAAAGCCGAAAGACAAAGCTTCTATATATTGGATATACTATTGATTTAAAAAGACGTTTTGCTCAACACAATAATTGTGAAAACAGATCAACAAAATCAGGAGTTCCATGGAAGCTTGTATACTATGAATGTTATTTGTCGAATCAAGATGCGTGAATGCGTGAATTGCAATTAAAACAGTTTAGTAGTGCATACGGCTTTTTAAAACGAAGAATAAAGGATAGTTTATCTAGAGCATAAAAAGAGGGGGGAAGCCGAATTCAGCGATGGGGACTAAGTCGTAACAAGGTATCCCTAGCCGAAGCTGGGGATGGATCACCTCCTTTCTATTTTATATCGGTGTCATTAAGAATTTACAATCCGCCAGCTGGCGGATAAGGGAATTCAAGATGATGCTGATTTGCGCCCCGCTGAGAGCGGGGCATAATAATCGCTTTTTACAGATCCCCCGCACCAAATGTACGGTGCAGGGTAAGCGGTTCTCTCAAAAACACTTTCTATCACCATTTGGTTGTTAAGGGAAATATCTCTTTACATTTTTAAGTAATTTCGTATCATGGTAGTATGCTAACCATGAATCTCCGCATTCCCGGTCCGACTCCGCTTCCGCCGGAAGTCATTAGAGCCCTCACAACCCGTATGATTTCTCATCGTGGAAGCGAGTATGTTGGACTTCACACTGAGACGGTTGCGATGGCAAAGAAATTTTTTCAGACTGATAATGATCTATTTTTGTTTACATCATCCGGCACCGGCATGATGGAGGCGGCGATTGTGAACACACTATCGCCGGGAGATAATGTACTTGCAGTTACTGTCGGGCTTTTCGGCGACCGATTTGTAAAGGTAGCGAAAGCCATGTATCTTAACGTAACAGTTCTTTCATTTTCCATGGGGCAGGCAGCGGATCCATTAAAGGTAGCGTTAACATTTAAGGAAATAGAAAACTGTAAAGCAATACTTATTACCCACAACGAAACTTCAACGGCGATTACTAACGATATTGCCGCAATTGCTCGCGCGGTACGATCCCTACCTGCCGGCAGACAGGCACTTTTTCTCGTTGATTCCGTTTCCGGCATGGGGAATATTAATCTTCCTGTTGATGCACTCGGTCTTGATGTTGTTTTTACCTCATCGCAAAAAGCGTGGATGACACCACCGGGACTTGCGCTTGTCAGTGTCAGTCCGAAGGCTTGGAAAGCATCGGAGTCTGCCAAGTGTCCGCGTTACTATTTTGATTTTACTAAAATGAAAAAATATCACGATTCAGGTCAAACGCCGGAAACACCTGCAATATCTACGATATTTGCATTACATGCCGCACTGAAAACCATGCTTGCACGCGGAGTACAGGAAACATTTGCGTATTATCAAGATATAGCCGCGTATACAAGGAGATCGTTAACCGCGAACGGATTCTCCTTGTTCGGCGACCAGACGCATTCCTCAAATACTGTGAGCGCCTGTTTTGTTCCGGAAGGAATTGAGGACAAAGCATATCGAGCCCATATCAAAAAGAAATATAATGTAATCTTATCCGGTGGTAAAGGTGAAGTTGAAGGGAAAATTATCCGTGTTGCCCATATGGGGTGGGTTGTGAAAAAAGACATTGATGAAGTGATTTCCGCAATGGTGAATGCCCGAAACGATTTATCTTGACTAAGATATATGAGTACCGTACTTATAGCAGACTCAATTCATAAAAGCGGTGTCGAATATCTTAAAAGTCTCTGATTATCAGTGACTGAACGGACAGAAATATCACCCGACGAACTCTTATCCTCAATTTCTCAATACGATGCACTTATCGTCAGGAGCCGTACAAAAGTTACCGGAGAAATTATTCGCACAGGGTCAAATCTTAAGGTTATTGCCCGTGCGGGTTCGGGCGTTGACAATATCGATTGTAAAGAAGCCGGAAAACACAGTATAGTGGTCGTCAATGCACCCGATGCGAATGCACAATCAGTTGTGGAGCTTACGGTCGGATTTATGCTTTCTCTTCTTCGACATATTCCAGAGGCTGATCGGTCAATGAAAGAGTGCTTATGGCGGAAAAAAGAGTTAGGAGGATCAGAGCTGTCCGGCAAAACTGTCGGTATTATTGGCTACGGTCATATCGGGAAAAAACTGGAAGAATTCCTTCAAGCGTTCGGCGCCAAAATTTTGATCTTTAGCCGCAGTCACAAAACAGCATCTCTTGAGACGATTTTTACGTCATCGGATATCATATCCGTACATATCGCACTTACTCCTGAAACTCAAGGATTGCTTAGCGCTCAACTATTTGCCCTTATGAAACCGACGGCATATTTCATAAACACCTCGCGTGCGGAAGTGGTTGACGAAGAAGCATTATTCACGATATTATCTCAGGGTAAGATCGCAGGATGTGCCCTTGACGTTTTCTGGCAGGAGCCGCTTCCTGCGGATTCTAGATGGAGAAAGTTGGACTGTGTACTACTTTCGCCGCATCTGGGAGCATCGACTATAGAAGCTCTCAGACGAGCGTCTAAGACAGTTGCAGAAGATGTGGTTAGGGTACTTAAGGGGGAACATCCGAATAATCCAATTACTTAAATGTGTTATATGAAAACAAATATATATCATCTTGATATTATTCCGATTAATTCTATTATCGTTCATGAAAAGTTTGATATTTTACGCGCGACACCGCTTATAAAAAAGATTACAGCGGATGGAGCACTTGCAAATCCGATTATTGTTGCTTCTCTGGATAAAGGCACATATCTACAGCTTGACGGCATGAATAGGCTTTCTGCATTTAAGAAGATGGGCTTTAAGACCATACTTGCCCAGGTTGTTGATTATAATGATCAGGAATCAATTGAGTTATCATCATGGGTTCATATAAGTGATCGGGAATGCGAAATTCTTAACCGTTGGATAGAAACATTAGGCAATCTGACAATGCGTCAAGGAAAATTGGAGAATGTAGGACACAGATATATCCGAGAGGATGGTTTTGGAAGAATCTGTACAGTCATTATGAAAAACAAGGATGTATATCTTATATCTTCAAATGGAAATTTACATGAAAAAGTTCATAATCTCGATGCATTCGTTTCCTGCTATCATGACAGCATTGTTCGTGATGTTCTGCCATTAAACGCAACACTTGGAAGTATTGATCTACTATTCTTAGAGCATCCCGGTGCGTGTATTATTATCATATTTCCGACCTTTACCCGCCATCAGATTATCGATGTAGCGAAAAAGGGAGGGCTGTTTCCGGCAGGGATAACAAGGCATATTTTTAAACGAAGATGTCTGAGTGTTGACGTGCCACTTTCGATATTCAGTGGTCATAATCCGATTAAGAAGCAGAGGGATTTATTCGACAATTTCATATCTAAAAGATGCTTTCGGGTATACGAGGAGCCGACTATTTATTTTGAGTAAATATGGCGATAATAAACAGTAAAACGGGTAAAATTCTCAAACAGTACAGCCTCGATAAATTGAAAAAATCTGCAAACATCATGCGGGGTATGGATCTCGTGGCCTTAAACTGTGCCGGTTCGGGGCACGCAGGCGGATCGCTTTCGATTATGGATATTACAGCAGCACTTTATTTACGCGTGGCCAGCCATGATCCGAAAAATCCAGAGTGGGATGATCGGGACAGGATTATTTTTTCCGCAGGACACAAAGCTCCCGCTCTCTATATGGGACTTGGGATAAGCGGGTATTACCCGTTTGATGATGTTGTATTACTTCGCCAATATAACAGTATGTTCCAGGGTCATCCGCATTGGCTGAAAACGCCAGGAGTTGAAGTATCGACCGGATCACTCGGTCAGGGGTTGGGTTTGGCAGTCGGTATGGCACTGCGAGGTAAACTTGATAAGAAAAATTATTATGTCTATGTTGTAACCGGCGATGGAGAATGGGATGAGGGCAGTATGTGGGAATCTGCCATGGAAGCATGTCATTATAAATTGGACAATCTCATTGTGATCCTCGACCGAAACTACCTTCAGATTGACGGAAAAACAGAAGATGTCATGCGTTTGGATCCATTGAATATTCGTCTTGCGAGCTTCGGATTTGAAGTTATTCCATGTGACGGTCATGATATGGTGGATATTCTGCGGGCTTTTAATCAAGCCAAGAGAACGCGCGGGAAACCTGCACTTATTTATGCCCGGACGATCAAAGGGAAAGGTGTATCGTTTATGGAAAATCAGGCAGGATGGCATGGCAAAGCACCCGATGATACACAGCTTGAAAAAGGGCTTTGCGAGCTTGGACTCGAAAAGGTTATTGATGTTTTCCGTTTAAAAAAGAAAGCCGCTGATTATAAAAAACGGATGAGTGCGGACATTGAGCATACAGTTCCGAAATTTACCAAACGCTCATATTTCTGGAATAGCGCTGACAATATGAAGATTACCATGGAACCGACGCGGTTTGGCTTCGGCAAGGCGCTCGCAAACAAAGGAAGCGATCCTCGTGTTGTCTGCGTTGGGCTTGATATTTCAGATTCAGTGCAGATTTCCAAATTTTATGATGGAAAAACCGAACGCAAAACACGCTTTTTGTCTATGGGCATTGCCGAGCAGAGTGCAACGACCGTCGCTGGCGGGCTTGCGCGTGAAGGGAAATTGCCGGTTGTTTCGACATATGGCGTCTTTCTTTCACAACGGAACGCTGATCAGATGAGAACGTCAATTTGTTACGGGAATCTTAACGTACTTTTTGGCGGAGCACACGGAGGAGTATCGGTCGGTGCTGACGGGGCGACACACCAGTCGCTTGAGGAAATTTCCGTTGTCGGAATACTCCCGAATATGACGCTTATTGTCCCATCAGATAGCATAGAAACCCGTAAAGCCGTGGAATATTCGCTCATGTCTCTTAAAGGTCCCAAATACATCCGCTTTGCCAGAGAAGCCACCCCGATTGTAACAGACCAGAAAACACCTTTTGTCTTTGGTAAAGCAAACATTATTCGGTTTCGCAATGAAAAACCATTATTTATAGATGCGTTTGAGACGATATTATCCAGTTCATATAGAAATGAGGGGGAAAGTGTTGCGATAATCGCGTGCGGGCCAATGGTACCAGAGGCTATGCGTGCTGCATGGATTTTGAAAGTTGAAAAAGGTATTGAGACGCGTGTCATAAATGTGCATACAGTGAAGCCTCTTGATAAAGAGACGATTATCAAAGCAGCAAAAGATGTGAATATCATTATCACTTCGGAAGAACATCAAAAGGGCGGGTTTGGAAATCAGGTCGCATCTATAGTCATGGAAGCAAATCTGAAGCATGTTCCGAAATTTGCCATGATCGGGGTTAACGACCGGTTTGGTGAATCGGGCGCGCCGTGGGATCTTATGAAAGCATTCGGATTGACCGCGGAATTTATTGCGAAAAAAGTACTTGATTTATTATAAAAAGTTAATGTGTATTGGTGGGTGACGGAGCGAGGGCATCTCGTGACAAGGAGGATACTATGAAACCATTTGCAACAACATTTGACAGAATCGGTACGGAATCGGCGTTCGCCGTCGGTCCGGAAATTGCCGGTTGGATTACAAAAGGCTGGGATATTGTTAAAGTCAATATCGGCGAGCCAGGCTGTAATATTGCCAAAGCGGCGACGCAGGCAGGTATTGAATCTTTTAAGAATCACGAAACGCACTACACATTATCAACCGGCTCTCCGGCATTCAGAAAGGAAGTTGCGGAATACATTTCCTCAACGCGTTCCGTTCATTACGAGCCGGAGGATATCATTGCTACACCCGGTGCAAAACCGGTGATTGCCGGCACGATGTTTATCCTCGTAAGTCCTGGGGATGAGGTCATTTATCCTACACCCGCGTATCCGATTTACGAATCCATGATCGATTTTGTAGGAGCCAAAGGAGTGCCGATTCTTCTTCGTGAAGAAAACGGTTTCCGGTTTGACATCAAAGAGTTAAAGAAATTGGTACATAATAAAACGAAACTTCTCGTTATCAGCTCACCCTCCAATCCGACTGGTGGGGTTCTTGAGAAGCAAGATTATGAGGAGATCGCGGCACTTGCGGAAAAATACGACTTTTACATCCTGACAGATGAAATTTACTCGCGTCTGGCATTTGGGTTCCATACGCATACTGCACACTTCAAAGGCAATACGCTTCCGGTGACGGAAAGTATCCTCAATCAGCCTGGCATGCAGGAGCGTACGGTACTTATGGACGGATTTTCCAAAACATACGCCATGACCGGGCTTCGGCTTGGGTTTGCCGCATCAAAGATTCCGGGATTCATCCCGAAATTCCTCACATACGCTATTAACTTCTGGTCATCACTTCCTGATCCATGTATGGCAGCAGCAGTTGCGGCTCTTGGAAAGGACCAATCAGAGGCACAGATAGAGGTGAAAAAATATGAGGAAAAACGTGATATAGCCGTTTCCATGCTTAATAATATTGAAGGCATCCGGTGTCACAAGCCCAATGGTTCATTTTACCTGTTTCCCAATGTGACAGGAGTATGCAAAAAACGTAAATTAAAAGATGCGGAAGAACTGCGCAAGTTCTTGTTGACGTACGATAAAAGGAACAAAAAGGGCGTCGCAGTCCTTGCTCGCAAGCATTTCGGCAAAAAGCTTCCCCAGGAGCGCGAAGAATATATCCGTATCTCAATAGCAGGGAACCTTGCAGATATCCAAGAGGGGATCAGGAGGATCAAAGAGGCGGTGAAATAGTGATTTTGTTATGTCGGATTTTGTTGAAGTAGGAATACACTGCCAAGGCGCGCCGATTTATGATGATCGGTTTGATCAATATTGCTGTCTCTGCCGATATTATCATGCAGGTGGGATAACACAAACTTTGCCGGAACCGTTTTCTTCGGAAATTTTGACAAGTGGTGATGGTGTTTAGGTGATAGATTCGTTTAATAAATCAGAACAAGCGCCAGTATGCCCTCAGGGCTTTATTGATATTGCTCTTTTGCAGGAAGCACGGTATTTATTGTTCGAGAATAATGCATCGTATAATCTTCTGTGATACAATTTCACATATTAGTAATTTGAGAATTGGATGAAGTAAAATTTCGGCGCAATGGCCTGCCTCGCCGAAGACGTGAGTCAAGGCGGGCAAAGAGGTAACGCGGGAGTGTGTCCTAGACGTCATGCCAAATCATATTTGGCATAAACGATCAGGATCCCGTACTTGCTAAATTCGGCGT
>Ga0233422_10000949_pt1 | contig 13582 bp, 13 predicted proteins | sample Watercolumn_Mata_2_FD_182724 | JGI IMG/M metagenome (GOLD analysis project Ga0233422, IMG submission 182724) | Freshwater microbial communities from Lake Matano, South Sulawesi, Indonesia - Watercolumn_Matano_2014_110_MG | ecosystem: Environmental > Aquatic > Freshwater > Lake | place...
TACGAGCGTGCCGTTAAGGGGCCCCCACCCAGCGCCAAGGGGAGACTGGACGTCTGGCTCCAGAAGCACCCGTTCTTTCGCAGGCACCCTCATCCCGCGCTCGCCCATGCTCCCATCTGTTTGATGCCTGCAACGGTGATCTTTGAAGTACTCGCACTGGCGTTCGGGTCAGCCCGGACCGAATGGGCGGTCTTCTGCTGCCTGGTCCTGGTGCTTCTTGCACTTCCCGTCACTATGGTTTCCGGGTATTTCACCTGGTGGCTCAATTTCGACAGCGCGAGTGTCACCTTCGTGGTCTGGAAGCAACGGCTGGCCTGGACCGCTCTGGCGGTGGCCGTGGCAGCCGTTCTGCTGAGGGTTTCCGTCGCCGATCCCCTAGCTTTGAGGGACCCTCTTGTCCTGGCATATGTGGCTCTGGTTCTGCTGCTTGCCGTCCTGGTATCCATCATCGGTTACCTGGGAGGGCGTTTGACGTTCCCCTATGAATAAGCGATATCTTGGGTTCCACGTTTTGTTCTTACCCTTTGTGAAGAGGGCCTCTCATGAATAGGAGCGCTGACGGGAATGCCGCCTTTGCCGAACCTCGCGAAGCAGTGGATTGGAGGTTATTTCTCGGCCTTTCCCGAACCCCGCACGGGATACTGGATGTGGCCACTCCTGCTATGGCGGCCTTGCTGTGTCTCGGTCATTTCCCTTCAGTGTCGGTCATCGTGGTGGGGCTGGTCACTGCTTTTGCCGGGTACACAGCGGTATATGCTCTCAACGATCTCGTCGATCTCCGGGTGGACAAGGAACGATTAGCGCTGAGAGACGAAGCAAAGGGACACTTTGATGTAGACGGCTTGATGGTTCCCCATCCGTTGGCCCAGGGGCTGTTGCCCTACCGAAGCGCCCTTCTCTGGTTCTCGTCTTGGGCTGCGGTGGCTCTGGCAGGTGCATGGTGGTTGAACCCGATCTGCGCGGGCCTGTTCATCCTATCAGCGCTCTTTGAAACGCTGTACTGCAAGCTGCTGCGGATTACCTACCTAAAGATCCTGCCGTCCGCGATCGTGAAAGCGACCGGTGGACTCGCTGGCGCGTATGCGGTGGAACCGAACCCGTCGCCGGCATTCCTGGTGATGCTGTTCGTGTGGCTGGCAGCTTGGGAACTAGGGGGCCAGAATATCGCCAACGACATTATTGACATGGACGACGATGCCCGAGTCGAGGCCAGGACCACGGCCACCGTGAAAGGCCTTCCGGAGGCCGTGTTCATGCTTATCGTAGCGGCGTCTATGGCGGCCATCGGAGGATTTGTGGTCTACTGGTTTGCGGGAAAGGGCGTCGGGAGCCTATACCCGATCGGCGCGGTCATCCTTGGCTGGAAGCTGCTGCTGGATCCCGCTCGGGCAGTGTACCAACGACCGGTTCCTGAAACCGCGGCGGCCCTGTTCAACAAGACGAGTCATGTTCCGTTGGCTTTCCTGCTCTTGACGGCTGTGTCGATCTTTTTACCCATCTAGCATCCCAAGAATGAAATCCTCGGACAAGCACCAGATGTTGATGAATTGGCCTGAGCGGGTCTGGATTTACAGCCCGGTCCGTACGCACTTTCTCAGGAGGCATGTGAAGACCTGGAAACGGCTGGTGGGATCGCCACAGGTCGATCGGTGCCTGGAAATCGGGTGTGGCCTTGGTAGAGGCGCGCGTGTTCTCGTGGAGCACATGGGCTTCGAGAAGGTCTTTGCGTTCGACCTCGAGGAACATCTCATAAGACGGGCAGCGAGCCGTTTACCTGCTCGCCTGGGAGACCACGTCCGTTTCTTTGTCGGGGACGCTCAGGACCTTCCATTCGGTGATTCCCGGTTCGATGCGGTGGTAAACTACGGCATCATTCACCATGTGCTCGATTGGAGACGCTGTATCAGGGAGGTAGGACGTGTGCTGAGGACCGGCGGGGTCTTCTATTTCGAGGAGATTTATCCTCCGCTCTATGCGAACTTCCTGATGAAACGGGTGGTGCGGCACCCTGCCCTGGACAGGTTCGATGGGCCGGAGTTTCTGCGGACTCTCCAATCAAACGGCCTCCGGCTTGTTCGAGGCGTTCGCACCACCTCCAGGTTTGCAATTGTTGGAGCAGCGCGCAAGGTGTGATACGAAGTTTCGTTTAAAAGAGGGGGATTCGGGGATCGCCGCCGTATAAGGTTTCCGCAATTCTACTCTTTGTTAGCGTAACTTCGTAAAATAGGTAGCGATTATGGCCTTCGGTTTTGAGATATTGGCTCGAGACGACGATTCTCGCGCCCGCCTTGGGAGATTGGTCACGCCGCGGGGCGAGATCGCCACACCGGCCTTTCTGCCTGTAGGAACGAGAGGAGTCGTCAAGGCCTTATCTCCGACCGAAGTGTGGGACATGGGATACCGGATGATTCTCGCCAATGCGTACCATCTGTATCTGAGGCCCGGTCACCTCATGGTTGAACGGCACGGAGGCCTCCATCGCTTCATGAACTGGCCTGGAGCCATTCTGACGGACAGCGGCGGTTTTCAGGTGTTCAGTCTGGCTCGCCTGCGCAAAGTCACCGATAGCGGGGTGCTGTTCCAATCGCATCTGGACGGCTCGTCGCACATGTTTACCCCGGAATTGTGCATGGAAGTTCAGCAATCCTTGGCCGCGGATATCATCATGTGCCTCGACGACGTGAAAGGGTACCCGGTCTCCAAGGAAGATGCGGCCGATGGGGTGGCAAGGACCACTCGCTGGGCGAGGCAATGCCAGGCTGCCAAAAAAAAAGTTGACCCTGCTTTGTTCGCCATAGTACAAGGGTCGGTGTTCTCGGATCTGAGGCAATTGAGTGCGGAAAGCCTCGTTTCCTTGAACTTTGACGGGTATGCCGTCGGCGGCCTGAGTGTCGGCGAGCCGCGGGAGTTCATGATCGAGATGATCGACGTCACCGCGCGCCTCCTTCCTGACAACCGTCCCCGATACCTGATGGGAGTGGGAAGACCCGAGGACATCCTCGACGGGGTATTGCGAGGGATTGACCTGTTCGATTGCGTGCTCCCGACTCGGAACGCTCGAACCGGGATGTTGTTCACTTCCGGCGGACCGATCAACATCAGGAACGCTCGTCATCAGGACGATCCCGGGCCGATCGATGCCGACTGCTCATGCCAGCTGTGCACTGGTTATTCCCGGGCTTATCTGAGACATCTCTTCTTGGAGAAGGAGATCTACGGTCATCGGTTGGCCACGATTCACAATTTGTCGTTTTATGGCCGGATGATGGCGCAGATACGCTCGGCTATCTCGGAGAACCGGCTCGGATCTTTTGCGGCGCATTTTCTGGCCGACAGGGAGGAAACAGATGATCAATCTCGTTGATATCGCCTATGCTCAGGCTCCCGCGGGAGAAAGCGGCGGCGACATAAACCAGATGATAAATTTCCTTTTGCCCATGATCCTGATTTTCGGGGTCTTCTATTTCTTAATGATTAGACCCCAACAGAAGCGGGCGAAGGAACATAAGGCGATGCTGGACAATCTTAAGAAGGGTGACTCGGTGATGACACAGGGGGGCATCTTCGGGAAAGTCGTGTCCCTGGAGCCAAATGTGGCTACCATCGAGATCGCGGACAAAGTGCGCATTCGGGTATCCCGCTCTCATATAGCAGGTCTGGGCACGGGCGGGGCCGGGACCGAACCCACTTCATGAGGAGCTGCTACCGATGATGCAGAGCTTACAATGGCGCGCGCTCGTCATTCTTTTCGTTATAGCCGGGTGCCTCTTCTTTCTGTATCCGTCCGTCGGCCGCGTACCGGCCTGGTGGTCGAAGTATCTCCCCGATAGTCCCCTAAGGCTCGGGCTCGATCTCCAGGGTGGACTACATCTGGTGCTCGAAGTTGAAATGGACAAGGCCGTGGAAACGAATGTCGATCAGACCATGGCGGACGTCGGGGCCCTTATGAAGGACGCGAAAGTCCGTTATAGCGATATTTCCCGCACCTCTACCACCTCGTTTGTTGTCTTTCTGCGGGACGCGGCTCAGGAGCCGCTCTTTGATTCGGCCGTGCTCCCGAGCATGCAGAATTTCAGGAAGGGCTCAACAGCCCAGACGGACAAGGGATTCGAAATCCAGCTTTCCATCGACCCGAAGGTCGCAGATGACATCAGGCAGAACGCGGTACGTCAGGCAGTCGATACGATCAGGAACCGAGTCGATGAACTGGGAGTGGCCGAGCCCGACGTGGTGCTCCAGGGCACGGATCGGGTCTTGGTGCAACTTCCCGGCCTCAAGGAGGATGTTGACAGGGCTGTCCGCGTCATCCAGAGGACGGCCCGGCTCGAATTCAAGCTGGTCGACGAGAAGTGCGACGTGAACGCGGCTCTCCGGGGTGAAATTCCACCTGGGGACGAAATCCTCTACGAAATTAGGCGGAATCCACGAACGGGCCAGACCAGTCGACAGGCCTTCTGCCTTAAGAAACAGGTGCTCATGACCGGCGACGTGCTCACGGATGCCAGGCCTAGAGCCGACCAGTTCGGTCGATGGTATATCGCCATGGATTTCAATCGGAGAGGCGCGGCCCAATTCGAGCGGATCACTGGCGAGCATGTAGGAGAAAGGCTGGCGATTATACTCGACGATCGCGTGTACTCCGCGCCGGTAATCAAGGACAGGATAGCCGGAGGTCACGCGGTGATCGAGGGTATGTTTACCTCGGAGGAAGCGTCAGAATTAGCACTGGTGCTGCGATCCGGCTCGCTTCCCGCGCCGGTGAAGATCCTGGAGAGCCGCTCCATAGGGCCGTCGCTCGGAGAAGATTCAATCCGAATGGGCAGAAACGCCGTGATTCTCGGCACGCTGCTGGTCTTTCTGTTTATGGCGATCTACTACAGATGGTCCGGAGTCGTGGCCGACGTGGCGCTCGTTTTGAATCTCTTCCTCATCCTGGCTGTCATGGTCGGGATTCGAGCCACGCTGACGCTGCCGGGTTTGGCGGGAGTTGCCTTGACGATGGGTATGGCCATCGACGCGAATGTGCTCATCTATGAGCGCATCAGGGAGGAGCTACGCCTGGGCAAGACGCCGAAGGCAGCCCTGGATCAGGGCTATTCAAGGGCGTTCTCGGTCATTTTCGACTCGAACCTCACAACGATCCTGTCGTCTCTGCCCTTGATTCAGTTCGGCACCGGTCCTATCAAGGGTTTTGCGGTGACTCTGTGCATCGGTTTGATCATCTCTATGTTTACGGCCCTATTCGTTACTCGGGTGATTTTCGACTACGCGTTTCAGAACATGCGGATCAAGCGACTGAGCGTCTAACGCGGCCTGGACCGACCAGCGTCCGCCGAAGGGGACGAAGCACGTGGAACTGATACCACCAGGAACGAACATCAATTTCGTTGGGAATCGCAAATGGGCCTATCTTTTCTCGGCCCTCCTTCTTGTGCTTTCCTTGTTATCCATTCCGATCATGGGCGGCGTGAAGCTCGGCATTGACTTCACCGGCGGCATGATGGTCCAGGTGAGGTTCAATAAACCGGTGGAAACGGAGCAGATTCGATCCGCTCTCGTTCCTCTGGGTGAAAATCTCATTGTCCAGAAATTCGCCATGGGTGGTGAAGACTTTGTCATCCGCATGGAAATTCCCAAGGATGGCGCCGAAGGAGTGTCCCAGCGGGTAAAGCAACTTCTCGAGGAGAAGCTCGGACGGGGCTCTGTCGAGATTCGCGGAGCCGAAGTCGTGGGTCCCAAGGTCGGCAAAGACCTTCAAGAGTCCGCGATATGGGCGACGGTAATCGCCTTGGCTTTGTTGCTCGTGTACGTGGCATTCCGTTTTGACCTGAGCATGGCGCTGGGTGCCATACTCTGCCTTATGCACGATGTGATGATGGTTTATGGGTTCTTCGCCTGGACAGGCAAGGAGTTCAATCTGACCATTCTCGCGGCGGTCCTGACGGTTATCGGATATGACGTGAACGACACCATCGTGGTGTGCGATCGGATTCGTGAGAATCTGAAGTCGATGCGCAGGACACCCCTTGCCGATATCCTGAACATGTCCATCAACCAGACGTTGTCCCGGACCATCCTGACGGCCGGCGGTACCCTTCTCGTGATATTCTCCATGTTGATTCTCGAGACAGGGGTTCTGGGCGATTTTGCCTGGGCCCTCTTGATCGGAATTATTCTCGGAACCTACTCGTCGATCTTTGTGGCCACTCCTCTGATATTGGCCTGGGACCGGTTTATCCCCCTTAAACGACTGTGACCTATCCTGCAACGCGACCCTCATGAGTGCGCTCGTCGGACATGATGCGGTTCTTGATTCTTTGAAGCGAGCTGTCCGGCACGAGCGCACGGCTCACGCGTACCTCTTCACCGGCCGGGAGGGTGTGGGGAAGAAGTTGGCTGCGGTGCACTTCGCGTGTCTGCTCAACTGCCCCGAGCCGGAAACCGATGCCGCCCGATCGTGTCGTACGTGCCGACGAATTATCGAAGAAAAACACCCCGACGTCATCATTGAACGTCCCGATAAGGACATGATCCGGATAGACCGCGTCCGGAACCTCGGGAGTTTTTTCAAGTACGCGCCCGTGGAAGGCCGTCACCGAGTGGTCATTATCAACGACGCTCACCTGATGAACATTCCCGCTCAGAATGCGCTGCTGAAAACTTTGGAAGAGCCTCCACCCGGGAGAGTGTTGGTGCTGATCAGCGCAAAGCCGGCCGCCTTGCTGCCCACGGTGAGATCAAGGTGCCGAAAGGTACGTTTCGGACCCATCCCTGTGGAGTTACTGGCCACCCTGCTTCGGACCGAGCACGGTCTGTCCCCGGAACATGCCGCTGCTCTGGCGCCCATGTCCGGCGGGAGCGTGGGTCGCGCTTTGAAAATGGCGGAAACTAACTTCATTGAGCTGAGAGAAAAGATCGTCGCGGTTCTGGCTGACCCAGGCGCCCACGGGTTCCAGGGAATTCTCGAATTGTCGGCCGCAATCTCGGCCGATCGCGTTACCGCGCTCGATGCCATTGAGATAGGCACCGCCTGGGTGAGAGATCTCCTCAGCGCGACGTTCAACCGAGAAGCAACGGCGCCATCTTACGGCGATTCTCTTGACAGACCGACCGGAACGGCACAACATTACGCAAGCGAGGAGCTCTTGTCCGTGTACGAGGAACTGAGCCGCGGCGCTGAACTAATCGAGGCGCCGATCAACGTTAATCGGAATCTCGTCACCGACCTGATGCTCCTGAACATATGTCGGATATTGGCCGGCCCCACTCTGGGGAGATGACAGAGCGGAGGCCGGTAAGAAACGATAGAGATGGACAACGAAGAGCCAAAGCAGGAGAGTTCCTATTTCCCTCGGTCCTATGGATCGGGGATTCGGGACGGGAGACCTAAGGAAGAGTCAGAAAGCTTCGCCGGCAACGAGCCACCGGCTGAAGAAAAGGGAGAGACCGCGTCCGAGGCAGGTGCGTTCCTTGAGTCATCTGTTGAAGAGGAGTTGCCCGAAGCAGTTGCCGAGGCTAACCTTGGTTCCTCTTCCGACACAGAGGACGAACCTGAGAGATTTGAAGCCCAGGAGCCGCCCACCGTCGACCCAGCCGAAGGGAGAGTCTCACCGATCGCCGGCCTGAATGCATCACATCGTTCGCAACCTGAGACAGCCGCCCACAAGGTCTTCGCAAAGATCGCCGGTGTTCGATTCAACTACGCGGGTAAGATTTACCATTTCGACGCCGGGGACCTGGAACTGGCGGCGGGTGACTGGGTCATTGTGAAAACGGAGAAAGGCACGGGGTTGGGACACGTAGCGGTCGGGCCGGTTGAATGCGAGCTGAGTCTGCCTGAAGCTGAAGGTCTGAGGAGGATCGTTCGCAAAGCGGGAAAGGTAGACTTCGACCAGCAGGCGCGCTGCGTTCAGCGAGAAGAACAGGCAAAGAGCTATTGCATGGAACAGATAGATGAGCTCAGCCTGCCCATGAAATTGGTGGACGTGGAATGCTTCTTCGACGGAGGCAAGTACGTCTTTTATTTTACCGCAGAAGGTCGGGTCGATTTCCGCGAGCTTGTGAAACGGCTGGTGGCCCGGTTCCCCGTTCGCATCGAGATGCGCCAGATTGGAGTTCGCCACGAGGCAAAGATGACCGGCGGCCTGGGTTGCTGCGGGCAAGAGCTGTGTTGCGCGCGCTTTCTCACGGACTTCCGGCCGGTCTCCGTCAGGATGGCCAAGAACCAGAACCTTTCCCTGAACCCCACCAAGATATCGGGCGTGTGTGGACGTCTGATGTGTTGCCTGGCGTACGAGAACGAAATCTATGAGGAGTTCAAGAAGGGTGTGCCCAGAGTGGGCAAGGCTGTCTCGACCCCAAAAGGTGAGGGTGTAGTTCTCAAGCACAATCCGCTTACCCGGAGCGTTCTTGTTAAGCTGCAGGACGAGACCACCGTGGAACTGACCAAAGAGGATCTGCTCCAATCAGCCGGTTTCCAGACCAATGAGAAGGATTCTGATATAGCCGATGAAGAAGCTATGCTCGTGGACCCTTCGGAAGCAGCCTACGAAGAAGAATGCGGAGAAGAGGACACGTCGCCCTGACTCAAGGCACCGGAAAAGACAATGCGGGGGATGCGGTTGATGAAGTGAGCCGCATCTGTTGCGAAAGAATACCGGACAATACCATTCTTTCGCGAAACGCAGGATTACCGCAAGTTCGTGCCCGCGACAGGTCAGAAAATCACAGGGCATTGGTATCAGGAGGTAGTATGGTGGCGCTGTGGCGGGTATTTCCCGTTGTGCTGAGCTGGCTCCTGGCGTTTGTTCCCTGGCATGGCGCGCATGCAGGCGCGGTCTTCGACAAGGTAATGAAGCGCGGGACCGTGAGGATAGGGGTCGCGTATAATCGGGTCCCGCAGGGTTTTTTTGACCCCGCCGGAAAATGGGTCGGCTTTGAGGTGGATCTGGCCGAACAAATCGCGACTCGGATGAACCTGAAGCTCGACATGGTGAAGGTGAATGACAAGACATGGGGTCCAATGCTGGCCGAAGACCGTATCGACGCGGCCATGTGTCGAATCCGGCACACGCGGTCCCTTGAGAGTCAGGTCGACTTTTCCGTACCGTACTTTTTCGACTGGCCGGCCATTCTTATTCTCAAAGGACGCTTCAAAGCGCCTGCCGATCTCAAGGGTCACAAAATTGCCGCGGTGCAAGGATCCACTGCCGAAAAAGAGGCGATGCGCCTGCTAAGGATGTCCGGGGACAAGGCGGCTGAAAAGAACGTGACTTCGTATCCCGACGGTCCGTCCTGTTTCATGGCGCTGGGTAAGGAGAAGGTTTCCGGCTGGATTGACTCGGGAATGATCCTACTCGAATACGCTTCTCGAAGTCCTGGACGCTTCGAACTGATCAGGGCCGGCGACACGGTGGAAGAGGTTGCGGTAGCGTTGCCGCTAGACGATTCCGCGTGGCGAGACCTCATCAACTTCACCCTGCAGGATATGGCAGCGGATGGGACCTGGAAGAAGATGTACGACAAATGGTTCGGGCCCGAGACTGCCTATGCTTTTCCTCAGGGGCGATCCATCGATATCTGGCCTGAGTAGGAACAGGAGCCCAGCTTCGGAGAGGCACGACCTGGCCGCGGTCCTGGCGAACTTCGCCTCGATCCCGAGCCGGAGGTCGATGATCTTCTATTCTAGAGAGCTTCACGTATGAAACGAGTCATCCTGGGGACCGCCGGGCATATCGATCACGGCAAAACCGAGTTGATCCGCGCTCTGACCGGCATCGACACCGACCGCCTGAAGGAAGAAAAAGAGCGTGGGATCAGCATTGAGCTGGGTTTTGCCTACCTCGACCTGGGAGACGACATCCGTATGGGGATCATCGACGTCCCCGGCCATGAGAGATTCGTTCGCCAGATGGTCGCGGGCTCGGGCGGGATAGACCTGGCGGCACTCGTTGTCGCCCTGGACGAAGGCGTGATGCCTCAGACCGAGGAGCATCTCGATATCTTGGGCATCCTGGGGATCCCGCTTGGCGTAGTGGTCCTGACCAAGTTGGACCTCGTTGACGATGAACTGGCCTTACTTGCGGAGGAAGACGCCAAAGAGGCTGTCAAAGGCACCTTTCTCGAAGCCGCGCCGATGATCCGAGTATCCTCCAGAACAGGTGAGGGTTTGGATCGGCTGCGCTCAGTGCTCACTGAACTGTCGTTGCAGGTTCGGGAAAGACCCGCTTATGGAATGATGCGACTGCCCGTGGACCGCGTCTTCACGCTGAAAGGACACGGAACGGTCGTCACCGGGACCCTTATTTCGGGGACCCTGTCCGTGGGTGACGACGTCATTGTGAGGCCGGGAGACGTTCGGTCTTCCGTGCGTTCTGTCCAGTCCCACAATAGACAGGAGGAACGCGCCTTGCCCGGGGAGCGCGTCGCGGTCAACCTGCGCGGGGTGGAACAGTCCCAGTTGAGCCGGGGCACGGTACTGACCCATCCCGACCAATTCTATCCGTCGTACATCGTTGACGTAAAACTCAATACGTTGCCTCGATCACCGACGCCCTTGAAGAACCGGCAGAAGGTGCGTCTGCACCACTACACAACCGAAGTGGAGGCCCGGGTCATCCTGGCGGATCGGGAAATACTGGAGCCAGGCCAGGAGTGTATGGCCCAACTTCGTGCCGCGGCCCCCATAGTACCTGCCGCGGGAGACCGCTTTGTTATCAGGGCCCTGTCCCCTTCCATAACCATTGGCGGTGGCGTGGTCCTCAACCCCAGGGGAATTAAACTCAAGGCCCGAATGCTCAAAGTATTCACCCAACTGGACCAGGAGGACCACGAGGGGATCGTGCTCGCACTCATTCGCAGCAGTGGTTTGGCAGGATGCACACGAACCGAGTTGTTAGCCTTGTCGTCTCTTACTTCCAAACAACTCGACCGCATCCTGGAATCGTTGCGAAACTCCCGGACCGTGGTACGACATGACCCGACGGAAGACAGGTACGTCCACGGGGATTTCGTGAACGTATTGACCAAAAGGATCGTCAATCGATTGACTTCGTTCCATGCGGAACACCCGCTGCGAGAAGGGATGCCGAAGCAGGAGCTGCGCTCGACCGTCCCCGGAGGAGACAAGCTTTTCAAGAAAATGATGGAACTCCTGACGAGCACGGGCGAGATCATTGATCGGGGCGATACAGTCACGTCCGCGTCTCACCGCGTCCAACTGAAAGAGGAAGAAAGGGGCCTTCAGGACCAGCTTCTTAAGCTGATCGTGAGCGGCGGGAATTCCCCTCCGACGTTGAAAGAGATCCAGACCCAGACCGGAGGAGAAACCAAACAGATCCGGAACTTGCTCGATATCCTCGAGAAAGAAAAGAAAGTGGTTCGGGTCAAAGAGGATCTCTATTTTTCGGAAGGATTTATTCGGAGCACAAAGAAGAGGCTCGTGGAATTCATCAAGCTCCAGGGGTCAATAACCCCGTCGCAATTTCACGAAGTTACCGGTTCATCCCGGAAATACAATATCCCTCTTCTGGAATACTTCGATCGGGAGCGGTTTACGCTACGGGTGGGCGATCAGCGTGTGCTCAGAGGCTCGGGGAACTCATCGGACGGAGGCAGCGTCGCGTAGAATTGTCTGACCGATTCCAGGCGTTGTAGACAGGTGTTTCGCTGTTCTTCGAAGCGTTTTGCCGAGTCTACGGTTTTCTCCTGAATGTACTGAAGGAGCGTCCATGCTAATTGGTCCATGCACGCGTAGGCTTCGTCCAGGCGTTTGATCAATTGCTTGTCCATTATTGCAATGGGCTGTCGAGAAACGGCCTTGAGCTTCGAACGGACAACCCGGAGTCTCTTTTGCATATTGCCCACGAAATCGGCAGCGGTCTCCTTGGGGATGATGTCCGCGACGAAACCGTCGGCAATGGTACCCAGGAGCAGGAAGGAATCGTTCACATAGGCCGTGGCGGTTTCGCCGAACGCGTTCAGAAATATTGCCGGTTCTGCCTCTGCGGGTGACGCGCTCGCCATGAGGATAAGGAGCGATACATAAAGCAGTGTTTTCATGAACTATGCCATCTTAGGAATATGACTGCCTGTTCGGCCTCGTTCAGTGCTTCAGCTCATATCACGACCGGTGAAAGGAGACAACACTTTTCATGAGAATTCTTCTCCATACGTGTTGCGCACCATGTCTCGTGTACCCCCTCGACGAATTGCGCTCCGAACAGCACGAGGTGACGGCGCTTTTCTTCAACCCTAACATTCACCCTTATTCCGAGTTCCTGCGACGTCTTGATGCGTTCACCGCGTACACCAGAGACCACCGTGTTACGGTGCTCAACGACAATGGGCTTCCGGACATGGAGTATTGGCTGCGAGAAGTGGCGTTTCGCGAATCGTACCGGTGCCGGATCTGCTTTCACTTGAGGCTCGACAGGACCGCAGCCCTGGCAGTTAAGAAGGGATTCGACGCGTTTTCAACGACACTATTGTACAGCCGCTTCCAAAAGCATGACTTGCTAAAGGCAACCGGCGAGGCAGTTTCACAACAGCATAGAATCCCCTTTCTCTACAGAGACTGGCGCAAAGGATGGAACGAAGGAGTTAAGAAGTACCGCGGACTGGGACTCTACCGCCAAAAATACTGCGGCTGCGTATATAGCGAAAAGGAACGCGCAGCCAAGATCATCTGATGCTATTGCACCATTTTAGAGCGTGCACGGGCTCGATCCGAGAGGAAGGGATCGTAGCGGCACGGCATGCCGTGCCCTTATCGGATCTTCCGCGGTAGAGATGGGCGGGGTACTACCGGTCTGAGGACAAAGCACTGATTTCAATGATGGGACTATGGCACGGCCCCTCCCGTACTGGGTCTTCGACGTCTCTTCTTAAAGTTGCCTATCAGCAGTTTATCTGCCGTATCCGTTTTAATATGAGTTTCCTGACGGTCGAGCTTGACACGAGGGAATCGGTCGTTCATACTGCCTTGTACTGCAAGCCAGGGGAGAATGTCCATGCAATCGGTCAAGACTTTGCCCCGCCTCAGTTCCGCGATGGAAGATTACCTTGAGGCCATATACCAGCTTGAGAAGGAGCGCCGCATTGCTCGCGTCCGCGACATTGCCCGCAGGCTGGGAGTGAAGATGTCGTCGGTGAGTTCCGCGCTTAAGAGCCTCAATTCTCGCGGCTTGATCAGCTATGATCCCCACCAGTACATCACCTTGACCGAGCGTGGAATTGCCAAGGCAAAAGAGATCGTTCGCAGGCACGAGGTCCTGAAACGCTTCCTCTCGAACGTGCTTCAACTGGAGGACGATGCCGCTGAAGACAACGCCTGCCGTATGGAACACCAGCTTGATCCCGAAGTGATCGACAGACTCGTTGGACTCGCACAATTCGTGGAAACGTGTCCCGTGGATCAGACAAGATGGCTCGAAGGTCTGCGCGACAGCTGCGAGGATTGCACTTCCTGCCTTACCACGGCCAAAAAGAAGCTCCTCGACCGGGCCAAAGCTCAAAGAGCGGCCCTCGCCAAGGGAATGACCCTTGCCGCGGCAGACCTCGGCTCCCATGTGATCGTTGAATC
>Ga0233422_10000950_pt1 | contig 13575 bp, 15 predicted proteins | sample Watercolumn_Mata_2_FD_182724 | JGI IMG/M metagenome (GOLD analysis project Ga0233422, IMG submission 182724) | Freshwater microbial communities from Lake Matano, South Sulawesi, Indonesia - Watercolumn_Matano_2014_110_MG | ecosystem: Environmental > Aquatic > Freshwater > Lake | place...
CTTAACTTGCGGCGTGTCCGCCGCCACATTGACCTCGGGCGCGCGCTTGCACTTGGGCGCGTGCACGAGAATGATCTCGCTCATCGCCCTGAATGCCGGCTCATTGAACTGCTCGTCGAGCAGTGTGTAGTACCCGGGCCGGTTCTCGTCGAACGCACGGCCTTTCGTGCGCACCGACGGCACGATGCAGGCGGGGTGCGTCGAGCCCAGATCGAGAACCTGTGCCGTCGTCACGCGTCCCCGTGCCGACAGCAGGATCTGCGTCACGCCAGCGCGGGCCGCGTACTCGATCACCCGCGCAACCGGCGCGTTCTCATCGAACTGGCTGTGGGCATCGATGATAGGGAGGACATTTGATGCGCCATGTGCGGGCACGAGTATCGCAAAGCAGAAGAGGCAAGCCGTCAGTGATTTCACATATGCGTAGCCCCTCATGAGCCGCACCTTTCGTATGCAGCCCAATGTTTAGCTTGAGGGGCGCGACGATAGGAGCGTCCCCTGGAGTGAAAAGTTAGAGTGGCGGCTTTCATGCTGGCTTGAAAACCATCCAATAGATGTTGATCAACGGCAATAGGGTTGCCACTGTGCCAAATCCCATCCACAGCTTACCGAGAAACCAATAAGTATCAGGGATGTCGCCAGTAGTGGCAAACACCCTTGCAAGTCGTGCTTGCTTGACTTGTACCGGAATTAGAATCGCCACCCAGATAACACCTGATGCGATAAAAAGCCCCATTCCCCAGGCAAGCCACTGGATACTCCAATAATCCAGGTGATGGACCATGGCGTTACCAACCCCGGTTGCCAAAATGAGGGCAACACCCCCCGCTGTAAGTACAAAATCGGTGAGGATCACCTGGCGTTGCGCAAAGGCAATGATTTTGGGGTCCCTGGTGCGGTCCGCCATAACCTTCCACCAGCCGGTCACGATGATGTTGCCCAAAAAGATGACGGCTCCGAGAATGTGCAGGCTTTTGAGAGTCAAGTATGTGCTGTCCATCATGGGAAACACTCTAACGGTTGAGAGCAGCGGGCGCCCGCTTGCGGGCGACCCGCTGGAACGAGATGTTAGGTGGCAGCAGCTTAGGCACGAACGCCCACCCTAGAAAGAATAATAACCATAACCACATACGCGGCTCCCGTGGCGGCGCACGACACGATAAGACTGAGCCAGAAGTTAACACCGGCCCGAAGCATTAACGGTAAAACAACGAACAAGACAAGGGACGCCAGAACAAGCCAAAGTATTGATGTCGAGAGATTCGCGATGCGTTCCGGCGAAACACCATCAAAGTAGAGCCAGACAAAGGCAAGCAGAGATGTTAGCGGAAGCGATGCCAACGCAGCCGCCCAAAGAGAGTTGCGCTTGGCTATTTCTGTAACTGCTACGACGACTGTTGCAGTAACCAAAACTTTGATGACGTACTGCCACATGGCTGACACCTAATGTTTGAATTCACCGGGCGCTGTTTTATGCGCAAGATCCGGTGGAATGACGGGTTGGGCACCTGGTTAGCTAGGGCTGGCTTCAGCATGGAGCTTGAGCCCAGTGCCCCGATCACTTTGAGGATGGTTCGAAGCCTGGGCTACGCTCCCCGGAAAGAGCTTTGTACGGGCTTTCGCGGGACAGTCCTGCATCGCGGGCGACCTGTGCCATGCCCTTGGTACGGGCAATATCGCCAAGAGCCTTAGCAATGAAGGCAGCATATCTCCGTCTGCTTATTCAAGGCAAGCTTCAAGGTAAGCCGCCATTTCTTCCGGCGTTCTGAGGTGTTTGGCAATGCCCCGCTCAAGCGCTCGATGCAGAACCGCATTCCCTGCCTCGATCCGCTCAACCACCTGCAAGTCGAACTATTGCGCCGTTACCGCTCCGGCCCACCCTGGAGCGACGATGCGCGCGTCAAGAGCGGCATCCGCCTCACCCTCAACGGCGTGGCGGCGGGGTTGCGCAACAGCGGGTGAAGGGCAGGTTGTACGCATGCCAATAATAACGCCCGGCGTGCCGGGCGTTTCAGAGGCAGTATTCCCTGCTGTTCAGCAGAGAATGGAATTACCAGGTCAGAGTGGAGGTGTTTGGGACAATAAGCGCTTCACGCAGTAACTTGGGGTTTCCTTTTTGGACCCCATCCATGAGGTCGGCATCGGTCATCCCGTGATACATCATGCTACGGGGATTGACGATGACGCGCACGCCGGATTTTATGCTGTGTTCGAGATCGGCGCGCTGGACGGCAAACAGCGGCGCATTCTTGTTCGCAATTCTTACCGCATCGATGCTGAGGAGCATTGTTACTGGAACGCCAGCTTCCGCCTGAGTTGTCCCGATGAAATTCGCCAAGGCAACGCGTTGCGGCTCCAGCGAGGTCAGATTGATGAACAAACGCCCTTTGGCTTCGGGCATCGTCTGAGCGAGAGCCGAACTGGCGAATATGGAAAAGCTTATCGCCAACAAACATGCAACCAGCGCATTGGACAGTTTCATAATGGTCTTCATGGACATTCCTTTCTTGGTGGGTGATTGAAAAACAGACACAGGGTAGTATTCCATTACTATCGAATCAAGACTGAGCCGTCCGCTCGAATCTGCACCTGGGCATCGAGGAAATGAACCTGGATATCCTTTCTTAATTCCTTGACTGTTTCGTAGGCTTCGCCAGCGCGAGATCCGGTTGCGCAGAAAAAAATGATCGGTTTGTCGTTGGGCAAACTGGAAAGCCGGTCATCGATCTTGTTAAGCGGCAGGTTGGTGGCGCCTTTGATGCTTCCGGCTGCAAACTCGCGTGCGCTGCTGGCATCCATTAGATAAACGGACTGGGGAGCCTCCGTCAGGATACGGTTGAATGATTCGACACTGATCGAACCCTTTGTCCGCCCCGGATCAATGGTGACCTTACCTGAAGTGACTTGGGCGATTGCGATTGGAGAAACGACAATGCTAAACACACAGAACAGCATTGTTGTCAGGGTTCTTATTGGCAACATGATTCCCCTCCAAAACAGGAAGTTTCAGCCTATACCGACCATTACCAGAAATCAATAGCTCGCGAGCCTGAATGGCGCGACCTGGGTGTTCAAGGTGTCCAATGCCAAGTTAACTTACTCACTATAAAGCAACTTTTCTGCAAAAACAATATAAAAATTTCTGCTCTCCGCCTGCGGGAGTAAGATGAATTTCTTTTTCGTGACCAAGCAAAATGAATGGCTCACCAAACTGGGCATGGAGTTCACTCGCGCTGTAACGCGAGACTGGCAGCCCACTACATTTAGTTGGGCCGTCTTCAGCAAATGTAGCAACGATTACAAGCCCACCTGGTTTTACAGAGTGCAGCACTTGGCTTACATAAGCCTGACATTCGTCGTCGGTGGTCAGGAAGTGGAAAACAGCACGATCATGCCAAACATCATATGCATGCACTGAAAGATCGACATTTAGTATGTTGGCCTCTAACCATGTGACGCGTGAGGCAGCGTTACCCAGCCGAGCTTTAGCCGTAGCGATTGCAGCACCAGATAAATCGAGAACCGTTAAGTGCTCATAACCACCGGCCATGAGATCGTCGGCAAGCGTAGAAGCGCCACCACCAACATCAATAATTGATGCGGATGCGGGAATTTTTGCATCGTGGATGAGCTTCAAGGACATCTGCGCGTGTTCTTGAAACCAGCTGACTTCAGTGGAAGACTTCGTTGTATACAACTTTTCCCAATGTTCTTTGGGTTCCATAGATACTCCAAATAGCTCGCCAAAGAGGCTAATGTCTGAATTCACCGGCCTGCGCGGCTTTTCGCGCAGGTCCGGTGGAATGATGGGTTAGGCCTGGTTGAGCTTGGCACTGGCTGAAGCGTACCATTACCTGCACTTTTCTAGTATCTTTTCCAACGCCCTATCCTTACCCAGAAGGTAGTCGTCGACATAAACCCTTCCATCACGTCCTCCTGTGTAGAGAACGTCCCTAAAGCCGTAGCCGCTAATGTTGCCAAAGATGCCATCGCCTCGATCTGGGTCGTAACCTCCATGCCACTCGAGAATATAAAGACCGCTCGGGCCATCGGCGATGAAATGGCTACAGCCTCGTACTCTTAAAACGACAGTAATTGGTGCCTTCGATGGACTTGCTGCTTGCGGCCCAGGTGTATAGCTGAGAATCGAAGACAAAGCACCAGCCAAGAAATAAAGCAAAAAGTCCATACCAAGTTTCCTTTCGTCTATCAGGTCAATCCGTGCGCAACAAGCTTCGTTTGAAGCACTACAGCATAAGGACGGAAGAGTCTTATATTCAATGGGTTAAGCGTTTTATCGTGTTCCACGGCAAGCGGCACCCCGGTGAAATGGGTGCTCCGGAGGTTGAGGCTTTTTTAACCCATCTGGCGGTGGAAGGCCGCGTATCTGCTTCCACGCAAAACCAAGCCAGGAGCGCCTTGTTGTTTCTTTACTTGGCCTTTAGTGGCTAGTCCCCTCCGATAGCCGGGTTTTGTTCCATACATTGTATTTTCCGACCGGGCGTTTCATCGGTAGGCGTTTGATTTCCTTGAGTGTGGCGGCGTCATAGACAATCAGCGCGCCGTCGTGTTCCCAGATGGAAACCAGGGCGTATTTGCCGTAGCGGTCGAACTCGACATGGGTGGAGGTTTTGCCCGGTTCGGGTTTGAGCGTGGCGATGATCTCCAGGCTGCGTTTGTCGATGACATGCATTACATCCCTGTTCGGGCCGCTGAATACATCGGCCCAGGCGTAGGGCGAGTTTTCGTGGCTACGCAAGAAGAACCCGGGGCCTTGGGTGGGGATGTGTTTGATGGTTTTGAAATCGTCTAGGCCGATGACGGTGATTTCACCCTCCTTGAGGTTGGGTGAGGCCATCACGCGGCGGCCTTGGTAATCGAAGGTGATGCCCGAGCCGACATGCGGCATGCCGGGCAGATCGAGATCAGCCGTTTTGGCGCCGGTGTTCAGATCGACCACCTGACCCTTGGGGCTGCTGCGCGAGGCGCCGAGCAGGTAGCGGTAGGTCTGGTCGAAATAGAAATCGTCAAGAAAATCCTGGAGCACGACCTGACGCGGCTGGAAGGCGTTGGGGCCAGCATAGGGAATCTCCCACACCTCGGGGATGTCTTTGAGTGCTGCGACAAAGCTTTGCCGCGGACGGGCATCGTATGCTGCCGAGACGCGCGAGGTTTTGCCGTTGTGCCCGATGACCGGAATGATTTGTTGCGGACTGAGGTCGTCGGTATTCAGGCGCACCAGGTTGTGCGGCAGGTAATTGGCCACCAACACATGTTTGCCATCGCTGGATACGGCGACATTGCGGGTATTCAAACCGGCGCGAATCTCGGCGACTACCTTGAGGTTCCACAGATCAAACTTTGTGATCCAGCCATCGCGCGTGGCCCAGAACACGAAGCGGCCATCCTGGGTGAACTTGGGGCCGCCGTGCAGGGCGTAGCGGGTTTGAAAGCGATGGATCGGCTCCATCACATCGCCGTCGAGCACGGTGATGGCATGGTCGCCGTGTTCCACCACCAGGGTGATATTGGTCGGGTCGGCCTTGAATACCGGCTTGGCGGGAAGGCCCTGCGCATCCTTGTGGACGATTTGCGAGGCCTTCATGTCGGCCATGTCCCACTTCGGCGGGGTGGTGGGCGGGGTGTATATCCAGTTGGACAGGGCGGCGATCTCGTTTGCGTTCATCACCTCGGAAAAACCGGGCATCTGTGTGGCGGGTAGTCCGTCGGCGATAGCCTTGATCGCGGCGGGCTTTTTCAGCCGCACCAGCGATTCGGGCAGCAAGGCCGGGCCCATACCGCCCAGACGATCAGCACCGTGGCAGGACTGGCAGTATTTGTTGTATAGATCGGCAGCGTCGGGTGCGGCTAATGCCGATGCGGAAAGGAGGACGAGGAGGGGGATCAGTCGTTTCATGATGTGATGCCAATTTCAGAATCGTCGAGATAGCAGCCGGGATCTTCGGCCCATAGGTTGCCTGTGGTTTGCCAGGCACGCACGCGGGTGTTGCCGCCGCAGATGGCGAAGTGTGCGCAGGTGGCGCAGCGGCCTTCGACCCGGCGCGGGCGTCGTTTTAGCCCCGCCATCACCGGGTCGCTCAAATCCTGCCAGATGGCCGAGAAGGGGCGTTCGCGCACGCTGCCCAGTGGATAGTTCCACCACATGGTGTCCGGGTGAACCACGCCGAGGTTGTCGATGTTGGCGATGTTGACGCCCGATGCGTTGCCGCCCCATTGCACCAGCTTCTGGCGTAGGTGTTCGACCTTGTCAGGAAAATGCCGTGCCACCCAGCGCAACAGGTACACGCCATCGGCATCGTTGTTGCCGGTGACGAATTCGTGCGGATTGCCCGCCTGGATCTGCGCCCAGCAACGGTCGATGAGCAGATCCATCGCGGCGCGGGTGGTCTGGAAGTGGGCGTCGGTCTTGCGGTTTTTGTTGCCGCGCCCGGCATAGTTGAGGTGCGAGAGATAAAACTTGTCGATCGCCTCGCGCTCCATCAGATCGAGCAGGCCGGGCAGGTCAAAGGCATTTTCTTGCGTCAGGGTGAAGCGCATCCCCACCTTGATGCCGGCGTCGCGGCACAGGCGCAGGGCGTTGAGGCTGGCGTCAAAGGCGCCGGCCTTACGACGAAAGCGGTCGTGGGTGTCGTTCAGTCCGTCGAGGCTGATGCCAAGGTAGTCGTAGCCGATAGCGGCGATCCTGGGCAGCATCGCCGCGTCGATCAGGGTGCCGTTGGTGGACAGGCCGACATAAAAGCCCATGGCCTTGGCGTGTGCCGAAAGTTCAAAGATATCCGGGCGTAGCAGCGGTTCTCCCCCTGACAGGATGAGCACCGGCACGCGGAATTGTTTGAGGTCGTCCATCACCGCAAGCGCCTCTGCGGTGCTGAGTTCGCCGTTGAAATCCTTGTCGGCGGAGATCGAATAGCAGTGTTTGCAGGTGAGATTGCAGCGCCGGATCAGGTTCCAGATCACCACCGGGCCAGGCAGATCTCGCTGGGGTCGCACCTCGGTGGGCGACACCAGTTCTTGCAGCATTTGGGTTAAGCGAAACATGGTTGATATGGGGTTAATCCACTAGGCGCAGCCCGGTTTTTTTGAGGATGCGGGTGCTGTAAAGGATGTCGCGGGCGCGGCAGGCATCGCCCAATAGATCGGCAATCTGCGCGGCCTTGGCCGCTGTTTCTTCACGCGAGCGGCCATGCACCATGGCGAACAGGTTATAGGGCCAGTCGGGCAGGGCGCGCGGGCGGCGATAACAGTGCGACACAAAAGGCAGGCGACCCACGGCCTCGCCGAGGGTATCGACCTGATCATCGGCCACATCCCACACGGTCATGCCGTTGGCGGTGAATCCCAGACGGTAATGGTTGGGCACCATGCCGATGCGACGGATGATGCCGGCGGCAAGCATCTTCTCCATGCGCTCGATAACGGCGTCTTCGGTGCAGCCGATTTCGCGGGCGACAATCTGGTAAGGCTGAAGGTGTAGCGGCAGGCCGGGCTGCGTCGCCAGAATGATGGCGTGATCCAGGGCATCCATCAGATTTCCAACTTCAATTCGACAAAATACTCGCGCTCCTTGGGAAAGCGCAGCACGGTAAGCCCGGTTTCGGCCTCGATGGCCAGGAAGGTGGCCTCGACCGCCTCTGCCGTTTTGGCAGCTGCTACAAACCACATGTTGAGCGCGTGGTCGCGCGCATAGTTGTGGGCGATTTCGGGATGGGCGTTGACCTGCTCGGCCACGGCGTCAAAACGATCTTGCGGAACGCGCATGGCAGCCAACACATTGCTGCCGCCCATGCGATCGGCGTTATACAAAGGGCCAAAGCGGCTGAGCATGCCGCTGTCGAGCAAAACGAGGGTGTGCGCCAGCAGCTCGGGCTCGCTGATGTCCAGATTCAGTGCGGCCTTTTGAAAGGGGCGAGGGAACAGCGGAAAGCCATCTTGCAGGGTGTTAAGGATGCGTCGGGTGGTTTCTGTCAGTTCCATGGGCGCTGCTCAGGCTGCGAGACGCAGGGTGCTGCCGGCATAGCGTGCGCCGCATTGCTTGAAACGGCGACGCGAGAACAGGGGGGCGCAATCAATGTCGGTAAGATTCAGCGTTGCACGCAGGCGGGCAATCTCGGTCAGCACGGCATCGCGGTCGCGGCCATGCACCATGGAAAACAGGTTGTATGGCCAGTCGGGCAGGCGGCGCGGACGCTGATAACACAGGGTGACCGCCGATTGTGCGCCCAGTTGCCGGCCAACCTCGGCCACTCGCGCATCGGGAATGTTCCAGACCACCATGGCGTTAGCGGTGTAGCCCAGCTCGCGGTGACGCACGATGACGCCAAAGCGGCGAATAATGCCGCTATCTTGTAACCGTGCGATGCGGTCGAGGATGTCCGCCTCGGACTCTTGGCATAGCGCTGCCATTGCGGCGTAAGGGTGAGCAGTGATGGACAGGCCGGGTTCAAGGGCGGCGCAGATGCGGTAATCACAGGCATCCAGCTCAACGGGCCGCGCTATGGGAGTATGGCTGCGGTGGGCGCTGCCGCCGTTGAGGTCGAAACCAAGGTCGATGTGATAGTCCTCGACCATGGGCAGATCGAGCACCGGGCTATCGACCTCGCGGCCAATCTCGGCCAGCACGCGCGCAACCTCGGTCTGGTTGGCGGCGGCAACGACGAACCATAGGTTCCAGATGTGTTCCCGTTCGTAGTTGTGGTTGACCTCGGCGTGGGCGTTGATGCGGGCTGCGGCCCACTCGACCCGGTCGGCGGGCACGCTGACCGCTGCCAGTGTGCTCCAGCCCAGCACATGGGGCCGAAACACCGCACCGATGCGCGAGATATGACCGCTGGAAAGCAGACGCTGGTATGCCGCCATCACATAGGCCTCATTGCTTCCCAGCGACTCGGCGATAGCCAGAAAGGGGCGGGATGTCAGCGGAAAACCGCGCTGCCAGTTGTTGAGCAGGGAAAATTCAATGTCGTTCAGTGTGTCCATAACAAGGTCTCACAGTCCGAAGCGATGCGCTCGCGCCGTAAAGAAGATGCCGCTGGGGGCCTGTGCGGGCAGTTCGCCCAGCTTGGCAAAGTCACGGGTGCGATAGATTTCGACGCGGTTGCCATCGCGTACCGATAGCCATACCGCCTCGCCGCGCGGAGTGAACTCCATGTGCAGAACGGCGCGACCGGGCTTCAGGGTGTGGGCGATGGTGCGTGACTCGACATCGATGACCTGTACGGTGTCGTAATGGGGGAAGGCAAAATTGACCCAAAGCTGGCGGCCGTCGGGCCTGGCCATGACAAATACCGGCTGACCTGCGACCGGGATCGCACCGACTTGCTGCCAGGTCGAAACATCGACGATCACCACCTCGTGCCGGCCCACGCCGGGGATGAATGCGAGATTGCCGACGATGGCCCAGGTTTCGAGGTGCGGCATCTTGTACACCGGCAGCTTGGGATCGTCGCGACCGTAATCGGCAAGCACCCGCTTGACCCCGCGTTCCGGGTGCCAAAGATCGAGCACGGCCAGGCCTTTTTCACCAAACAGACCGGCTACATACCAGCGCCCATCGGGCGAGATCAGGGCGTCGTAAGGGTTTTTGCCGATGCCGGTGTATTTGGTGATCCTGGGGATTTGGGGGTCGGCGGACAGGTCGGCCAGCCAGATTTCGCCCTCGTTGCCACCGACATCCCAGAGGCTGAAGACGAAACGGTTGTCAGTGCTGTCTTCCAGGCCCACGACCTTGGAGTTTGTCGGGATTTCGGCAATCTGCTCCAGGCTGTCGGCGTCAAAAAACTTGACGCCGCCCGGGGTGTAATTGGCCGCAGCGATGATCTTGCCGTCCTGCGAAATGGCACCGCCGATGGAGTTGCCCGACTGCATGACGCGTTTGACGATGGCGCCAGAGAGCATGTCCACCTTGGTCAGCCCTCCATCACGGCCGAACACAAAGGCGTAGCGCTCGTCGCGGGAAAACACCAGAGAGGCATGTGACAAATCGCCCAGCCCTGTGATCTGGCGCAAAACTGCCTGGCGGCTGGTGTTGATTTCCAGCAGCGAGCCCGTAGCGCGCTCGACGACCAGGCCCAGATCGCCCGTGGGCATAGGTTCTGTCGCCGCCGCAAAACCGGACGCGAGGCTGAGGGAAAGGAAGACGCGGAAAAGGATGGGGGTCATTGCGGGAATCCTTTTTGCAGTTGTTCCACGATCCAGGCGGTATCGGCCTCGTTCAAAAACGGGGACCAGCCGGGCATAGCGGTATCGGGAATGCCGAAGCGGATGACGGCTGCCAGCGAGTCGGCGGGTTTTTCGCGCATCGCCTTGGCGGTGAGCGGCGAACCTAATCCGCCGGTGAGTTGCAGTCCATGGCAAAAGCCGCACTCCTGACGCACGAAGCGGGTTAGCTCCTGTTGTCGGGCGGTATCGGGAGCAGCCTCTGTGGCGGTGCCAAGGCATAGCAAGGCCAACGCCAGTGGGCGAATCAATGTTTGTCCTCTCACGACGATCTTTCCAGGTTTCTGTTTTTTGCAGCACAGCGCGCTGTGCTGCAAAAAACCCGCTCTCTGAAACATGAGAGCGGGAAGAGAGGAAGTCTAATCAATACACATCGTTCACGGTGTTGTACACATTGAACTTGCCGGTCGGGGTGACCAGACGCGGATCCTTGATGACAGCCTTGACCTTGCGGGTCTTGTCATCCATCACCACGATGGCGGATTCCTTGGTCTTCGGCCCCCAAACGGAGAACCAGACCTCGTCGCCAGCCATGTTGTACTCCGGATGGGTCACGCGGCCCTCGGCAATACCGGCTTCTTTGGCCAGGTTCATGACCACGGCGGGTTTGTCGAGGTTCTTCAGGTCAAATACCGATACGGATTGGCGCTGCTCGGCATCCGGCGACAGGGCGGCATCTACCCACAGGTTCTTGGACTTCGGATGGGTCTTGATGAACAGCGAGCCGTTGCCGTGGTTCTTCAGCGTGCGTACCACCTTCCAGGCTTCTTTCTTGTGCTTGGCAGGATCGGTGCCAATCACGGCGACGGTATCGTCACCCAGGTGACCCGTTGCCCAAACCGGACCGAACTTGGTGTCGTTCCAGTTGGCACCACGGCCCGGGTGAGGCTTGGTGCCGACCTTTACATTGGCGGCCAGCTTGCCGTCCTTGGTGTCCACCACGGAAACGGTGTTACGCATGTTGGCGGCGACCAGGAAGTAACGCTTGGACGAATCCCAACCGCCGTCATGCAGGAAGCGCTCGGCCTCGATCTCGACGGTTTTCAGGTTCTTCAGGTCGGAGTAGTCGACCAGCAGAATCTTGCCGGTTTCCTTCACATTGACCACAAACTCGGGCTTGATGTGGGAGGAAACGATGGAGGCGACGCGCGGCTCCGGATGGTATTCCTGCTCGTCATAGGTATAGCCACGGGTGGATACCACCTTCTTCGGCTCCAGGGTAAAGCCGTCCATCAACACATAGGCGGGCGGCCAGTACGAACCGGCGATGGCGATCTTGTCCTCGAAGCCTTTGTACTTGGAGGTGTCGATGGAACGGGCATCGGAACCGGTACGGATAGTGGCCACGGTTTGCGGGGTTTCCATCCACAGGTCGATCAGGTTGATCAGACCGTCACGGCCAGTGGTGTACAGGTAGCGGCCGGACTTGGACAGGCGCGAGATGTGCACGGCAAAACCGGTCTTGAGGATGGTGACGATCTTCTTGGAGTCGCCGTCAATCAGCGCCAGTTCGCCCGAGTCACGCAGGGTGACGGAGAACACATTGTTGAGGTTCAGCTTGTTCATCTGCTTGGTCGGACGCTTGTCGACCGGGATCAGCAGCTTCCACGAGGCCTTCATCTCCTTCAGGCCCCATTCTGGCGGGGTGGGGGCAGGGTGCTGGATGTAGCGGGCCATGATCTCCACTTCAGCCGCAGTCATCTCGTTGGAGGTCTCGAAGCCCGGCATGCCGCCAGCGGTGCCGTAGCCAATGAATGTCTTGAGGGTGTCGGTTCCGTATTTTTGCATCGGGCCGGGGAGCAGAGCCTTGCCGGTGGCGCCCTTGCGCAACACGCCGTGGCATCCGGCGCAACGGTCGAAATAAAGCTGGCGGGCTTTATCGAACTCGGCCTTGGTCATTGCTGGTGCGTTCGGGTCAGTGGACTGGTACATCTCCAGCTTGCCGGCGCCCGCACCAGCACCCGCCATGTATTGGTCGCCTGGCTGGGCTTTGTGGCCGGCGTCGGCAGCAAATGCGCTGGAAATGGCCAAGGGGAGTGCAGCAAGCATAAACAGGCCGCTGAGGGATTTTTTGGATTTCATGAATCAAGATCCTTCCGAGTGAAACTGAGGTATTCCCCGCCAGGCGCCGGGAAAGCCCCTGCTGCGAGTGCGGCGAACGATACGCCGACTTTATAAGCAGTCCTTGATATTGGTCAATTAAAGACCGATTTGTCATGAATGTTTGGATAGTTGATCAAAGTCAAAGATGCTTGCGAGAAACCACGGCACACTCCGCCGCGCCGCAAAATGCGTGGTGCGCATATAGGAGAGCAGGCATGGTTGAACCGGTCGCGATGGCGAATTTTTTTACGGTGTTCTTTTCCGCCGCGATGGTCATCATGACCGGCGCGCTGTATGCCATTTTGTTTGCTTATGCACGCATGAAATCGGTGCCCCGGCTGATGGCGCTGACCTATCTCTCTTATATCGGACTTGTGGTGTCGGTGCTGACCTTGGCTCGTGCGGCCAACCTGCTGGACGACACCTTCTGGATCTTCATCGTGGGGCTCATGCTCCTCGGTTACCTCCTGGCCCCGCATGGGATCTGGATGCTCTGCGTGCGGACGCATCGAGACGAGGCGCATGCCGAGGTGCATGGGCCACGCGATGAAGGAAAACCCTTGCTGCAGTCACAGTCTTGATGCAGTTCTGATCCTACCGGATCTTTTTTAGGAGCCATAACCATGGAACAAAGCGTGTGGTGGGCCTCGGAGTCATTCTGGCGGAAGATTGCCGTCTGGGTGACCGGAGTCTCGTTTGTGATACTGGTCTTTCTGACCATGGATACCTTGCCGCAGATTACTGCGGGGGGGAGTCATGTGCCGGCATATTCGGCCATCAACCATCGTATCGAGTATGTGAAGAATGACAGCAGCCCCCGTCAGATTGCCGTTGTCCGTAGCGATATCGACGAGCCTCTGTTCGGCAAGAAATTGACCGAAGAAGAAGCCGCGGCGATGGTCAGCCACGGGAAGATCGTGACGCAGGCCAAGAACTGCATGAACTGCCACACCCTGCTGGGCAACGGCGCCTACTATGCGCCTGACCTGACCAAGTCCTGGCTGGATCCGGCCTGGGGCTCCAAGGAAACCCGCGAGGCGGATATGGTGGCCTTCCTGATGGACCCGACCGACAAGCTGCACAACCGCATTGGTCGTCGCATGCCCAAGCTGGGCATCACCGAGGCAGAGGCTAAGGCTACGGTGGCATTCCTGAAGTGGATGTCCTCCATCAACACCAATGGCTTCCCCCACAACTTTGAGCCGATTGACCAGAGTGACGCGCCTGCGGCGGCAC
>Ga0233422_10000951_pt1 | contig 13567 bp, 12 predicted proteins | sample Watercolumn_Mata_2_FD_182724 | JGI IMG/M metagenome (GOLD analysis project Ga0233422, IMG submission 182724) | Freshwater microbial communities from Lake Matano, South Sulawesi, Indonesia - Watercolumn_Matano_2014_110_MG | ecosystem: Environmental > Aquatic > Freshwater > Lake | place...
TGGGTCGACTTTTAAAGGCACATCCGAATATGACATCAGATAATTATCGCTGTATTGGACCCTGTAATTTCCGTCGTTAACAGAATTATACCAGTCGGCCCAATCCGCATTGGCGCTCCTCATAAGCCTTATCATTTCTATCCCCTCTTGCGCCAAAAAAGAAGCGACGATTTCATTTTTGCCCCTTGATGAAGAGCCTAAAGAGTGATTTATCAAAGACAAAATCCCCACTAAACCGACAATAATAATGAAAATCGCGACAACAACGTCCAGTAAACTTAATCCTTTTTGATTTCTCAAGTCTAAACCGAAAAACATAAAAAATTCACGATTTAAATTAAACTTTTGAAAAATTTCTAATTGCCCTGAATCAAGCCGGCGTTATTAACGGTTATTGTTTTGGTCAATGAAGCATCGTTTTCTCCCCGTAGAATGATTGTCGCCTGATTGCTTTGCGGAGAGGAATCAATATAAGTCTTTGGATCGGGCGGTTCAAAAAAAATCCCTAATTTTTGATTGGCGGAGGAAACTTCTTGAATTATCGTTTTTTCGGGCAGGGCTATTGTTTCAATAATTACATCCACGCCCTGGTTATAGGATTGGCTGCCTTGCTCTTTTTCGCCGTAAATAATGTAGGATTTATTGTTGCCCCCCGAACCTATATCCATATAAATTCCATAACCGTAATACTGGTTATTTACCGATGTTCCGCTTATTGCCATATTTTGCGCCCGCCGTAAATCACTTATTAATTTTTTTTCCGCCTGCACTATCGCCTGCTTCAATTGACCGCTTCTGTAATTTGCTAAAACAATAACAAATAAGGTTGTAATTATTACCACAACCGTTATCAGCTCAATAAGCGTGAATCCTTTCTGCCTTTTGTGTTGCGCGCTTTTCTCAATATACATAAGGATAGATTAGTTGTTGGCAAAAACCAGCCAATGCCCTTGCATATTATTATAACATAAAATCAATTATCGCGCCGCGGGCTTGGCAGGTTTTTCCTTTAACTCTTTTCGGACTCGCAAAGCCGCTTTTTCCCAGGCGTTAAAAAGCAACTTATAGGCCGCGGCCGGTTTATCCGGGCTGCCGCTTGCAAACCAATTCCAATAGAGACAAGAAAATTGTTTGTTTTGTTTCTTCCCGCAAAACTCATTAATAGCTTTTGTCCTGTTCCCGTTAAATCCTCTAAAAACGCTTCCTATCTTAAACCTCTCCCTGAAAGCCGAGGTTTTGGCGGCTGACAATAAATAACAAGGATAAAGAGCTCCTTTCATGTCTATGCCGATTAAATTATTCCCTGCTCCGCAAAAAGGAACCTGTTTTAATCCTTCGCCAGAGGCCAAGTTTGTGAAATTTAAGGAAAGGCACTCATTAACGCAAAAATTTAGGGGCTTTTTGTTTTCTAATCCCCAAAGATACAATTCGGCAATCTTTTTAAACTCATTTTCCAAAATGGCAACTGATTTTTTATCCGATGCCAAGGCGCGCCATTCCTTGTCCAATTCTTTTGACATCGCCGGCATCAAAGTGATTAAAATTTTGGCGCCAATTGAACTTTCATACAAATACCTAACCGAATCCGCGAGGTAACCTATTGTGGAAGGAGTAATGGTAATCCTGCCTCTTATAACATCAAAACTATCAAGCTTATCTTTATTATAAAAAGCCAAAAATGGGACAAAAAATGCCAGAGAACTATCAATTTTGTTCCACATTTCTTCGGCGATTCTCAGGTTGTGCGAAGCCCTGTTTTTAACAAAAGATTTTTTGGATTCAAAACTAATGACGGGATAAATTTTATTGGCCGCTAAATAATCAACCATTTCTTTGTCTAAATTGCTGCCATTGGTGCAAAGCACAAATTCTTTCACGCCCGCCTTTTGCGCGTATTTTACAAATTTTTTAAATCGCGCCTTGTCCAGCGTTGGCTCTCCGCCCTCTAAAGCCAAAACAATTCCGCTGCAAAATTTATCTCTTACAAGAGAATTCGCAAATTCCGTTATGGCGCCCATAACTTTCTCGGGCATATCTTTTTTGCTTTTGGAAGAATAACAATAAGAGCATTGGAAGTTGCATTTATCGCTTATATGCGTAATCAAAAGTAATTTTTCGGATTTGTTGATTGGCATAAATTTACATCTGCGGCCCTAAAACCGAACTGATAATCGACCCTTTAAACATCATTGTGATTAAAACGCCGACAAACATCCAAAGGGCAAAAGGCAATAATCTCTTTTTTTGTCCGCCGGGCATTTTTGTCAGAAGCGCGTAAATAAGCAGAAAAGCCGGCATTATTAACAGCGAACTTTTCATCAAGCGCATTATTTCAAAAAAATCGCCCGCTGCAAAAAAAGCCCTTGTCCAATAAGCGCAAACCAATGCCGCTAAAACAACCGAAGCCTGGCCGATTCTGCTTCTCAAAATCATGTTAAAATACCGCATTGATTGGCTCATTAATAAAAAAATTACTATCATCCAATTGCTTTGCCCGTTGTTCATCCCAAAAAATTTATATCTCAACAGCTGAAAAATAAAAGACATTAAAAAAGCGCCGGCAATAACTCTTACAATCTGCCATTTTTCCTTTTTAATTAAAACCTTACTTTGGCCTGCAAGTCCGTCAAAAGTTTTTCTTAATTGGCCAGCGCGGGCTAATTCTCGAACATAAGCCCAAAGCCGGTAAAGATTAAGCAAAACCAAAAAAATAATTATTGGAATAAAGGTGTTAATTAATAAAACCGCCGAAGGAAAATAAGGCAAAGCGCTGCGCCAATAGTATTTCAACGGCAAAAGCAAGGCAAAAATAAAAAATAATTTTGCGTCGCCAGCGGCCCAAACATCAAAATACCAAAGAAAATAACCCGCTGCCAAAGCAATTAAGGCATTTAGCAACACCTTCAAAATATAAGCCCATAAAATTACTGGCAATTGGATTCCCCATATATCCAATAAAAAATTGGCCGCCAAATTCCAAGTTGTAAAAACCGCAAAAACGCCGCCCCCCCAAACCAAACCAAGAATAATCCACTTATTTTTTATTTTCCCGCAATAAAAATCCTGATAGCTGGCAATTGCTCCGATAAAAAATAAAACTGGCAGAAATAAAATATCAATAATCATAAAGATGATTAATTGTCGTTTTGGCGGATGCGCTGAATAATTGGCTGCGTAGAAACGAAAACGGGATACAGCTCTTTGGAGCTGTAATATTTGTCCATTTGCCATAAGCCCGCGCAAATCTCGTCCAAAAAACAAAATTGGCATTGCGGCGCTTTGTCTCTATAAAAATCATCTTCCACCCGCGCGCCGCGTTTGTCCAAAAAATGAAGCGGCCTGGTTTCGTTTTTGACAATTTTCCTGGTTTCGGTGGAGCAATATTCAAAACCGGCCATATAGCATAAAGGAACCCTTTCCACGCGGAAACTCTTCCCGCGGCTTTCAAGAAAAGTCAAGGTCTTATTGAGCTCCAGTTCAAAATCCGACAACTTGGGTATTGTATCAAGATTTTCTTGGACCCTATCGGAAGTCGGGTCAAGATTATTGAAGCTAAAATGCCGTATAAAAGGATAATTTTCAACCAGAAAGCGGGCCAGGCCGCTTAAATGATTAGAATTATATTTATTGAAAGTTATATTTGCGGCAATGCTTATAAAAGGATATTCCGATAAATTGGCGAGGGCTCTTTTAATATTTTTTAAAGAACCCTTATTTTGCGTTAAAAAATCTTGCACTTTTTCTTTATGCGAATATATGGAAATATGCAGATGGCGCAGGCCGCTCGCGACCAATTTTGCCAAAAAATCGGCTTTGGCTATCTTTTGCCCGTTGGTAATAATTCTTGCCGGAAATCCTTTTTTTGAACAATAAGAAACGATTTCAGCAAGCCAAGGATATTTTGTCGGCTCGCCGCCGGTTAAAATCAGGCCGTCATACCCCTTTTTGATATAATTGTCCACCAGTTTCATGGCTGATTTTAAAGAAATATCTTTCCAACCGGACGGCGGATTAGAACAAAAACGACAAACCTGGTCGCATTTCCTAGTTATTTGGAGATAAGCTAAATTCGCCATTATTTTTTTATCGGCTTTAAGGATTTGAACCCGTGTTGCCTGATATAATTACACCGCATACCCTCGCAATTTATGTTAAAAATGCATTTTTGGCACTCGGACCCTTTCAAAAAATATCTGAAGTCAATAAAAAATTTTAAGAAGTCGCAAATATTTTTTACGTTGCCCATCTTAATTGAGTGTTTTTCCGAAACAGCAACTTTCTTGCGCAAACAGGCCGGGATGTTTTTAGCGCGCGCTTCCCCCTTCTCCCGCAAAATCTCTAAATCTTCACAAAAACCGGCCAAAAAACAATGTTTGCATCTTTCTCCCCTACATTCCATCATTTCTCCTTTTTTTATAAATTTTACAAACATGTCATTGCGTCCGCGTATTTCGTCATAAAGTTTGTCAGGATGCTGAATAAGTTCTTCAAATTTTTCCAGGTAAATCGGCGGAAGCCTATTCGTCCAAATAAGCGCGTTTTTCTCGCGGGCCAAAGAAAATGCTTTTTGAAGGTGCGGCAAAGCTTTGTTTATATCATAAAAAAGCCGGCGGCGGTTTTTCCAGGCGCTGCCAAAAGGAACAACTTGCAGCAAATCAAACTCCCTCACGCCCAAATCAATGTAAAAACGCAAAATATCGGAAAGATAGCGGCAGTTGATTTTGTTAATCACTATATCAACGTTAACAATCAGACCGGGGAAAGATAAAGCATTTTGAAGCGCTTTTATTGCTTGGCAAAATGACCCCTTAATGCCGGTTTGCAAGTCGTGTAGTTTTTCATTATGGCCATGCAAAGAAAAAGTTATTTCATTAACGCCGCCCGCAATCGCTTGGCGCAAAAAATCTTCATATGAAAACATCCTGCCGTTGGTAATAACTTGAATGCGGTCAAATCCGTTTTTTCTCGCTTCATTGACGATAGCCAAAAATTCAGGGTGGATTGTCGGCTCCCCGCCGCTTAAAATCACCTGCTTGAAATTTTGGCGCCTCCCCTTTTTTAATTCCGATAAAACTTCCTTAAGCGGCACCATTTGCCCGTTCTGCATTTCTTTATCAAGGCAAAAAAGACAATTATTATTGCACGCTCTGGTCAGCCGCAGCCAATATTTTTTCTTGGCGACCGCTTCTTCGCGCTGTTTGTCAACAAAGGCTTTTGCTTTAAGAGGTTTTAATTTTTGTTGTTTTTGAGCCATATATATGCTCCAATCGTTTACTCATCATAAAATTTTGATTTATAGTGAGCGGAACGCTCACGCAAGCTTCGCTTAATAGTGAGCGGAACGCTCACGCAAGCTTCGCTTAATAGTGAGCGGAACGCTCACGCAAGCGAAGCTTAATAGTGAGCGGAACGCTCACGCAAGCGGAGCTTAATAGTGAGCGGAACGCTCACGCAAGCGGAGCTTAATAAAGAATTGGTTCGTTGCAAAAATTTATTTCTAGTTTCTTCCTGGCGCTTTCTATCCCGAGGATTTTTCCTTTTAAAGATTTTCTAATCTTGCGTATATGTTTTTCCGCATAAAAAACCATAGAATAAATAAAGTAATCCAAACGGCTTTCAGCTTTAATTTCAATAATATCGTTTCTGTTTTTCTTTATCGCGCCCAATTCTTCCAAAAGTTTAAATTCTTGCGGAAAAATTTTTACCGGATCTTCTCCGAACAAATCCGCAAATTTTCTCTTTTCAATTATGCCTTCCGTTTCCAAAGATCTTATTAAATTGCCCCTCATTTCTTCTTCTCTGCCAATGCGACAGCCGTAAAAAATGGGGAATTTATTGCGCTTTATGTTTTTTATGTATGAATCAAGTCCCCGATTCAAATTTTTGTAATTTTTCAAGTAGTTTTTTTTGGCATATTGCAAAAATGAGCGCGCGTGCGAAAGGGCGCCCCAACCCAATCCTATAACCGAACTGTTCAAGCGGGCTATGTTAAAAAGCTGCTGGTTTTCTTTTTCATGCCCCTCTCTTTCTTGGGCAAAAGGATAACTCTCGGCAATTCTCCTGTTGCCTAGCTCTACCATTTCCATCCTTCTTTCCACGTCTCCGCGAACATAATTTCCGCCTCCCATTGCGTAAGGGGTGAAAAAAAGCGGGGCAAAGGGGTTAATGTGAATTGTGTCCGGCTTTAATTTTATTATTTCGTCTAAATCTTTTAGGAATGAAGAAATGTTCTGGCCAGGCAATCCTGCCAATAAATCAATGTTGATATACTTAATGCCGGCTTCTCTTATTTTTTTATAAACGCCGAAAACCATCTTTTTGGTTTGCGGCCGGTTATATCTGCGCAATAATTTTTCATCCAGCATTTGGACCCCGATGGTGATTTTATTAACTGCGTTGTTTTTTAAAACTTTTATTTTATCCGGCGTGATGGTTGAAGGGCTGATTTCTATCATTGTCTGTTCACATTCAGAAAGATTGAAATTATCCCGCGCCAATTTAAACATTTTTTCTAAATTTTTCGCGGATAAAATTGAAGGCGTCCCGCCGCCAATACAAAATGTTTTTATTTTTATGCCCTTAGGAATCTTCAAAGCTATAATTTCTCTTTCAATGCAATCCAGATATGATTCGTGAATATTGGACTCCGACTGCGGGATAGAAATGCAGTTGCAATATAGGCATTTCGTTACGCAGAATGGAATATGCAAATATAAGCCGACTTTATCTTGGGCAGCCGTTTTTGAATTAATGTTCTCCGCCAGCTGCTGCCAAGCCCTTCTTGCGTCTTTAATCCCGATATTCTCTTCCCATATCGCTGCCGGCGGATAAAACATATCTCCGCCATATTGATTAGTGGCTAAAAGAATATTTTGCAAATTTTTTATCTTGTTTCTTCGCATATTGAATCAAATGTCCAGCAAATTGCGATCACTTTGCAAACTGGCAATAATAATATGCCCATATTTGTTTGCCGTCGAAAGCGACGCTTACCGGGCACGCGCGTAATTTATTATTCTGACAAAATGATTTCCAACGGCTGATTTTTTGCCAAAGCTCGCGGCTCTTGGAATGACGAAGAAAATTTTTTATTTCCTCTTCGGCAGCCAACAAGTTTTTTCTATGACTGGTGTGCGCGTAATCGTAAATTTTATAAATTTTATCCGCAGCCGGATTTTTATTTCCTGATAATCTCTGAAGATGAACGAATGTCGCGCCTTTTTTGCTTGATAAAATATCTGTTAAAAAATTGCGGCTATTTGGCGATTTTTTGCCCACTTCTTCCAGCAACGCTTTTTCGATTTCCAATTGGGATTTTTGGGAATAAATCTTTTTGCCTATTCTTTTTCCTGGAAAAAAGTCTATGCCAAAAACGCTGATTTGCCGGCTACTATCGCCTAAATCATTCTGCTTAACGCCCAACAATCCGCAAATTTTCTTTATCTGCGCTCCCGGCAACAAAGACTTGCCCGCTGTCGGCCGTTCAAAAAAGATTTTCAAGCGCGGATATTTTTGCCCGTTAATCCAGTCCAACCCAAAAGTGGAAACCAGCTTGCCCTCCGCCAAATAAGACAAAGTCAACACTTTCTCCATCTGCTCTGTCGCGTAAATATTTTTGAAAAGATAAAAAATATTTCTAATATTATCCTTAAAGGCGTACTCCTGCCATAAATAATGGGGGTGCGCGAAAAAACTTAATCCAGATTGCGCTTTTTTTTCAGCGAACGAAAAAGAAAATTCAATTTTAGGGCCTTCATTGAGATCTTTGAAACCGCTAAAAATAATTTCCAATATTTTTTTGATTGTTTTTTTTCGGCGAGACAATCCATTCTCTTTAATAAGGGATTCAAAAATATTGTCAATTTTAGAAATAAAATCATCCCCTCCCCCTTTTTCCCTAGTCAATGTTCTCGGCTTAAATTCTGACCAGCCGAACTTTTCCGGGTATTCCCGCCACGGACCCTCGCAAACTTTGTAAAAATCGCACTTCTTGCAATCTACTCCCTTTTTTTTGCCTTCTTTTTGCCGAGTGGAAGTAAAATCCTCGTCTACTTTGCCAAAGTCAAAAATTTTAGTCGCCGGGATTATTTTTTCCGCGATATATTCTTCATAACCGCGCATAAAACAATAAGGAATGGCTTCTGTCATAACTTTTTTGCCTGCTTTTATCCCTATATCCAACCCCTTTTTGACAAAGGGCTCTGTCAAAACCATCCTTGGCACGACTGACTCAAAATTATCAGCCGCGTTCCCTAAGGCGTGCACAAAAGCGAATTGATACTGGTCAACTCCCAAATTAACCAACAAGCGCGCTATCTCGGGAAGGTGGCGATAATTTGATTTTGTAATCACGGTATTGGTAATAATTGCCTGTCCCAACGATTTTAAATTTTTTATGCCTTGAACTGTTTGATCAAAGCTGCCCGGAACGCTGGTTAAAAAATCGTGCAATTGGGCAATGTGCCCGTGCAGGGCGGGTGAAAACTCGTTGGCGCCGGCGGCAATCGTTTGCCGGCAAAAATCCAAATAAGCGAACATCCTTCCATTAGTCTGAATCTGAATCTTCTGGAATCCTTTTGCCTTGGCGTATTTAACCAAATCTAAAAAATCGGGATGAATAGTCGGCTCTCCCCCGGTAAAAACAATTTCTTGGCAATCGTTGCTTGCCCGGGCTATCTCTTTTTTGACTTCGTCGGCGCTCTTTGCCCTCAAATTTTCTCTTTTCCGCCCTTGAACGCAAAAACGGCAATGATTATTGCAAGCAAACCCAATTTTGATGTCAGCCCTTTTCATTTATATTAAAATATTATTTTTAAATTGACGGCAAAAATCTGAAATCTTTTCATAGACCATTTTGTTTGCGGTTAAAATATCCGCTGAGAACGCACGCGACAGCAGTAAATTAATGTCAATTTCAAGCGGCAAATCAAAAATCTCGTTTGAAGATTTAAGTTTATAAATATTACCCAATTTAAGAATGGATTTCAACGGCTCAAACCTAGCGTCAAGAAAAAAATCCCCGGCGTAAATGCCGCCTTGGCAGTCAATGGTCGGCGCCAAATTATACAAAGGAACCTTCGAAGAATACTCTAGGTTTTTAATTTTTACGGGAATTGTCTGAACTTCAATAAAAAGGCTAATTTTTTGCAAAAACTTTTGCAAACCTTCTATTTCTTTTTTCCGCCAAGGAAAATAAAAAGCCGGCAAAAAATTAAACCGGCGAAAACCTAGGGCAACCATTTTCTCAAAAAAATTGAAACATTGCCCAATTGATTGGGGCAAGAGATTGAAATTAATGGTTATAAAAGACAAATCAAACGAGTCGGATAATTTTTTTAAACGGATTATATCCGCTTGGCAAGAACTTAAAATCAATTCCGCGCGCTCTCTTTTAAAAAAGAAATCCGCAACTTTTTTATCAAGAAGAAAGCCGTTGGTTGTTAAATCAAATTTTATTTTAGGGTAATTTGCCAATCCAAAATCAATTACATCTTTGGCCACAGAAAAACTTAACAGAGGCTCGCCGCCCAGCAATCTAACCAAAAAACCCTCTTCCTTCCCTTTAACGAACAAAGAGACGGCTTTTTGGGCTGTCTCCAGAGTCATTTTATCTGCTTTTTTCTCCACAAAACAATGGGGGCATTTTTGCTGACACTGCCTGGTTAAAATTAAAATTATCCTATTTTTTTCTAAGTTCATCTTATCATCTTAATGCGCATTACCATCCGCTGCCGTGGGAACCGTGGGAACCATGGGCCCCATGGGAGCCGTGGGAACCATGGGAGCCGTGGGAACCATGGGAGCCGTGGGAACCATGGGAAGAATGCGCTGAAGAAGGGCAAGATTGCGCTTGCGCGATGTTCGGGTCCGCTTTCATAAGGCCGGTTAGGGCGACCGCGCCAGCCACAACAGCCAAACCAAATTTGGCTATCTTTTCTTGGCTAATATTCCCTTCTTCGCTTGAAAGAAATGCTTTAATATTCTTTTTTGTTTTGGGTAATTTTTTTTGCGGCATGCTTATAATTATTGGTTGTTTTGAGCCGGCGGCTGGTTTATGTAATCACCGCGCAAGTCGCGGCCAACTTCCAATAAATGCTTTAAATAATTTTCTCCGTATTTCTGGGCACATCTCAATTCGCCCATATAAAACGCCAATTCCTGGCAAGAATCCTCGGTGTCAAAATATAATTTTGCCAAGAAATAAGATTCCTTTAATTCCAAACCGCTCAACAAGTCCGAATTATTAGCCCTAGCCGCCGCGGTTAAAAAATAAGCGAATTTACAAAACTGCTTGTCCATATCTTGTTTCAAAGAATCGCATCTTCCCGCGTCGTTTTTCGTCAGAGCCAAACAGGCTTCTTTCTGGGGCGAAGAAAGAACAGAACAATCCTGATTTGGGTCATTAATTATCGCCTGGCAAACGCCTTTGCAATTTTTCATTCCGGTTTGTTCACAAGCGCTTATCATTTTATCCGTGCATTGCTTTTGGCGGAGCGCCGGGAAAGCAAACTCAACGCTTTGTAAAAAATTTTGGCGGCATCTTTGAGCCTCGGGCGAACCAGCGCCCAAATCATCGCATTTTCCGACATCTTCTTGGGCAATCGCCAGACATTCCAAATAGGATCCCGCCTGCTCTTTTGGCAGCGCGTGTTTATCTATTGCCTCAACTATCTTGCCATTTTTAAAATCCTCTAAACACAAGCTCTTTTTCTCTTCAACGCCGTTTTTTATTTGTTCATCTGTCTTTCCCTCAACCATCTTTTTCTCTTCATCCGTGGCGTTTAAAGGAATAAGTTCTTTTGAAGGCCCTTTTTCTGGAGAAACATACTTGTTCCAAACGTTGCTTAATATTGTTTTTCCTCCCAAAAACCAAAAGATTCCGAAGATTATCGCAATTATTACAACAAGAATAACATCTGAAATTATAATTTTTTTTCTTTTTTCCATAATAAAAATTATTTTTTATCGGGACGATTTTTTGCGCGCAAACGGCGGCGAATTTTGGAGGCGCGATTCTTTATCCAGGATGGATCTGCGACAACAGCCCATTCCTCCAGCATTTTTCTGTAATTTTTATTCTGCAGCAGTCCGAAAATGAGGTCAAAAATCGCCTTGTTTATTTGGCATCTTGCGCTAGCCGGCTGCTGGCCGAAAATATTGCCGCTGGCCGCGTAATTATAAATAGGGCAAACTCCGCAATAAGGCTGGTAAGCGCAATCCGAACATCCGGGAAGAGAACTTGTTTCCGAAGCCAAACACATTGTCTTAACAACCGGGCTCTCAATAATCTCATTATAATTGTTTTTCCAAACGCTGCCAAGCTTAAAAATGTCATCTCCCATATTGCCGACCATCCTTCCCTCGTCGCAGGTATAAATATCGCCGTTGTAATCGTACGCCAGCTGGCCTATCCCCGCTCCGCAGGGCGAACGCATTTCCAGATAATTGGGGTCGTTTTCCGTTAGAATTTTTGCCGCGACAATCGCCGCGTTATATTCCCTTATTTTTTTTCCTTTTTTATTAAGCTCAAAAATATAATTTATTGATTTCTTGTAGAAATCAATAAACTCCTGCGCGCTATAGCCGATTGCCGGCCACGACTTTCGGGCAACCCCCAGGGGAACCAAGGGCCTTAAAAAAATCACTTCCAACTCCCTGTCCGCGTATTCATTGATTATTTCCTTATAATAAGGCAAAGAATATCGGCTGATTGTGACCAAAGCGCCCGGCTGGGCAAAGTATTTCTTGTTCTTGTATTTTTCATATCGCCAATAAGTTTTAAGCGCCCTTTCAAGCCATTTTGTCGTTTCTTTATAGCTGCTGCCCGCGGCAAACGGCCTGTTTTTATTGTGGATATTTTCCGGCCCGTCAAGCGAAGTGCATAAAGTAACGCCGTTTTTAAAGAAAAATTTCATCTTTTCATCATCCATTAAAGAAAAATTAGAGACCAGCCTTAATTCCAGATTTTTTTTGAATTCCTTGTTTTTTTCTTTGGCGTATTCAACAATAAACTTTACAACCGGCCAGTTAAGGAGCGGCTCTCCGCCCTGAAACTCAATGGCAATGTATTTGTTGGGCGAATTAAAAATGAAATCCACCACTTTCTTTGCCGCACCCAAATCCATGTCAAATTCATTTCGCTTTGCTTTTTTGGAGCTGGTTTGGCAATACAGGCAACTATAATTGCATCTCAAGGTCAAAACCACAATGTGCAAACTCGGGCCGCTGAATAAATATTGTTTCCGTTGGCGGTATTTTTCTATGTTGCTTTCCCAGTCGGCGCCGGCCAATAAAAAACATTTCTTGGCCATTTCTTTTCTTTTGGCCGGATTTTTTTCTGGTTTGCCGGTTGCCAAACGACTAAACTCCGCCGGAGTCAATAGAATGTGGTCGCCAGCGTCGTTTGTCAAAAGATATTTATTTTTTAATTTTCTAAAACGGAAAAATCCCGCTTTGGAACAATCAATATTTTTTGCTTTGTAAAACATCTATTTTATCAAACAGAAAAACCTGCCCTAACGAACTCCCTCGTTAATTTCAGGATAATCTTTCATCGCGCTTAAAACATAATTAACAAACTCATCTGCCAAGCCCTTTTCTTTGTCGCCAACCTTGACTAAAAAATAATTTTTGCTATTAACAAGCTTGAAGCCAGCCAGTTGACGCCAGTCCCTTATCGCTTTTCTAAGGGCAGTCAAAGGATAAATTTTTTTGTTAAATCGCAAGACCATTATTTGTCTGTTTATCGGGCTCTTTTTCCTGTTTTTTTCTTTTTGCCGGCATTTTTTTGTTTTTTCCGCTTTTCCCAAGGAACCGCGATTCCCAAGGGGTCATTCTGCCAATCTCTTTTGCTCATATCGGATAAACCCGGCGCGCCGGCTAAAATCTCTTGCGGCAACGCGGAAACCAGGGCCGAAGCAACCACATATTCCCTAATTTTCTGGTTTACGCGAGTTGTTTCCAGCCGGATAAGATAGTTCAATAATTCGTTCAAAAATTCCCCTTGCAATGATTTAAGTTCTTGCGGCTTCATTTTCTCTTTCCCCTTAAGGAAAACATTTATTTCTTTTGCCGGGTCTCCGTCTAAATAGACATAAGCCCGGCTAACAAAAATATAAGCAGCCGCGTAAATCGCTTCCATTGGATAATTTTTTGTTTTTAGCCGGAAAATTATTTGGTTATTTTTGAAATTGATTTTTGTTTTATATTGCGGCATTCCTTCTTTATTAAACAAAGATTGCGTGAGCGTTCCGCTCACTATTAAGCGAAGCTTGCGTGAGCGTTCCGCTCACTATACCATTTCTAAATCGCGGCGACAAGAAACAAGCGGCTATCGCGGGTTGATTTCCTTCCAACAAGGCAGGGGCAGGCTCGCGCGGACTGTTTTCTGAACAGAACAGCTAAATCCGTCCGAGTCGGTCGCCTGCAAGCGAACGATTTTATCCCCCTCGCTGGTGAACTTTGCCACTGGATTTTGGCTGGCGCTGGCGCTAGGCGCCACATAATTAGCGTCGGGAATCGTCCAATTCCAAGAAACAATGATTGCTCCGCCATAGGCGCGGTATTT
>Ga0233422_10000952_pt1 | contig 13560 bp, 12 predicted proteins | sample Watercolumn_Mata_2_FD_182724 | JGI IMG/M metagenome (GOLD analysis project Ga0233422, IMG submission 182724) | Freshwater microbial communities from Lake Matano, South Sulawesi, Indonesia - Watercolumn_Matano_2014_110_MG | ecosystem: Environmental > Aquatic > Freshwater > Lake | place...
ACTTTTTTTCCCAAAAATAAATTTTTTTGTCAAAAAAATTTATTTTTGGGAAAAAAAGTTCTGGCAGAGAGCTACTCGTGTGGTAGCCATGTCAGAAGCAGACAAAAATGTCATGCAGAGTCATGTGCCCAGGTTAACAGTTGACATTGTTCCTAATGGTGTAGATACTTCTTTTTTTTCCAAAGAGAAAAAATTCTTACAAGACAATGAGAAGATAGTTCTTTTTGTAGGTAATTTTAAGTGGCTACAGAATAGAGAAGCGGTGAATATCCTGATTCAAGAAGTTTGGCCAAAAATTCAGAATAAACTAAGAAGAACTAAGCTTTGGATCGTAGGACGTTTTCCTCCAAAAGAGATATTAAATTACAGCTCCGACTCAATTAAGGTTTCTGCCGATATTGAAGATATTAGAGATGTATATAAAAAAGCCGATGTGATGCTGGCACCGATTTTTGGTCCAGGAGGGACCAGATATAAAATATTAGAAGCAATGGCAGTAGGGATACCTGTTGTAACCACTTCAACCGGAATCGAGGGATTGGATGTTGTACATGGGAAAGAAGCTTTGATTGCCGATAATCCTTCAAAATTAGCAGAGGAGACGATTAAACTTTTAACAAATATGAGGTTATATAAAACTCTTGCTATAAATGGAAGAAAAATTATTGAAAATAAATATAATTGGGAAATGATTTCCGCTTCTCTTGATAAGATTTATAAAAAAGCTATCTATGATAGACAATCGTAAAATCTCAATTATCATCGTAAATTTTAATACTGCTAAATATGTTTTAGATTGTCTTTTTTCTATATACAATAGTAATTTTCCTAAAGAAGATTTAGAAGTAATAGTGGTTGATAACGCTTCAAAAGAAGAATTACGAATTAAGAATTACGAATTAAGAATAAAATTAATAAAAAATAAACAAAATGTTGGGTTTGCAGTAGCCAATAATCAAGGAATCAAACAGGCAAAAGGAGAATACATCTTGCTTCTTAATCCTGATACGTTAGTTGAAAAAGAAACTTTAACAACAATGATAGATTTTATGGAAAAAAATTCACGGGTTGGGGTAACCACATGCCGGATTAATCTGTCCAATGGAGAATTAGATGATGCTTGTCATCGTGGATTTCCTACCCCTTGGAGAGCCTTCTGTCAGTTCAGTGGTCTTTCTGCCTTATTTCCAGATAGCTTATTGTTGAACGGTTATCATCTAGGATATAAAGATTTGGATAAAATTCACGAGATTGAAGCAGTAGCCGGAGCGTTTATGCTGATAAGACGTAAAGTGGGTGAAGAAGTCGGTTGGCTGGATGAAGACTATTTTTGGTACGGAGAAGATCTGGATTTTTGTTATAGAGTAAAACAGAAAGGATGGAAAGTGATGTTTGTACCCACTGTTAAAATTCTCCACTACAAAGGTGTATCGGGAGGTATTAAAACACACTCCAAAGACATCTCTACCGCAGATGAGGATACAAGAAAGCTTGCTACCCGTACAAGATTTGAAGTGATGAAAATATTCTACAAAAAACATTATCAGAAGATCTATCCTAAGTCGATGACTTGGTTCGTACTAGGTGGAATAAGGATAAAAGAATATATCAGTTTATTGAGATTGAGACTAATTTGACTAATTAGACATATTTGATATATCTATGAAAATTGGTATTGATGCAAGGCTTTATACCCAGACGGGAGTAGGAAGGTATTTGCGAAACATCATAGAACAACTTCAGAGATTGGATAAAAAAAATGAATATTTTATATATCTGAGGAAAGAGGAATTTGACCTTTTTGACCCTCAAAATACCAGATGGAAGAAACGGCTTGTTGAAATTCCTTGGCATACAGTCAAAGAACAATTTCTTTTACCCAAGATACTTTTAGCAGATAATTTGGATCTGGCACATTTTCCTTATTTCAATGTCCCTATTTTTTATCCCAAGAAATATCTTTTGACTATTCATGATCTAATCGTTGACCACTTTGATACTGGTCGTGCCAGTACGTTACCAATGCCTATTTTTAAGATAAAGAGATGGGGGTACAAATTGTCGATGACTTCTGCTGTCAAACTGGCCACTATTATCACCGCTATTTCCCAAACAACGAAAAAAGAGATAATCAGTCATTACCGAGTCAAAGAGGATAGAATTGTTGTCACTTATGACGCCCTGGATGAGAATTTTCGGAAGACTTATGGCAGATGCCGGCCCAAAAACTATTACGGATTCCCTTATATTCTTTATGTAGGTAATGCGTATCCTCATAAGAACTTGGAAAGATTACTGGAAGCACTGAAAATAATTCACAGAAGTAATAAAATAAAGCTGGTTTTAGCAGGAAATGACGAATATTTTTATCCAAGACTCAAAAACTATGCGGATAAATTGGGTGTAGGAAAAGAAGTTTATTTCTTCGGCGAAGCCAATGACGAACAGTTAATTAATCTTTATACTTTTTCTGAGTTTCTTGTTTTTCCTTCTCTTATGGAGGGTTTTGGCTTGCCGAGTCTGGAGGCTCTATATTGTAATAGACTGCCGGTAGTCGCTGATATTCCCGTTTTTCGCGAGATTTGGGGAGATAACTTAGTCTTCTTTAATCCCAATAATGCCTTTATAATAGCAGAGCAGATTATGAAAGTTTTAGCATATGGTAAAAAGAGATATGAGATGCTTGTAAAAAAAGCAAAAAAAAGACTTGATTATTTCAGTTGGGAAAAAACGGCAAAACAGACCTTGCGGCTTTATGAAAATTGCTTTTGTTTATGATAGGGTAAATAAGTGGGGAGGGGCAGAAAGAATACTTCTTTCTCTCCATAAGATATGGCCAAAAGCGCCGCTTTATACTGCCGTTTATGACAAAAAAAAGGCTCCTTGGGCGGATGACTTTCATGTCATTCCTTCCTTTTTGAATCGTTTCCCTTTTGCTTCTTCAAAGCATGAACTATATGCGAGTCTGACTCCTTTTGCTTTTGAGTCTTTTAACTTTGATGATTATGACGTCGTTTTATCTGTCACTTCAAGCGATGCAAAAGGGATAGTCACTGGGTCAAAAATTTTACATATCTGCTATTGTCTTACTCCTAGCCGGTATCTTTGGAGCGGCTATCGGGAATATCTAAAAGAGCCAGGATTAAATGGTTTTAATCTTCTTGCGAGAACTTTTCTGACACTATTTTCAACTCCCATGCGGAGGTGGGACTATCTTTCTTCCTATCGAGTTAATAAATATATAGCAATTTCCAAGACGGTTGCTCAAAGAATAAAAGTCTATTATAAAAAGAAAGTTTCGGTTATTTATCCCCCTGTCAATACCAGTATTTTTAAACCCTCAGAGACCGAAACACGACAAGATTATTTTCTGGTGGTGGGAAGACTGGTTCCTTACAAACGCATTGATTTTGTCATTTCTGTTTTTGATAAGTTGGATCTTAAATTAAAAGTTGTCGGCAGAGGTATGGATGAATCGCGTCTCAGAAGAATATCTAATAATAAGAATATAGAGTTTATTAGCGGAGATTTGACAGATGAAAAACTTAGCTGGTATTATCAAAATTGCCAAGCACTTATTTTTGCAGGAGAAGAAGATTTCGGACTGACTTCAGTTGAAGCACAAAGTTGCGGTAGACCGGTAATCGGGATAGGGAGGGGAGGAGTCAAGGAAACGATTATTCCCGGTCGAACAGGAGAATTTTTTCGATCATACAATAAAAGAGAACTGGCGTCTTTACTTTTGAACTTTAAAGTCAATAAATATCCTGTTTCTGTGTGCAGACAAAACGCGTTGAGGTTTTCAGAAAAGAAGTTTCAAGAAAAAATATATAGTGAAGTGATAAAATATTGGAGACAGAAATTATGAAAGCAATCATCTTTGCAGGAGGAGCAGGTACCAGACTTTGGCCTCTTTCACGACGTAATTCACCGAAACAATTCGAGAAAGTAATCGGAAACAAATCTACGTTACAACTGGCTGCTGAAAGGTTATTACCGGATATTGAGTGGAAAGATATTTATATATCTACAAGTGATAGATATGTGTCAATAGTCAAAAAACAGCTTCCTATGATCCCTTTTGAGAATATAATTTGTGAACCTGAAACCAGAGATGTGGGTCCGGCGGTTGGATTAGTAATTATTCATCTTTTAAAAAAATACCCAAACATTCCGATTGTCATTCTATGTAGTGACCATGTAGTAAGGGAAACTGAACTTTTTAAAAAAATCCTCATAACTTCTGAGAAGTTAATCAACCAAAAGAAAGATAAAATTATCTTTATCGGTCAAAAACCCAGATTCGCCAGTCAAAATTTAGGTTGGGTAAAGCTCGGAGAGAAATTATTTCAGAAAGAAGGAATAGATTTTTATTCGTTTGAGAATTTCTATTATCGTCCGGAACTAAGTGAAGCAAATAAGTATATGAGAGAAGGTCATCATTCTTGGAATGTGGGTTATTTTGTGACTACTCCGAATTTTTTGTGGAAATTATTTAGGCGCTATCAAATTGGGATGTATAAGATATTAGAAAAAATTTATTTAGCTGTGGGTAAAGACAACTTCAGACAGATATTGAAGCAAAATTACCACTTATTACCAAGAATTTCTTTTGATAATGCCATTTTGGAAAAGATCTCTACACAAGAAGCAATGGTTGTTTCCGAAAATTTAGGCTGGAGTGACGTCGGTGCCTGGGAAGCCCTTAAAGAAGCATTACAGACATCTCCTGATCAGAATGTCATCCAAGGTAAAGTATTGGTCAATGATTGTCGTGATTCTCTTGTTTATAACTACACAAAACAAATGGTGGTAACAATTGATCTTGATGGTCTTTTGGTAATTAATACAAATGATGTTGTTCTTATCTGTCATAAAAACTCTGTTCCAAAGATCAAAAAACTTGTTGAGAGTCTGCAAGATTCCGAAAACAAACATTTAATATAGCATAAAATATGTCTATCTTATACGGTGAAAGATACGATAAGGTTTTAAAAAGATTGATTGACATCATTGGTTCATTATTGCTTCTTATTATTTTTATACCATTATGTCTAATTCTGGCCATATTTATTAAGCTTGAATCTTCTGGACCGGTTTTTGCGGATACCCCCGAAAGGGTTGGCAAGAGTGGGAGACGATTTAAAATGTACAAATTTCGTTCGATGATAGAGAACGCTCACGAATTACTGCGAAAAGACCCAAAAATGCGATCCCTTTACGAACAATATAAAAAAAACAGTTATAAACTTAAAGAGGATCCGAGAGTTACTCCTTTGGGGAAATTTATCAGAAGACATTCTTTTGATGAAATACCGCAACTTATTAATGTTTTTAAAGGAGACATGAGTTTGGTTGGTCCGCGTGCTTATTATCCTGATGAACTTTCCAATCAGCAGAAAAAATATCCCAAGACAAAGGAGTTAGTGAAAAAAGTTTTATCGATAAAACCTGTCATAACTGGTTTTTGGCAGGTAACAGGGAGGTCTGAAGTTAACTTTGACAAGAGAATCGCCATGGATGCCCAGTATGTAGATAGACGGTCATTATGGTATGATGTAAAAATATTAATAAAAACCCCTATGGCTATGATATCTGGAAAAGGAGCAGTATAAAGATGGAACAAGGCTTCAAAAAAATTACTTTTAAGGATGATAAAAATAAAAATAAAGGAGAGGAAAAAAAAGGAAATACGATCGGCAAGTTGTTTCTTTTGTCTTTTTTTTTATTGGCTATAGTCATAGTTCTATCTATTCCGTTTTTGGTCATTCCCTCCTACAATTTATATACTTCTGTTCAGAAAGCAGTCCTTTCCAGTCAGGAAGTTTATACTTCTTTCAAAAATCAGGATATTGAAACATCAAGAAGTAAATTAATTAATCTCGAGAAAGACTTAAACAATATAGACAGCGATTTTACCAAGATTTCCTGGACTAAGGTTATCCCCTTTTTGGGTGTTTACGTAAAAGACGCTAAACATGTTTTGGAGGCAGGGAAAGCAGCCGTATCTGCCGGCCAGATCACTACAGAGACAATTATTCCATATGCTGATCTTTTAGGGTTTAAAGGAAAATCCACCTTTGTATCTGGAAGCGCTGACGAGAGGATAAAATTGGCAGTTGAAACTCTAGATAAAGTAGTTCCTTCAATTGATGAAATTGCACAAAAGATTGAACAGATGGAGCAAGAATTACATGCTATTGATCCAGATAAATATCCAGAAAAAATTGGATCGACTAGAATAAAATCAAACTTAATTACTGTCAAACAAATATTTTCTGACACGGCCTCTCTTTTTGTCAAAGCCCGACCGCTTCTTAAAAAAGTTCCTCACCTTTTGGGAACAAAAGAGGCAAAAACATATCTTGTCCTTTTCCAAAATGACGCGGAATTACGAGCTACAGGAGGTTTTATTACCGCTTACGCTATCTTTAACATAAACAAAGGAAAAATGCAGGTTATTCGCGCTGATGATATTTATAAGCTAGATGAAGTTAAGCGAAAGACCTATCCAGCCCCCTCTTCGATTGTCAAGTATCATAAAAACGTCACCAACTTAAATCTTAGAGACATTAATTTATCTCCGGACTACGTTGCCTCTATGAAAGATTTTGAGAAAATGCTTTTCGAATCCATTCCAGATTTTCCTAAATTCGATGGAATAGTAGCTCTTGATACCCATGTTTTGGTGGAAAGTATAAGAATATTAGGAGAATTTAATATTTATGGAAGAAAGTTCTCAAGTGATAATGATAAACGTTGTGATTGTCCGAAAGCCATTTATGAGCTCGAGGATTACGCCACTCGTCCAGTAGCCTATGTCCGAGAAGACAGAAAAGATATTATCGGCGTTCTTCTTTACCAGGTGATGCAGAGGGCACTAGGTGTTTCTCCTTCCCAATACTGGGGAAAACTTTTCCAGATGTTTTTGGAAGAAGCAAAACAAAAACATATTCTTTTCTATTTTCACGATGAAGAAGCGCAAAAAGGGATTGAATCCCTTAATTTTGCGGGAAGAATCGCAAGTACTATACCGATGGATTATCTGCATGTCAATGACGTGAATTTTGCCGGGGCAAAATCAAATATGTTTATTAAGGAATCAGTTAAAGGGGAAATTAATGTAGGAAGTGACGGTACGGTGGAAAAGGTGATTACTATTTCCTATAAAAATCCTCAAGCCGCCAGTAATTGTAATTTGGAAGCTGGAGAACTGTGTTTGAATGGCATCTTACGCAATTGGTTAAGAGTTTATGTACCGGAAGGTTCAACTTTGGTCGAGTTCAAGGGATCGGAAAAGCAAACTGTGACTTATAATGAATTAGGCAAAACTGTTTTTGAAGGATTTTTGACCGTTAAGCCTCAAGGGGCGGCAGAAATAAGCATAAAATACAAACTCCCCTTCAAGGTAAAAAAAGGAGAGTATTATAAGTTGATGATTCAAAAACAACCTGTACTGATGATCCAGAATATTCAATTCTATATAACGGAAAACAAATAGAGCTATTTCCTCTTTTGACCGATAAAGAGATTTCGTTTAGATTATATTAATGCCTCGAACATATAAGACAGAAGGTATTGTTATAAAAAGAATCAATTTTGGCGAAGCGGACAAATTGGTGACTATTTTTACCAAAAACCACGGGAAAATTGTGGTTTTGGCCAAAGGAATAAGGAAAATAAACAGCCGTAAAGCCCCCCATCTGGAACTTTTTACCCATTGTCAGGCATTTATTTCACACGGAAGAAATTTAGATATTATTACCGAATCCCAGACGATCACTTCATTTTCTTACTTTCGGACAAACCTTCTCAGACTAAGCAAAGGTTTTGGTATCCTAGAGGTAATCGAGAGATTGTTGCCTGAAAGAGAGGCGCATCAGGATATTTACGCCCTTTTTTTGCAAGTTATAAGACAGTTAAACGAATCAAAGATAACAGAATATCAAGAAATCACCTCTCGATTTCTGCACGAGATACTATGGAGGTTAGGATATTTACAGAAAGACAAGATATTGACAGAAGTTACTTTATATAATTTTTTAGAAGAGGTTATGGAAAAGAGGCTTAAGAGTACTATGTTGTTGACAAAGATTGGTCGGTAGATATAATAAAATAAGAAATAAAATCTCAAGGGCATGAGATTAAGTATAAAAAAATACAATTGAGTGTCCCAAGACAAAATTGGGAAAGTAGGGTGGAACCACGGGTTTAGAAACTCGTCCCTAATGATATAATAATTTCAGGACGAGTTTTTTTATCGGACAATATATGGACTTAATGGAAAAAATAGTCTCACTATGTAAGAGAAGGGGAATTATTTTCCCCGGAAGTGAAATCTATGGGGGGATCGGATCGGTTTATGATTACGGACATTACGGGGTACTTCTGAAGAATAATGTAAAAAGACTGTGGTGGGAAGCAAATGTTTTGGGAAGAGATGATATTGTGGGGTTGGATAGCGCAATTTTGATGCATCCGAAAGTATGGGAAGCATCCGGTCATGTCTCTTCTTTTTCAGATCCTTTGATAGAATGCAAATCTTGCCATCAGAGATTTAGGGCGGATCATCTATTTGAGGGTAAATTCGGAGAAGTCAAAACAATTGATGGGAAACCCAGGTGTCCTAATTGCGAAGGTGAGTTAACAGAGGAAAAAAAGTTTAACCTGATGTTTAAAACCCATTTAGGACCGGTTGAAAACAGCGCTTCAATTGCCTATTTGAGGCCGGAGACAGCCCAGGGGATATTCGTTGATTTTAAGACAATTATAACTACCTATGCCAAAAAAGTTCCATTTGGGATAGCCCAGATTGGGAAAGCTTTCCGTAACGAGATAACTCCAGGAAATTTTGTTTTCAGAACGCGTGAATTTGAGCAAATGGAGATTGAGTTTTTTGTGGAGCCTGGGACCGATGAGAAATGGCACAAGAACTGGTTGGAGGAAAGAATGAAATGGTATAAAAACTTGGGAATAAATGAGAAAAATTTAAGACTAAGACAACATAACAAAGAAGAGTTATCACATTATTCCAAGGCTACATACGACATTGAGTACCAGTTTCCCTGGGGATGGGGAGAGCTTGAGGGAATTGCTAACCGGACCGATTTCGATCTTAAACAGCACCAAAAATATTCTGGACGCGACCTGATATATTTTGACGCTTTCAATAATAAATCCTATATTCCGTATGTTATTGAGCCATCTGCAGGAAGCGATCGGGCGACTTTAGCCTTTTTGATCGATGCTTATTTTGAGGATGACAAAAGAATCATACTGAAGCTCAATCCCCAACTTGCTCCAGTAAAAGTAGCTATATTTCCGCTGGTTGCCAATAAATCTGAAATTGTGAATAAAGCTAAAAACATTTACGAAGAGCTAAAGCGAAATTTCGTTTGCATATTTGACGATAGAGGGAATATAGGCAAACGATATTATGCCCAGGATGAAATAGGGACTCCTTGGTGTGTAACCGTAGATTATGATACATTGAAAGATGAGACTGTGACAGTAAGAGATAGGGATACCGCTAAACAAGAAAGAATAAAGATAGAGGCGCTAAAGGAGTATTTTGAGAAGAGATTAAATAGTTAGATTAATGTCATTCCGAATTTATTTCGGAATCTTAAGAGATGCTGAAACAAGTTCAGCATGACAAGGTGGTATTCTAAATGAAAAAAATAATCATTATAATCATTGCTCTATTGGTTCTTTTGATTAGCGGCTTCTTACTGATTAAATCTCGGTTAACAACAACAGAGGAGGCGGTTGAAACTATTCCTACACCGACTATAGCTTTGCCCACTGTTTCAGATAATATTCAGATTGATCTTATCGCCAGAAGCGATAATCAAGCGGTAACCATAAAAATTAAGGGTTTGACTTCTGATATAGAGTCGATTGAATATGAATTGACATATATTACCGGAGCAGGACTCCCAAGAGGAGTCTTGGGGAAGATAAAACTTACCGGCGAGAAAGAAGTGACCAGAGATGATGTAGTTTTAGGTACCTGCAGCAGCGGGAAATGCGCTTATGATACAGGAGTGAAAGAGGTGAATTTATCGCTGAAGTTTAATACTCCGCAAGGAAATAAAATTTTCCAAAAAACCTATTCCCTATAAAATGACTTCTTCATTAACGGTTCTTACTTTTCCCGTAGGACAACTAGTTACCAATTGCTATATAGTTATTGATAAACACTCATTATCGTCGATTATTATTGATCCGGGAGACGATGGCGATTATATCACCGATCTCCTTGTACGTCAGAAACTCAAACCACAAATGATCATTGCTACCCACGGACACTTCGATCATATTATGGCAGTTGCTGAATTGCAGCTTAATTTTAATACCCCTTTTTATATCAACAAGGCAGATGAGTTTTTAATTAAGAATATGAGCCATTCGGCAAAGCATTTTTTGGGAATAGAAGCCGGTCCGATACCTATCATAAACGGTTATCTTAAGGATAATGAATCAATAAAACTGGGGGGAAAACAATGGAAAATTATGCTTACTGCCGGTCACACTCCAGGTAGTATCTGTCTATACGAAAAAGAGGAAGAAATTGCTTTTGTAGGTGATTTAATCTTTGCTCATGGAGGGATAGGCAGAACTGATTTTTCATACAGCAATAGGCAAAAATTGGACAGATCTCTCTGTAAGTTATTTAGACTGCCGTTTGAAACTTTGATATATCCGGGACATGGAGAGCCTTTTAATCTAGGTGATAATAATATATTGAAAAATATTTATAAAAAAAGTAGACTGGAGATATGCTCTATTTAAATTTAAATGACAGCGAAGTTGAAGTGCTAGAGGTTGAAAAAACTATTTTTGGAGAGGAAAAAATAGTTTCTTGCGCCAGAAAGGAAATTCCGGAAGGAATAGTGATTAATGGATTAATAGTTGATGAGAGTAAATTCATCAGTGAAATACAAAGCATATTTTCCTCAGGTTACCCAAAATCTATAAACGGCAAAGAAGTTACTCTTTCTATTTCGGATAAACAAGTATTTATTGAAAGGTTCTCATTCCCACCTTCTTTAAGTGGCAGAGAAGTTGAAGAACGTATAGTGACAGAAGCAAAGAAAACACTCCCGTATGATCCAGCAGAATTAATTAATCTTTTCAAGACAATAAGCGGTGAGAGGGATGGTATCTCGCAGGTATTATATACCGCTTTGCTTAAACACACTTTGGTGCATTTTGGAAGAGTGATGAAAGGAATGAGTCTTAAACTTGTCTTTTTGTCGTCAAAATCATTGGCTATTTTTGAATTAATCAAATATTTGATAGGGGAGAACGAAAAAATATTATATATTTCCTGTAATAAGAACAATATTGAGTATTATTTTCTCGATAAATTTGGTCCGATAGCTACCTTGCTGAAAAAAACAACTCCGAAACACTTTGAAAAAGAAACAAAAGAGATAATCGAGAATTTTGAAAAAGAAAAAAATGTTAATCTTTCAAAAATTATCGTAGGTGGAATCGAATCGATCAATCTGGAAACAGTGGCTGCTTCCGAAAATCTTGGACGGCAGGTTATCAAGCTACAACAGGTATTAGGTAATCTCACTGCTACACTTAAAATAAAAATCGACACCGGAGGAGTTCCAGACATTCTCTTTGCAGATACTCTTGGGCTATTTTTACTTTCTCGCATCAAACTTTCTCCAAACTTTGCCACAGATTTGGACAAAATGGATTTATCTTTTGATTTTAAAAGCGACTTAGAGAAGGCAAAAAACGAACAAAAAATAATCCCTTCAAAAAAAGAGGAAGAAGAGATTCTTCCTTTCTCAGGACAGTTACCGGTAGTTGAGTACAAGGAATCTTTGTTGGGCAACCTGTTTAGTCATAAATGGCTTGTTGGTTTATTCGTGGTCATGATAGTCAGCGGGATTGTTTTGAGTATTGTAGCAGTCTTTCGTGGAAATGCTCGGTTTCCGTTTATTACTTCACCGACTATAACGCCATCTCCTACTATTATGCCAACGCTAACCCCTATTCCCACGCTAGATCCGACCCTCAAACGAGGTGATCTAAAATTATCAGTCCAAAACGGCACTTCCAAAACTGGTTATGCGAAAGAAATTTCTTCTTTTCTAGAAGGTTTAGGATATAAAAATGTGGCCAAGGCAAACGCCGATAAAGATACATATGAAAAAACGGTGACAAAAATTAAAACCGACAAGAAAAAATATTTTCCGCTTATCGTTGATGACCTCAAGGACAAAGTGGATACCTCGACTGTTGAGGATCTGGAAGAGAAAGACAGCTTCGATATAGTAATCATCCTCGGTCTTAAATAACACAAAAACATCCTTCTACAATTTCCCTAACTCTCCATAATCTACTGGTAGAGTATCTCTTCGTTTAGAAACCCCTTGACAATTGTATTTCTTAGTAGGATGATGGAATAAAATGGCATGAAGTGGTAAGAATTGGCGAAAAATCTTGCCGAAAGATATGTTTCTTGGTACATACGAACACAGATTGATGGAAAAAGGCAGAATTGCCCTGCCTAAGAAACTACGCAGTTTCCTAAAGGGTCAGAAGATTATTTTAAGGGTGGGATTGGAACCGTGCATTGTAGGATTTAGAGACTCAGATTGGGTAGAAACTACGAAAGGAGAACTCAGTAAACCGTTTTTTTTAGATAAGGAAGGAAGAGACTTAAGAAGGAAGATATTTGCAGACGCAGAGTACGCCGAACTAGACAAGCATGGGCGGTTCATTCTGCCTAAATCCATGATGGAATATGCCAACATAGAAGAGAAAGTCATCATGATTGGTGCCGGTGATCATTTTGAAATTTGGAGTAAAAGTAAGTGGGAGGAGTACCGGAAGAGATTAGGATAAGGATAAAGTCAATCTGCCTATGATTTTATCTTCGTCATTTCATCTCCCGGTACTCCTTCCAGAAATAGTCTCCTATCTAAGAGTCAAAAGAGGCAAAAAATATATAGACGCGACTTTGGGAGGAGGAGGGCACAGTTTTGAGATTTTGAGGCTGGGTGGGATTGTATTAGGCATTGATGTAGATCAAGATGCTATTGAGTATATAAAGAAGAAATTGGGAATTGGGAATTGGGAATTGGGAATTAACAAAAGGATATTTATAGAACAGGGGAATTTTGCAGATTTATTGGATATAGCTAAAAAACACGGTTTTAATCAGGTAGATGGAATATTGTTCGATTTGGGGATGTCTAGTTATCAACTAGATCTATCGGGTAGGGGATTTTCGTATTTGAAAGAAGAACTCTTGGATATGAGGATGGATAAAAATCGTGAAAGGCGGGCGGTGGATATAGTTAATCTAGCATCAGAAGAGGAGCTTTATGAAATATTTACAAAATATGCTGAAGAACTCCATTCTCGGGATGTTGCTTCGGCTATTGTTTGCTCCCGTGCCTTAGAGTCAATTCAGACAACGCGGGATTTGATAAAAATAATAAAAACAGCCTTAAGAAACGACAATTTGTCAAATAGAGTCTATGCTAGGATTTTTCAAGCCTTAAGAATTGCAGTCAATGAAGAACTGGA
>Ga0233422_10000954_pt1 | contig 13547 bp, 10 predicted proteins | sample Watercolumn_Mata_2_FD_182724 | JGI IMG/M metagenome (GOLD analysis project Ga0233422, IMG submission 182724) | Freshwater microbial communities from Lake Matano, South Sulawesi, Indonesia - Watercolumn_Matano_2014_110_MG | ecosystem: Environmental > Aquatic > Freshwater > Lake | place...
TGGCGATCGGAGGATGATGAAAATCAACCCCCGGCCAATGCGGAACGCAGGGCGTCGATGCAGGTCAGGGAACACTTGATTTTCTGTTCCGGCAGGCCGCCCAGCCTTTCGACCAGGTCGGACTTGGAGACGGCTGCCGCCTCAGCCGTGCTTTTTCCGATCACCATTTCAGACAGGCAGCTTGCGGCTGCGATGGCTGCCACGCACCCGTTGACCCGCATCCGGGCGTCCGTGACGACTCCGTTCTCGATCCGGAGCTGCAGCTGGACCCTGTCCCCGTCCGAAGCATTGACGGCCTCTCCGGACGCATCCGGATTGGCCATGTCGCCTACGTTGCGGGGATTTAAAAAATGGTCCTTGACCGTGGCGTTGTACATCGTGCGTTCCCCGGAAATCCGTGCGGGCATGCCTTGCGCCTGCGCTTGGTCCGAGAGGAATCGACACGGGCATCGTTCAGCGGAACCCGGAGTCCGGTTCACCGCATCACCAGAACCCGTTCGATTTTCTCCGCCTTGAGCGTCTTGTCCCCAAGACGTGAAACCGCGGCGACTCTGAAAAAATACACCCCGTTGGCCAGCACGTTCCCCATCGCATCGCGGCCATCCCAGGATATCATGCTGAATCCGGCGGGTGCGGAAACGGATTCCAGGGCTCGTATCATCCGGCCTTCCACCGTGAATATCCGGATTGAAACCTCCGCGGCGCTGCTCAATTTGAACGTGAAGGCCGTGGACTCCTGCATGGGATTGGGATACGGGTACACTTCCTCCAGTCTCAGGTCCTCGCCGGACACCACCCTGAAGTCCAGGTCCTGGACACTGGAATTGTTCGCGTTGTCCCATGCCTTGAGGAGCAGCTTGTGATCGCCCTCCGCAAGCCCGTCGATCACGTAGCGCAACTCGCCCTCGGTGTAGCTCCCCTCCAGATAGGAAAAATACTCGGATACGTCCTCGCGGCGTTCCTCGTCAATGGTCAGGACGATTTTATGGCCGATCTCTCCCGTGATGTTGACTCCGCTTTTCTCGTCCCGTATCGTGGCGACCAGCTCCGGATCCCCGGAAATCATGTCTCCTGGCATGAACGGATCCCGTCCCGCAAAGGAGATCTGGATTTCCGGACCATCCTCATCATCCGAATCTGCACTCCCACCCAAGGCGATCCCGTTTTGATAGGCGCTGCCATCCTTCTGTCCGTCCCACAGATATGCGCTGATGCGCCCCGTCGTCTCGCCGTAGGAAATGTCCTTGGGCACGATGAACGAAACAGAGAACTGTCCGTCCCGGACCGCTGCCTGGCCCAGGAAAAGGGGATTGCCGGGCAGTATATAATTCATGACCGTCTCGGAGACGTTGAGATAGGAAACCGGCTTTCGGGCGTCGAAGGCCCGCAGGATCAGATGCCCCTGAAAGGTCCGGACCAGCCCTTCATCGTCCTCCACGTGGCCTTTCGCTGTGACGACTCCCAGGGCCTGCAGGGTATCCGGCTCGATGTCGGTCAAAACCGCACCTAGGCGCGGGGCGGCCAGGCGCATGGACGGATCCCCGAACAGATGGTACTGCTCGTTGTTGGGATAGGATTCCGACCGCATTATCTTGGCCCTTCTCAGGGCTTCCCCGATGCGCTCCGTTGGGCGCGGGCCGGCGAACAAGCTCCTGATGAAGGACCGGTTCAGCGCGGCGTTGGGGGTGGGGCTGCAGCGCCTCGAGGCCGAAATCACGGCAATCCCGCCCTTGTCCGGCTCGTTCAAAAGGACCTCAGAGAAACTCTGCTTCAGAAAATCATCATACAGCCCGAATTCGCATGTGGCGGCATAGAAGAGCGGCCAGCGCGAAACGTTTTCAAGCCTGTCCATGTCCCGCGACAGCAGGAACAGGGCCTCGTGCGCCCATATCGCCTCGTGTCCATGGCCCAGGAAATCAACGATCAGCGTCCCCCTGTTGATCTGATCCAGCAAATCCTCCGTCGCAGCGGGCTTGCGCCTACCGTCCGCCGCGTAGACGACCGGGTATTCAGTCAGATAAACCTTGCGCACGTTGAAAGACAGCGGGACATAATCTTCCGCAATGATCTCGGCATCCTCGATGTGCACGGTTTCATTGCGTGAACTCGGCTCGCCGATTTCATCGTCCCCGATCACGGTCGCATGCGCCCGCCAGTCTCCGAAATCCACGCTGTTGTCGTAGGCGATGATCTTGCCGACCACGGCCTCGGCCTCGGATGCGGTTTGAACGGGCAGGCGGCCCACCGCGATGTCCAGGGCTTTGTCCGGACCGGACACGTATCCGTAATAATCGTCCATGGCCCGCGTCGAACCGTCCAGATCGCTGTACCCGCTCTGTTCAAACGGGGGGATCCAGTTCTTGTCCCGGTCCGACAACCGGTTTCTGTAATCGTAATCCCCGTCCCCGAAAAGCAGGAGGTAGGCAGGCGGCGGATCCCAGTTCACGAACGCATACTGCACGAAATTGCGTATGGCGGCCGGATCCGGCAGCCCCCATCCGAATTCATCGAACACATCCTGTACATCCACCACCATCACGGAAAGGCTGTCGATTGTTTCACGATGCTCTTCCAGCCTCTGCGCCTGGCTTAAAAAATCCCGGTGGGTCAGGATGATCATGTCCACGGGAGAGCCGGGAGTCCTCAGATCCGCCCACTGCTCCTTGCCCTCAAAACTCTCCGGTACCCTGTACCGCGACGGATCCACGGCAAAATAGCGCCGGGGGGTTTCGCCGGCCGAATCGAAAAACCCGCATGCCCCGGACGAAAGGCCCGGAATGATCCTGCGCGCCTGAAGAGGATCCGTGATGTCCAGAACCACGGCGTCCGTGGTCAGGTCCCCGACCGGGTAAAAATATTCCCCGGGTTCATCTGGGGAATAAAAAACCAGCCTGCCGTCCGACAGCTTCAATTCCCGGACATACGACACCTCGAACCAGTCCAGATAGGCGCTCGAGGGGGATACATAGCTTCGGTACTCAAATCCGAAGGTGTTGATCCCGCTCACGGGGCTCGCCCCGGCTGAACGGGAATCCTCTTTGGGAAGGGCCGCAGACAGGTTGAACGTCGCCCACGAAACCTGGTTCAGGCTTACATTGAAGGTGAACTGCCTGGAGGTGTTGTCCGCGTACTTGGTCCTGATCCGCAGATCCATGGATTCACCCGGCACCGGATCCGGCATCAGGATCTCGTAATTCCTCGACGAGGACGGGGAAAGGAACTGATGCGCGAACCAGTGAATGCCTCCGCTGTAGGGATTGATGTTGTCCTGCTCGAAAAAAACGCGGTCCCTGAACCGTGTCACGGGGCTGCCTGCCGCCGAGCCGTTAAAAGCCTTTGTCGCCATCTGCATCCTGGGGACGCCGTCGTTGAACACCAGCCAGTAGACATTGCGGTCGCTGAAAATGTTGTTGTCATGTACCCATCGTCCGGCCGCCCCGTCGAACCTCCAGCCGGACACCCCCCTGCCGTAGAAGAGAAGATAGTCGGATTCATCGAAACGGTCGTCCTCTGTCCCGCTCACGATCACGGGATTTTCGATCAGTGAATCGGGTTTGGCTGCAGCAACATCAACCGGCAGTTGTTGTCCCCCGTTGTTGTAGATCTTCATTGTCGAGGGCTCGATAGAGGCGAGTTCCACGCCCTTGCCTTTTAAAAATGCGCCCGTGATCTGATAGACATCCTCCTCTGAAATGGAGATGCGGAACCATCGCCCCTGCGAAAAAGAAAAGGACGGTTTTCTCATGGCCGGGCCGGCCTGCCGGATCCAGCGCCCGGCCTGCTCCGCATTCAGGATGAAGGGAGACCCGCCACCGGCCTTTTCCGGGAGGACGGCTCCGCCCCCCCTTTCGAATTCCACATTCACGCGCAATTCGCTGTAGGCCCGAAGGGTTCCGGTGAAAGGCCTGTACTGGAGCGGGAAAACGGTGATGCGGAGAATGCGCTGCCTTCCGTACCACTCGGGCTCTTCAACCCTGTAAAGCGCCTCAGGCCAGAAATCGCCGCCCCGGTAGACGGGCCCTTCCTCGTATCTCTGTTCCCATCCCCATTCGCGGTTTTCAAATGCAGGCGACGGGATGAGTCTCACGCCCTGCCTTTCCGAAAAAAGACCGGGCTGCACGGTTACCCGGGCGCCGCCTTCAGGGGGAAGTCCGACCAGGAGAACGGCCGCAGGCAGTTGCGGATCTCCTGGATTCGAGGTGTTTTCGAATTCGGGGACCCGGACGGATTGGTATTGGCGGCCTTGAATGCGCAGCGAGTCCCATATCAGGGGATGAGAGGACACGATTGCCGTGAGCCCCCGGCCGGACGATGACTCCAGCTTGATGTTTCGATCGGCGGGCCCTGCAGCAAAAACCGGGGCAACCGTCAGGAGAAGGGAACAGGCCAGGATTGAAGCTCTCCCCTGCAGCCAGCTGTATTGCCGGTCGTTTCTTTTACAGGGGATGGCCATACTCTGCGGGAAAAGAACCGGACATGCCTCCGCGATTCGCGCGGATCGCCGCGGCGAACGTGCCCGTGGACGGCTTGGATGGTTATTCATGAATCCCCCGATTCGTTCCGGATTCCATTTCGATCACCGCGCCGGCCAGGTTGGGGAAAGCACGGAGCACCGCAGCCCGCATCTGTTCCTTGGCTGTTTCCGCACTGCCTGCCATCCCGGGATCGACCTGCAGGCCGAAAAAAACGTAACGCGCACCTTCCTTGTTTTCGATATGCAGGTTGAAAAAGGCTGAGATTTCCTTTCTCTTTTTGACCTGCCCGATCAGAAAATGCCTGATTTTTTTGATCTCCGGATCGTGGGTGTCGATCGGATCGATGGAGACGACCGAATGAATCCCCGTTTTCTTGAATACCGACTTTTCCGCCTGCTCGGACAGGAGATAGGCATGTCTGAGCGTGGACTCCTCCGATATCCCCACATGAAAGGACAGTGTCTGGCTCAGAATTCCTGGATGGATGAGAATATCATGAACTTCCTGCACATCGGGAAGGCCCGAGACCGTTTTGATCACCGCTTCCTTAAGCGGGACTGGCAAATCAGCCCCGAAGAACAAATACATGCTGTGATAGATCAAGGTATAAATCCGGCTCAGGATCAGGATGCCGACCATGCAGGCTGCAACAGGATCCGCAGCCGGCGGCAGCGACCGCGAGGCGAGAAGGACGATCAGCACGAGCAGGATGGAGATGCGATGGGGCGGGAGCATTGTCCGGATGAATTTCTTCCATGGACGATCCGATTCCATTCTTCCAGCAGTGAACCCGTACAAGGCTTCCTGAATCAGTGCTATCCCGATGAAAGACCACAGGAAAACAGGCGCCAGCCGGATGCCGGCCGGCTGCATCAAACGCCGGATGACCTCCCTGAATAATTCGAAAACGCCGGCTGTCAGAAAAACGGCGATGGCAATGGGGAAAAGCCTCTTCAAATGATCGATAAAATATTCGTATTTGAAACGGTGCTTGCTGGAGGAGCTCGGCCTGATTCTTGTATTGATCATGCCGAGGAGAAAAGCCGCTGTCATTAGAGCGTCGGCCAGCATGGCGATGGAAAAAACCCTCAACCCAAGGAAAACCTTGGCAATGAATAATCCTGTCCCAACGAAAACAAGGAAGAGGAACAGTTTAGGATTCTGAAACCGGATGTTCAATTCCGTATTCCTCGGCATATAGGATTGAACACTGCCTGGATTAAAGTGTTTCATGGGAGATCCGTCTTTCTTGGTTATCCTCAATATATTGAAATATATAGAAAAAGCCATAAAAAGAAAAGTGAAAAAGGAGAAAGGGACCTCTTTCCGCAGGCTCAAGCATGATTGTCTGCGAATGGCCCGTTACGAGCAGGCAGGGGCAAGACTGGAAAAGAAGGATTTTTCTTGGAATTTACAAATTATTTTTGCATATTTACTTTATTCGTCGAATATTTTATGTTAGAAAATTTCCAAATCGAATCAATAGGATGCAAAATGGAATCCGAGCAGAAACCAGAAGAAAAAATCGTCGTCCGTGGCCTGGAAGGAGTAGTGGCTGCAGAAACCAGCATATCCTATGTAGATGGCATTCACGGAAGGCTTTACTACCAGGGATATGATATACACGACATCGCTGAAAACATCTCGTTCGTTGAATGCGTTTATCTTTTATGGAACAAAAAGCTTCCCGTGGCTGCCGAGCTAAACGCCATGAGAAAATCCGTTGTGGCGGAAATGAAACTCCCCCATCCCGTGCTGGATCTGCTGAAACAGTCTCCGGCGAACGCCCATCCCATGGCCGTGCTCCGCACCGCGGTCAGCCAGCTGGCCTGTCTCGATCCGGACGCGGATGATATCTCCCAGGAGGCCAATACCCGGAAAGCGATCCGGTTGACCGGCCAGATCCCTGCCATCATCGCCCACCTGCACAGGCTGAGAAACGGCCTGCCCCTGCTGTCGCCGGAACCAAACATGACGGTTTCATCCAATTTCCTGTACATGCTGACCGGCCGCCTCCCGGACGAGCTCGAGCGGAAGGCGATCGATGTCCTGATGGTGCTGCATGCGGACCATGGCCTGAACGCCAGCACTTTCGCGGCACGCGTGATCAGCTCCACGCTCAGCGACATGCATTCAGCGATCACGGGCGCCATCGGTGCATTGAAAGGCCCGTTGCACGGAGGGGCCAACGAGAAGGTCATGGGCATGCTTCATGAAATAAACCATATCGACCGGATACAGGAATACATCGAAGGCATGCTCGAAAATAAGAAGCGTATCATGGGATTCGGCCATCGCGTCTACCGGACCGAGGATCCCAGGGCCAAGCACCTGAGGAAATATTCCGAACTGCTCTGCGAAAAAACGTCCCAGAAACACCTGTTCGAGATGTCGCATCGAATCGAAAAGATCGTTTTCGAACAGAAAGGCATTTATCCGAACGTGGATTTTTACTCGGCCACGGTCCAGCATGCGCTGGGCATTCCCGAGGCCTACTTCACGACTATTTTTGTCGCGTCGCGGACGCCCGGATGGCTGGCCCACATCATAGAACAATACTCGGACAACAGGCTGATACGGCCCACGTCAAAATACACGGGGGAGATGGGCATACCCTTCATACCGCTGGAAAAGCGGGAATAATGCGATTTCTTGTGTTCCCCGTAAGTCCGGCGATCGAAGCTGCCCGGTATTGGGCTTCCGGGGAATCTTCGATCTGGAGGTTGCTGAACCGCGAAACATTTTAGAAAGTGCGTCGCAGTGAGTGAAGCTCCCCGTCAGCGAGCCGGGGAATCTTCGATCAGCAGGAATAAAAATTAGATCGATTCGCTCGCTTACGCCGGGTCAAAGCCCGGGGCAGGCCCCCGCTGCAAGCATCGGGGAATGCACTCGCTGTCAGATTCACGCCCGCAGACAGACACAGGATCTGTCCCGCCCGCAAATAAAAAAGGAGGCCAAGCCTCCTTTTTCAATTTTATCTCCGGATGCGGCGTTATGGCCCTTCTATACCGATTGCTCTGAAGAAAGCCCCTCGATCCAGAAAATTTTCAAATAAATGATCCGGTCCCGCCTGTCTGAGCTCCTCAGTGGAATGAATGCCGGTCGCCACTGCGATGGTTTGTACACCGTGCGGCTTCCCGCATTGAACGTCCAGCGGGGTATCACCGATGACAAAAACATCCTGCCCCGCTATCGTCAATCCCCTCTCTTGCTTCACCCGGTTGAGCATGATCGGCACCAGGTTCTCCCGCTTTGCGGAATCATCCGCATAAACGCCGATCGGGAAAAACCGGGCCAGCCCGAAATGCCGCAGCTTGATGCCGGAACTCTCGCTCCAGTTGCCGGTCAAAAGGCCGAGCAGCACATCACGCCGCTTCTCCAATGCGGGCAACAATTCGTTCACTCCCGGGCAGATCTCCTGTCCGTCGCGGGACCGGCCGAGTTCTTCAGATAGAATCCTGAAATAACTTTTCTTGAAGCGCCGGATCATGTCCTCTTCCCAGGCCATCCCATGATTCTCGAGCACCTCCCGGAGGATCCCGGTATCCGTCCTTCCCATCATGGAAACCGTTTCGAATCCCCCTGGGATGCCCGTGATCTCCTGAAAGCCGAGGCTCATTGCCCGGCGCCCTGCGCCTCCGGACAGGATCAGGGTCCCGTCTATGTCGAACAGGAGCAGCTTCAAAGAACGAGGTGGTTGATCGGATTTTTGCGACAAACTAGGCCTGCTTGACCTTGCCGGCCAGACCGGCGGATCCGAATTTTTCCACCAGCATGGCCACATGATCGGAAATGCGTTTCTCGATCAGGGCCATGACCTCTTCCAGATCCGTACCGGCCGGATCCTTTCGCAACCATTCGATGTCAATGGTCTTCAGGTAATCCCGGGGATCAATGGCGCCCGGCTGTTCATCCAGCAGTTTCTTGATCGGTTTGAGCACATCGGGGGATTTTTCCTCCACGCCCTTATGCTCCGTGAAATACTTTCTGAACGTGGCAGTGATGCCCAGCCTGAGATCCGTGTCGATGTTGATCTTGCGTATTCCGGCGGCCACAGCCTCCTGGATCTTGTGCAGCGGGATTCCCTGCGCGTCCTTCACATTCCCGCCGTATTGGTTGATTTCAGCTACCAGTTCCTTCGGAACGGTCGAGGAGCCGTGGCTGACCAGGAAATGGTCCCTGTTCTGGCCGTAGGCCTTCATGCCGTCATAGCTCTTCTGGATGATCGAAACGGCCAGCCTTTCCATGCCGCCCTTGCTTCCCTTGTTCGGTCCGTGCGATGTGCCGTACGCCACGGCCAGCGCATCCGCCTTCGTTTCATTGAAGAAATACGGCACCAGGAAAGGATCCCCGTATGTGGTGGATTCGTGTATGACGTCCTCCTCCACGCCTGCCAGTTTTCCGTATTCGCCTTCCACGCTGATGCCCTTCGCATGGGCGATCTGGACGATTTTTTGGGTCAGGGAGATGTTGTCAGGCAAATCCAGCTTCGAGGCGTCGATCATCACGGAACTGAATCCCTTCTCAATGCAGATCTTCGCCTGTTCCTCGTCGCCGTGGTCCAGGTGCAGCGCCACAGGGAGATGATGCCCGGTTTTCTTCATCGCTGCGAGCAGCATGGAGGATATCTTGTCCGGACCTCCCTGGAATTTATTCGCGCCTCTGCTGGCCTGTATAATGCCCGGGCCCTGGGCCTTTTTCAGGCCGTTCAGAATGCCCACCGCCTGCGTGAAGAAATTGACGTTGAAAGCGCCGACCGCAGCAGGTTTCCCCTGAAGGGCGGATTCCTCTGCAGCCCTGAGAATCGGGACCATGGATAAAAGCTGTATGGTTTTTTCTGCCATTGCAAAGCCTCCATTTGTATCGTTTTAAGGTCTTATCAATATGAAATAATTTCCCCAAAAAGTCAAGCGGAAACGAAATCTGTTGCTTTTCAGAAGAAAATCGCTTAATTTTTTCGGCCGGGAGAAAAGAGGTCCACATGCCTGAAAAGAAAGAAATTACGGTTGAAGAAAATGTCCTGGACGCAAACCGCAGGCTGGCCTTGTCCAACCTGGATACGCTGAACCGGAAGCATGTCCGCGCACTGGACATTTTGGGTTCCATAGGATCCGGAAAAACCTCGATCGTCAAGCAATGCATACGCCTTCTCAAGAAGGATTATCTGGTAGCGGCCATTGCAGGCGATTTGACGACCACCATTGATGCGGACCGGATCAAAGAGGAGGGTGCCCCGGTGGTTCAGATCAACACGGGCGGGCAATGCCATCTCGATGCGGAAGTCATTGGCAAGACATTGAAATCACTGGACCTGGACCACTTGGATCTCATCCTGATCGAAAATGTCGGGAACCTGATCTGTCCGGGCTCCTTCCCCGTTGGAGCACATGACCGGATGGTCGTCGTGTCAGTCACCGAAGGCCCCTACATGGTCGTCAAGCATCCCTACATCTTTATGGACGCCTCTGTCCTGGCCATCAACAAGATGGACCTGGCTGAAATCATGGGAGTGGACATGAACCGGCTCAAATCCGAGGCTCTGCAGATCAAGCCGGATCTCAAGGTCGTGTTCACGAACGCCAGAACCGGCGAAGGGATAGAAAACCTGGTTGACGCATTGAATCTGAAGCCTCCCCGCCATGCATGAAGGCTCCATAGCCAGGGCGATTGCAGACACCGTGCTCCGCCACGCAGGGGCTGAGGGCGCGGAGAAAATTCTCTCCATCGAAATCGAGATCGGAGAGCTGACCTTCCTCTCCTTCGATCAGCTCCGGTTCTGGCTGGACATGGAATTCAAGGACACACCGGCGAAGGAAGCCGAAATAAAATTCACCTCTGTCGAGGCCATGCTCAAATGCGATGCCTGTGGATTTTCCGGCAGGCCTGCCGGGGAAATGGATACGGGCTTGCATATGGCCCTGCCCAGCCTGTCCTGCCCCAAATGCGGCGGCAGCCGCATCGAATGGATTCAGGGGCGGGACGCGGTGGTGAGGAAGATCGAGATACTGAAGACGGATTGATTTTTAACCGTGGGATTGTTCAAGAAGAAGGTGACCTTTAAAAGGTTACCTTCTTTAGATGGCCCGGATTTTCCCGATCACGGGCTTTGTTTTAGGCAGGTCAGTCTGCAGCTCTGAAGCTGCTGGTCCTCTCTCAGGTTCCATGAACGGAAAGCGAATGACCCGGCAGGGCCGCCACCCGTACCTTTCAATTGGCTCTCAATATCAGAATCCAGTCGCTGTCGCAATCACGTGGCGGGGGCGGGATGCGTTTGCCCCACTCGGCATACTTTGCGTTATCGAGCATGAAGGGTTCTAGATAGGATCCTGAGACCGGATCAAACCATTGCGCCTTCACCGGTGCCGGGAAAACCGTCAAATCGAGCCCCAGATGGCGGGCCACCGGCATGTAGAGCACCGCCAGCCTGCGATCCGGAGTGACGGCAGCGATCATGTAATCATCGTTTGATCCGTATTCACCGTTTCCCTCCGGAATCAATTGCTTTTCGAATCCGGGCACAAGCATATGCCAGGGAAGCGCATTAAAGAAATTCATCAGAATCTGCATATGCCCGGCGCCGGGCCATTCCAGCGACTCCCGCCATCCCGGTTTCTGGTGCCAGAACGCGGTGCCGTAAAAGTGGCCGCAGCTTCCGGCCAGCAACGCCCAGTAAGCCTGCCTGCGCATTCGCTGAGGCGTCCCGTACCGCCAGTCGTTGGCCTCCCGTTCGTAGCCGCTCTCGATCATCAGCGTCGGTTTCACGGGCTCACGGCGCCGGTCCTGATGCGCCTGCGTGTAGGTTTCAACATAACTGTACGTGGCGTTGATTCCCAACCATTCCTCCCCGTGAAAAAGATCGGCGCTGGAATGTTCGCGGCCGTGAAAAGTCATGAGATGCCCCGGATCATGGCGATGAACCGCCTCAGCCAGGGCGGTTTGCTCCGCCATGGCATACCCCGGATCCCGGTCTCCGCCCATAACCCACACCACGTTCTCGTATTTTCCAAACCGGTCAGCCAGAAGCATCCCGTAAGCCGCCGCCTTCTCCGCGCCGTTGGCGTGCAGCTCGTCGATCCAGGAGGTGTTGATTCCGAGATAGCATGGAAAGATGAAAACGGCCAGCCCGTTCCGCCCGGCCTCCGCGACGACCCATTCCACATGGTTGAAATACGCGTCGTTCAACGTCGTAAAATCGAGCGGATCCCGGAACGGTTCTTCGCCATACCGGTTCCTGGTATGCGGATCGTCCGAATCCGGGAGGATGTTGAATAATGTCGCGTTGAATCCCTGTGCCGCCCGTCTAGAAAAATATTCGGAGGTTTCCTCCCGGGTCAGCATATAGACGATCTCCCAGGATGATTCGCCATTCACCAGAAACGGCTTGTTGTCCCCGCCGATCAAATACCGGTTGTCTCCGCTCGCCTTCAGCGGGAATTCGGAACCGGAACCGCCAGCGGACAGAACAGGTACAGCCGCTCCCAATAAAATAAATCCGAAGCAGAGAATCCTCTTCATGGAAGAATCACCCTCCCTATGATGTGATTTTCGAATGAAGCCGATTGAGGCGTTTCTTTACCTGAAAGCGAAAAACGGTCTGTTCTTATGGAAAAGGAATCTGTCGGCAAGTGCATTGCCCGCGGTTTGCCGCGGGGCAAGCGAACGGATCAATGTGATGATCCCCGCGGATCGAGGATTCCCCGCCGCGGGCTGGCGGGGGACTTCCATTGAAATTCGCCGGATTGCGCCGGCCCCGGATCATGCGCCTTGCGACAACTTCTCCGGCCGTCAAGATTCTGGATTAAAACACGAATGACATCAACCGCTTTGACCTCCGCACATACTCTTCCCATGCCGCGCCGAATTCGCGATGCATCAGCTTCTCTTCGTCCCCTATCCGCCAGAGCATGACGGCCAATGTGGCGAGCGCCGGAACGAACCCCAGCCATGAACGGAAAACGAGCGAAATGCCGGACATGAAACAAACGATTCCCAGGTACCGCGGGTGACGGACATGCCGGTACTGGCCGCTCGTGATCAACCGATGATCCTTCTGCACCGTGACATCCAGGCTGAATTGACGTCCCAGCCCGACCACCGCCAGGCTCATCAATGAATATCCCAGAAACGTCAGCACTAGTCCGGCATACCGTATCAGTGCAGATGCCCCCATCGCCGCGACTTCCCGCCTGTCGGACCCGGGCGAAACGACAAGAATTGCGATCGAGGTGACCTGCAGCAGAAGGATGGTCCATTTCTGCCTTTGAATCGCTTTCTCCCCAAGGCCACTCCCCGTTCCCTCGTTCGGAACGAACAGCACGACCAGAAGTGCGGATACGATCATCAGGATGGTATAGGTTGTCCGGGCGGGATTTTTAAAATATCCGGAGGCATCCCCGATGCCCCAGGCCAGCACGGGGAGGCCTGTGAAGAGGAGCGATCCGATTACAAATTTTTTTATTTTGCGCAGCAGGCAATTCATGACGGTTCCCTCATCAAGCGGGGTTGTTCGTCATTTCAACACATCGATCCCCATGTATTTTCTGAGCACCTTGGGCACGACCACGGTCCCTTCGTCGGTCTGGTAATTTTCGAGAATGGCGATCAGCGTCCGCGGGAGTGCCAGGCCCGAGCCGTTCAGCGTGTGCACGAATTCCGGCTTGGCCCCCTTTTCCCTGCGGAACCGGATGTTCATGCGCCTCGCCTGGAAATCCTCCAGATTCGAGCAGGAGGACACTTCCAGCCATTTGTTGATGCCCGCAGCATAGGCCTCGATGTCATAGCATTTGGCGGCTCCGAAGGAGAGATCCCCGGATGCCAGGCAGACCACGCGGTAAGGTATCTCCAGGAGCTGCAGGACCTCCTCCGCATTGCCGGCCAGCGATTCCAGTTCATCGTAGGAGGTCTCGGGCCTGACGAATTTAACCATTTCCACCTTGTCGAACTGGTGGATGCGCATCAGGCCGCGCGTATCCGCCCCGTAGCTGCCGGCTTCCCTGCGGAAGCACGGTGTATACGCAGTGTAATAAAGGGGGAGAACCTTGCCGTCCAGCATCTCTTCCCTGTGCAGGTTGG
>Ga0233422_10000955_pt1 | contig 13542 bp, 11 predicted proteins | sample Watercolumn_Mata_2_FD_182724 | JGI IMG/M metagenome (GOLD analysis project Ga0233422, IMG submission 182724) | Freshwater microbial communities from Lake Matano, South Sulawesi, Indonesia - Watercolumn_Matano_2014_110_MG | ecosystem: Environmental > Aquatic > Freshwater > Lake | place...
AATCCTGACGGAACCACCCAAATTATCACGCGTACTTTTACGGTTCCTGCCGGGGCCACTATTTTACCCATCACTTCCGGGACACCGTCAGCTACCCCCACTCATCAGTCTTGCGTTAATCAGGCCTGCGTTAAAGTGGAGGGGGCAGGAGGGGACACGTGTCTTACTGACGCAGACTGTGCCCCAATTCCCGTAGCTACCCCGGAACCAGTAATTGCTCCTCCTCCCATAGTTCCCCCACCAACAGGAGTTTTAGAAAATACTTTGTTAATTTTGGCCGGAGGATTAATTTTAATTACGGTTGGAGTTGGGCTGATTTTGTAGCGATAAATTGACGGACTTCGTTCCAGTTGCCCTCGATTGGTAAAAGGATCCAACCGCGATAATCTTCAGGGGGGTTATAAAACTGATTTTCATCAAGAACGATATTTACAAATTGGGCCTGGCGGTATTTTAAAGCCAGTTTTAAAAGTTCATTTGGGGAAGAAAAATCAAAATCGGTATCAATGTGGCTTTTTAAGTCTTGATAAATTTGCCAGCCCACGGTTACATTCAACAAATTTGGCAACGAAAATATTTTCTCCCTAATCGCGGCCAGAACTAATTGTTGTCGACGGCTGCGAGCAAAATCTGTTCCTTCGTTTCCTTGAGCCTTGCGGCTGCGGACAAATTGCAAGGCTCGCGCGCCGTTTAAGTGTTGTGGACCGGCATCAAAATGCAGAGTTTGGTAGCGGCAGGTCAAGGTGAAATCTCCGTTACACCAATCGTTTTCCTTGCCAGCAACCGGATACTCTGGGTCATCAAAAGCCACCGGCACATTAATGTCAATTCCTCCTAACCGGTCAATAATTTTTTCAAAAACGGCAAAATCAAAAACGGCGGCGTAGTGAATAGGTAAACTGGTAATTTCTCCCACAATTTGTTTAGGTAAAACGAGTCTTATTCCTTGTTCTTTCCCCAAAGAATACGCGGCGTTAATTTTATCTTGCAAAGAATCTAAATAAATGTCTCGGGGGATAGAAATTAAAATAATCGGGGGGGCAATGGCCAAACGATCCAGTTTAGTAGTTATTGAGGCCACAATCATCGTGTCCGTTAAGTCCGCCCCCTCATGAGTTCCGCCGCCGATGCCCATGAGCAAGATATTAGTTCGACTGTTAGTTTCTTTTAAGGTGTTGGTTTTGTCATCAAAGACCACCTGTTTAACGGTTTTAATAAGGGGGAATAAGGAGTAAAGCAAAAAGCAAAAAGCAAAAAGCAGAAAGAAAATTAAAAATACACGAACCAAACGCGGCCGGGATAAAAGTTTTCTTTTGAGATTTTTTAAGATTTTAGAGAAGCGCATTGGTTGATGATAGCCAAAAACTCATCAGGGTTCAAGCAGGCATGACCTACAACTAGACCAGTGACTAGTGAATAGTGGCTAGTGACTAGTGACGAAAAATCAAAATCTGGGTTAACACTGCCGCCGTATAAGAAACGGGCGTTAGGAAGTTTGGCGCGCCAATTAGTTAGGATTTCTAAAATTTTTTCTGGGGACTCGGGGTGATATTGACCGTTGGTGGAAATGGCTTCTTCGGGCTCAAACATGACCGTGAGGTCACCCTGAGCGAGGCCAGAGCCAAGTCGAAGGGCCTCTGGAATTTCTGCAAAATTTCTGGCACAAATAATTGAGGTAATCCCCACGGCTTTTAATTCCTCAACTTTTTTTTGGACAGTTTCATTGGTTTCTCCAAAATTATTGCGGTAATACGAGTGCCCCACCAGGCAATATTTAACGCCTAAATTTTTTAATTCTTGGGCGTTGTTGTCTACATTTTGCGCGGCTCGAATAAAGTTTGGCGGAACTAAACTAATTTCTGGCGTCTGCGGGGCTACGGCCACTTCTACATTTTCCGGCACCGCAAAATCATACTTTGGTAAGGGATTTTGTTTTACATTGGCCACAATTAAAAACTTGGTCATTTTAGAGCAAGATAATTTTGTTTAGTAGGCACAGGTCTGCCAATTTCTTTTTCCGTAGCCTTTCTGGCGTTGCCGGCTACCATTCCGCCACGGCGAGCCACATTTTTATGGTGGGGCATTTGATTTGGCTTTTCATTTTGGGAAATTTCCGTGGTTACTCTTTCGCCTAACATGGTAAAGATTAACTCCAGATCTGTCATATTGTCCCGCAGGTTCACATTAGTTTTTGTGGGGAGGTTTTTATATTTTTTATATTGACTCGGGGTCAGGCCAAAAGTAGCTCGAGAAATTTCTGCCGTAAGAATGGCAAAATCCCGATCGGATTTTATACCTCTTTCTCTCCATTCGTCCGTTAAACATTGCCGGATAGCAATGCCGCGCAATCGTTTATCAATCCAATCTTTGGAATAGCCCTTTTTCTCATAAATGGCCTTCATCCGTTCTTGAGCCAGTTCGGGGTTTTCAATTTCTTGAATTCGTTCATGGCCAACTTTAGCAAGCCAAAGTTTAAACGGTTCTGCTTTTGGAGACGGGATTGACTGAATAATTCTTAAAACACCTTCAATATCAGCACAATTAATTTTTTGTCTTCCTCCGGCAGTTTCTACAAAGAGGGGGGTGGCAATTTGCCCCCACCCTTTGTTTAATTGTTCGTCACGGCGCCTTAAATCTTTTAGATACCCATCTGGTTGGACAGAATCAGTTAGGGCAGATACCACGTCAACAATAACAAACCACCACCTTTTCGCATACCACGCTCGACGAATTTTTCGCTTTTCAAAAATGGCAATTTTGCCTTTCATTTGCTTTTACTTTACCACAACTTCGTGCAGATTTTCTGCTAAAATCTAAATCAATGAGAAAAACTTTAGCCGAAATTAAAACACAGTTGGTTTTGGGAGGAAAAGTGTTAAAACTTATTTACGCTTCTTCTCCTAAGTGGGCACTACTGTCCTTTTGCCTAACTTTTTTTAACGCGGCTGTTCCGGCGGTGATGCTTTATTTAGGAAAGTTGGCTTTAGATGCGACGGTAAAGGCCATCCAAATGACAGATACCCCACATATACGGCAGGTAATTATCTGGGTTTTGCTATCTTTCGTGGTGGGGATAGTAAATACTTTTACGGGGAATTTGCTTAGGCATATTAACAATACCCTAAAAGATTATTTTGGAAAATATGCCATTGAATCACTAGTTAGAAAGGCCGTTGTTTTAGATGTGGCTTTTTTTGAAGATCCAAAATTTCATGACCTTATGGAAAAAGTCCAAAGAGAAATTTATGGTCGTCCTTTTCAAATTTTTGAAGAAACACTATCTATTCTATCTGCCGTGTTTGCTATTATTTCTAATTTATTCCTTATTTTTAAATTACCAGCGCTGTTTCCTCTACTGTTGTTATTAGCTTCAATTCCTCGATTAATTTTACGTTTAAGACTTACTTTTTATACTTACGCTATCACCGATCGGCGTTCTCCAGAAAGTAGAAAAGTTAATTATCTGATAGATTTACTTATTCGCGCCCGACCATTTGTAGAATCAAAATTATTAAACTTAAAAACATTCGTCTTGAAAAAATTTGAGGAAATTTACCAAAACTTTTTAGCGGAAAATTACACCACCTCTAAAAAAGGTCTCTACTCGGTATTTTTTATTGATTTGATAGGAACAGGAGTGGCTTTAGCAACCAAGCTTTATGTTGTTTTTCAGGTAATTTTTCAAAAATTGACTATTGGAGACTTGAGCATGCTGTCCTCGGCGGTAGACCAAACCAACAGTCGGTTGGCAGAGTTGTTTCGCAGTGTGGCTCGTTTTTACGAATCAAATCTGTTTTTGCAACACTATTTTACTTATTTGGCTTTAGAACCCAAAATCAAAAGTCCACAGAATGGATTAAAAATATCTAAAAACAAACCTCTAAAAATAGAATTTAAAAAAGTCTCTTTTGGTTATAAGCCGGAGAATTTAATTCTAAAAAACATTAATTTAAAAATTTCTGACGCGAAAAATTTTGCTTTGGTTGGGGAAAACGGCGCAGGAAAAACCACGCTAATAAAATTACTTATCCGTTTGTATGATGTTACCAGTGGCGAGATTTTAGTAAATGGCCATTCTATTAAAGAATATGATTTAGAAAATCTTTGGCAGTCAATTGGAGTTACTTTTCAGAATTTCATGACCTACGACCTTTCAGTAAAAGATAATATTGGTTTTGGAAGTTTAGAAAAATACGAATATCCTGATGCTCCGGCGACCATGAAGAAAATTAAGGAAGCGGCGAAATTTGCTAACGCACAAGAATTTATTAAGAAATTACCGCAAGGATTCAATACTGTTTTAGGCAGAATTTTTGAAAAAGGGGAAGAACTATCTGGCGGCCAATGGCAAAAAATCGCTTTAGCCAGGGCCTTTTTCTCTGACGCCAAAGTTTTAATTATGGACGAACCAACAGCCTCCTTAGACCCGAAATCCGAATACGAAGTTTTTAAAAATTTGATTGCCGCCACAAAAAATAAATCTTTAATTTTAATTTCCCATCGGTTTTCTACAGTTCGGTTGGCGGATGAAATTATTGTTTTGCATGACGGTCAAATTGTGGAACAGGGTAGTCACGAATTTTTGATGAAGAAAAACGGCCGCTATGCCAAACTCTACAATCTTCAGGCGAAGTGGTATAAATAAAGATTTGGCGCTTTTATTTTCAGTTGTACCCAAATTGGGTACAACTTGTTAAGATTGGGTGTTTATGGGTGATTTTCTTTCTGGTCTAAACCCTCAACAAATTGCGGCTGTAAAGCAGACCAATGGTCCTATTCTTATTTTAGCCGGAGCAGGTAGTGGCAAAACGAAGGTGTTAACGACTCGTGTGGTTTATTTAATCGCTCAAAAAATTGTCCCGGCGGAAAACATTCTTTTGGTTACCTTTACTAATAAAGCGGCGGGGGAAATGAAAGAGCGAGCTGGGTTGTTGTTAAGCCATTTGCAAGGGGGGGCCTTGCAAAGCTTGTTGGCAGGCTCTCCGGTTGCCGGAACCTTTCATTCTCTTTGTGCCAAAATTTTACGAATTGATGGCAAAGAAATTGGGATTTCTTCTAGTTTTGTAATTTATGATGAAGAGGACAGTAAGGATTTAATCAAAGAAATTTTAAAAAAAATGGATTTATCTCCAAAAAATTTTAATCCCAATGCGGTTTTATCTACCATCAGCGGGGCCAAAAACCAACTAATTTCCGCCGTCGTATATCCAGAATTTGCCAGGGGTTTCTGGCAAGAAAATGTGGCGCAAGTCTATTTAAAATATCAACAAGCGCTCAAAGAAAACTCGGCTTTGGATTTTGATGACCTGATAAATGAGACCGTCCGCTTGTTCAAAACCCGCCCGGAAATTTTAGAAAAATATCAAGATAAATGGCCCTATATTCTAGTTGATGAGTATCAAGATACTAACAATGCCCAGTTTGAACTGACAAAATTACTAGCTAAAAAATATCAAAACATCTGTGTGGTGGGGGATTTTTCCCAAAGTATTTACTCTTGGCGCGGAGCCGATTATAGAAACTTGTTAAAATTCAAAAGTGAATTTCCTAAAGTTAAAACTTTTAATCTCGAACAAAATTACCGATCGACCCAAAATATTTTAGACGCCGCCTACAAAATAATTTCTCACAACACTTCTCACCCCATTTTAAAACTTTGGACAAATAAAGATGGGGGAGAAAAAATTCAACTTTATGAAGCGGGAAACGAGCAAGAGGAAGCGGCGTACATCATTAAGCAGTTAGCAATCAGCCTGCCTGCCGGCAAGGCAGGCGGTGAGCGGTTTGATGAATTTGCCGTTTTGTACCGGACGAATGCCCAATCGCGTGTTTTGGAAGAAGCGTTTTTACACGAAGGGATTCCTTATATTCTAGTTGGGGGAACTAGATTTTACGAACGAAAAGAAATTAAAGATGTTTTAGCATACCTTAAACTACTTCATAATCCCAAAGATTCTGTTTCTTATAATCGGGCGGAAAAATTGGGCAAAGGACGACTAGAACGGTTTGAATTAAGAATTAAAAATTATGAATTAAGCAACACACTAAAAACCTTGAATGACATTTTGGAGGCAACGGGGTACTTGGAAATGTTTGATCAAGAAAACGAAGAGGATTTAGCTCGGTTAGAAAACATTAAAGAATTGCGATCGGTGGCGCAAGAATTTCCAGCCCTTCAAGACTTTTTGGAAAACGTGGCCTTAGTAGAAAAGGAGAGCCGGAAGCATACAGACAAAAACGCTGTTACTTTAATGACTTTGCATGCGGCCAAAGGTTTGGAATTTAAAACGGTTTTTATGGTAGGGATGGAAGAAGGGCTTTTCCCCCATTCACGATCCCTGATGGACCGGTTAGAAATGGAAGAAGAAAGAAGACTTTGTTATGTAGGGATAACTCGCGCTAAACAAAAACTTTATTTAACCTACGCCCGCCGACGGTTATTTTTTGGTACCCGGACAGAAAATATGATTTCCCGGTTTGTTGCAGACATTCCAGAACACTTATTAGAGGTAGAATTTTCCTCTTCCCTTGAGATTTGAGACAAAGTTACGCTATAGCGTTTTTTTGCCTCAAGCTAGATTTTGAGGTGTTGGTAGACAAATAAATCTTCAAATTTTTCTACAAAATGATAGTTCTTTTTTAACAATTCTTCAAGCTTGGGAAACGGAAATCGAACAGGGTGGGAAACAATAATAAATTTTGGTTTTGTAGCGATTAATCGATTAATCGAGTCGTTGTAGTTTTTGGGGTCAATGGTGGTTAAATGGTGGGCTTGAATAAATTTGGTGGCCGGGGGGCGATGGGATAAAACATAAATGAAAGCGTTGTCACTCCAAACGAAGATAGGTTCTAGGGGTTGGGTTCTAGTGGCTAGGTAATTAGCAAGCTCATAATTGTTAGAAGTTTTGGAATCAAAATTGTTCACATAATCAACCCAAGTCTTTCGCTCGGAAATATAGTCAAACCAGTTTTGGTAGTAATTAAAATTTTTAATATCAAAGTTACCTAAAAATGGTTTTGCTGTTAGCAACAGAAGAATTATGAATAAAGAATTAAGAATTATGAATTTACGAAAGTTGGTTAGTAAATAAAATTCAAGAATTATTGCTGGGGGAACAATTTGTAGTAAGTAATGGGGGTACGGGCGGTTGGAAAGTAAAGCTCCATAAAGGGAAAAACCGAACCATAAACTTAAAAATAAGAGTTCCTTGGAAACTTTTTGGCGAAAGTAAAAATAAGAAAGCAGAAAGCAGAAAGCAATTAAAATAATTCCCTTGACAAATAAAGGGTTCGTTAATTTTGAAAATGGCCCGGAGTCAATGGCCACATAAGAGGCGTTTTGGGAAAAAGAAGCAATCGTGAAATCTGACAAAGCGTGATTAAAATAGAAATACAAAACCACACAAGAACAGGTAATTATGAAGGGAATAAAAATCGGGAGAAGAACATTCTTAGCAAATAAAAACGTCTGTCTGACAATGTTGCCAATAGACAATTTGATTTCGGCAAGAGCAAAAATATAAATGGCAAACAACATCCCCACAAAATCAAAAACCGCAGGGACCTTGAGGAGAAAAGCTGTTGTAAGTAACAGCCCCACAGCAAGAAAAGTTATCAAATAACGCGTGGGCCCTACTTTTTTGTCTATCAATTTCCAAAAAAGTAATCCTCCTAAAATAATAGGCAGAGTAAAATAAAGTTCGGCGTTAGCAATATAGCCTTCTAAAATTGGGTAGGGCAGAGACATTAAAACTCCGGTTAAGAAGGCGGTTAGCAGAGAGCAGTTAGCCTCGATTGAATCGGGGTTAGCGGTTAGAAACTTTTTAGAAATAAAATATACAGCGGTAATGGTTCCCAAAACACAGATAGTGGCCGTTAGTTTGGCCCAAATTAATGTTGGAAAAATTGCGTAGATTAAATAAAGCAGGGGAGTTTTATTGTCCCAAATATCGCGGTATAAAACGGCGCCGCGTTGCAGAGCTTGACCAACCGCCAAATAAATGCCCTCGTCTCCGTACCAGTAAGGCTCAAAAAATGAGGGAATTCTTAAAACAAAAACCAGAAGTAGAATAAAGAGCAGTTTCTTCACTAACTTATTCTACACTTTTTTCTCGGTGACATGGTAGCCCAAGTATTTTCCCAACATCAGGCGAGTTTGGGATTCCAAGCCGGGAAGAGCGCCAAAAATCAAACCCACCACTGGGAGCAAAAACCATTGCAAATAAGTGAAGGGATTAAAAAAGTGCTTTAGTTTTTTCCTCAACAGCAAATCATAAACGGTGATAGCTACTAACCCCAACATGCAAATTGTTAAAATTAAACTACTGGTGCGAGGCAAATTGTAACCTAAAGCCGTGCGAGCAAAAGCGGAATTTAAGACGGTGGGAATGGTGGCCCCCAAGGTGATTAAAAACCACGAGGTGCTCCAGGCAAAGTGCCATTCCAAGGCCAAAGACAACCGACTAATCTTATTCCACAAGGGAATTTCCGGGTGCAAAAAAAAGTTTTTGACAATATAGGGGATATCTACCACTCCCCACGCCCACCGTTTATTTTGTTGGTAACTATTATAGTAGGTTTTCCATTTAGATTCGGCTTCGGCTGCATCAATGTTAATAGGTAAAAATAACGGGACGACAGCAATGTCTCCTTGTTTAGCAAAAAAACATTTATAAAAAAGATGGGCATCTTCAGGAATAACGTCCAAATCCCAATAACCCACCTCGTCAAGAAGTTTTAAAGATAGGGAGTAAGTGGAAAAATTAACAAACCTTTTGCTATATTTTTGTAAAATTGACAAGAAATAAATCCCCCCAACAATTGCCGGCAACCTAATCATAAACGGCACACGGGAAATATTGTTGTACATAAACAAAGGGGCTTGGAAAAATTCGTTAAAAGGATTTTTAGAAGTTGAAAATTTGTAAGTTAATAAAGAAAAATACTGCGGGGGGAAAACGCAGTCAATGTCACTAGTGGTTATTAAAATATTGCCAATAGGAGTTTTCTCCTCGTCAACTAATATTTTTTTGATAGTTTTAGCGGCATATGCCTCATTACTGTGTTTACCAATGGTTTCTCCGGGCAATAATGGATGGAAGGTGGCGGTAATTTTTTTGAATTTATTTTTATATTTTTTCAAAAGATATTCAGCTCTTTCATGAGCCACAACTCCCGCCCGTTCTTCCATAGCCAAAACTACCACTAAATTCTTTAGGGGGAAATTTTGGGACAAAAGAGAGTCTAAATTTCTTTCCAGTAAGGCCAAGGGCTCTTTAACATTGGGAATAATGACTACATTAACTATTTTTTTGTAACCTTCCGGTAATTTTTTTAACCAGTCAGTTTTTTGAGTAGCTTTAATATTTAAATAACCCGTTGTAGAAAAAATAACCATTTGTAAAGACCGGTAAAGCCAATAAATATTAAAGGCGATAATGACATAAGCAACAATTTCCGGGACAACAAAACTCCCGGCAACTAAAAAAGCAATCACTAGCCATGGCACGAGGCCGGTGAGGATTTCCAATCCTCGTTGGGTCCTAATGGGGTGATAGTTGATGTAACGGATAATCCGGTCATTCATAAATTTCTAATTACTAATTTCTAATGTCTAATTAAATGTTAAATTCTAATCTAAAAATCAATTAGGAATTAGGATTTAGAAATTAGAAATTGAACAAACTGTATGCATTTTCGGAGGTTATTTTTTCAATCTCTTCTAGACTAACAGATTTAAGTTTAGAGAGAAATGACGCTATTATTTTAACATTTTTTGGTCTGTTTGGCGAATTTTGAACCGGTTCCGGAGAGAGGTAAGGAGAATCAGTTTCCAGTAAGATTTTTTCTAAAGGGATAAGTTTAGCCACATTTTGTAACCCCACTTCATAAGTTAAATTGCCGTCAAGACCAAAAAAGAATCCCATTTCCAAAACTTTGGCAATTTTGCTTTTACCGAAATTATAAAAATGAAAGACCCCGCGCAAATTTTGATATTGGTTTAAAATTTCCAAAACTTCATTTGTGGCTTCTCGCGAATGAATGATCAGTGGCAAATTTAACTTTTGCGAAATTTCAATTTGTTTTTGAAAAGCAATCTTCTGGTCGTTGTGGTTGCTACTTGATTTATAGTCTAATCCACATTCGCCAACAGCCACCACTTTTGGTTGCCTGGCTAAAGTTTCAAATTTTTCCCAATTTTCGCAGGAATATTCTGGATGAATTCCCACAGAAGCAAAAATTTTCTCGTCAGTTTGGGCCGTGGCCACCACCTTTTGTGAATCCTTCAAATTGGTGCCAATTAAAATAATTTTGTCTACACCGGTGGGGTCGGCAATGTGAGTATGAGTATCAATCAACATTTTTGTTGTCATTCTGGCCGCGTCCAGAATCGTTTAGGAAACTCTGGGAAATAATGGTTGTTGAGAGACAATTTTCCCCGAAAATTGTTCTAAGATTTTTTGGGAGGTTTCGGGTAAAAATGGTTGCAAATTGTAAGCAATGGCTTGAATTTTAGGAGCAACTTTTTCTAAAAATCCGTTCAATTCTTTTTCTTCCAATTTCCACGGTTGGGTTTGATCAATTTCTCCATCCACCTCTTTTATTTTTTGCCACAAAAATTCCAGAGCTAGATCAACGCGGAAATTATCAAGATTAGTTTTAACTTCTCCCCATAATTCATAATTCACAATTCTTAATTCAAAGTTTATTTTTTCTGCTAATTTTGCAACTCTGGCTACCAGATTTCCCAACCCGTTGGCCAGATCAGCGTTGTAAACTTCTTTTAATTTTTCTTCACTAAAGTCACCGTCATCAAACGGAGAAATTTTAGCCAGTAAAAAATAGCGAATTGCGTCCGCCCCGTATTTTTCAATCAGGGGAACAGGGTCAACAACCGTTTCCGGATTAGATTTACTGATTTTTTGGCCGTTAACTGTCAAATATCCGTGGATAAAAATTGTTTTGGGAAGAGGAAACCCCGCAGATAACAAAAATGCCGGCCAATATACGCAGTGAAAACGGGAAATACCTTTGCCAATAGCGTGAACATCTGCGGGCCAATATTTTTCAGGGGCGCCGCTTCTATAAATATTTAACGCGTCAAACCAAACATAAATTCGTTGGGTGGGGTCGTTTGGCACCGGCACACCCCAGTTTTTGGCCCGTTCATTGGAGCGCGAAATACTGATGTCTTGCAAACCACTTTTAAGAAATGACAAAACTTCATTTTTACGAAACTCGGGAACAATTTTTAGTTCTTCGGACTCGATGAGTTTGATGAGCGGTTCTTGATATTTAGACAATTTAAAAAAGTAATTTTCTTCTTTGACCTCGTCTAATTTTTTCCCCGAGTGTTCAAAACATTCGCCCTTTTCGTTTAATTCTTCAGGAGGGTAAAACGCCTCACAACCGACACAATAAAGGCCGGTGTAACTTTTTTTGTAAATGTCCGCGGCGCATTTTTTCCACAATTCTTGCGAAGACGGATAGTGAATTTTTTGGTCGCTACCTTTTTGCCAAAAGTCAAACTCGCCATTTAATTTAATGGCCAGTTGACGGAAATTTTCTGTGCCTTCATCCACAAACTCTTGAATAGGTTTGCTCGCTTTTTCGGCCGCCTGGACATTTTTTAAAGCATTTTCATCCCCACCGGAAAGCGAGACTGCGTCTTCCCCCAACAATTTATGATACCTTTTGACCACATCCACTTGCACATATTCCAACACATGACCAATGTGCGGTTTGGCATTCACATACGGAATGGCGGCAGTAATGTAAAATTTTTTGTCCATATTATTTTTCTTTCCAACAAAATTCTAACTGGATATTGTCTGGGTCGCGGAAGGCTAAAATGTAAAGTCCGTTAGACAATTTTTTAATTTCTCCGCCGTAAATTTTAGCCGCTTTATCCAAATCCTCTTTTGATTTTACCTCAAACGAAACATGATCTAAACCAACATTAGCTTCCCTAAATACTTTTTCTCTTAATTTTTGTTTGTGATCCGTTAACCCTAGATAGAAATGCCCATTAAAAAACATAATAAAGTTTGGGTATTCTGCAACCACTTTAAATCCTGGCAATTTTTCATAAAAACCACGCGACCTTTTAAGATCTGAAACTGTTAACTCAATATGGTGAATTCCTAAAATTTTCATAATTAGTTTAATAGTTGGTAAGTACCACCGCAAAACTTTGTTATTAGTTCGCAAGTTTCTCTCGCAGTTTTGTCTATGTAGTTTTGGTCGGTACCTGCGTTCCCTTGAGTGATTAAAAAAACATCTTTTGTCTCAGTTGTAATTTTTGTGGCGTCACATTGGATTACCTCTAGGCGGCAGATGACATTATTTTGCTCATCAACGTAAGCGTACTCGCCGGGAAAAATATTTTCCTTTTCAGTTTTCCCTAGCGGTATAAAGTTCTCGCTTCCGTCGGTAATTTTTAAAGTTACGTTTCCATTTGTTTTAGAAGTGTCATGAGCGCCTAGTGCTAAATGACTCTTAAGAGAAATTAAATTGTACAAATTTACAACTGGACTAATATTTGGTAACCGCCCCTTTTTAGTAAAAAAATTAATTAACGATTCTGGGGAAGAAACATAATCCCGATTGCTCCGGCCAACTTTTTCATGAAGTTCTCTAAATCCCTGTAAAAACAGGTCATTGTCAATGTTTGGTACCGAAATTTTTTTTAGTTCTTCCGCAATAAAATTATCGACGTCAGGATTTGGGGAATTTCTAACCCCAGTTATGAGAGCGGTTTTAACTTTAACTCCCAAATCCAAAACTTTTTGGTCGACCAAAAAATTAATCATGTTATCTTTAAAAGATCACCCTGCTTAATTTTAAAATAATTTGCGGCGTTGCCTAAGTTTACCGCAAGCTCTAAAGTATTGCTACTGCCCCAATAAAATAAAGGTTCCCCTGGCAAAACATCTGAAAACGTTTTAACTAGAGGAATTTTAATATTTTGAATTCGCAAGAGGTCCTCTTGCGAGGCTAACTTTGGAAAATATATTTTTATGTTTCCATAATTGTCTATGTGCAGAACTTGACCGCGCTTAAACGCCAATTTTTTAAGGGATTTTATTTTTTGACAACCAAAACTTTCTGGGTCTTTTCCTTGAGAGAGGAAAACAGCAGCTTTAATAAAATAATCCCGCCCGTGGAAAGTATTGGAAACTTCGCCAAAATAATTAGAATCGATCTTCCATATTTCTAAAATTTTTTCTTCCGTTGCTACGGGATGGAAAAGGCCGTTATCCGGGCCAACAAAAAAAGATTTCTTGGTTCTGATAACAACACCGTTTCGTTTGCTTCCTACGCCGGGGTCAATTATCCCCAGGTGAACAGTTTTGTTGGGGCAAAAAACTGCCAAGGTTTTTATTTGAAAAGCCCCTTCTGTTATTGAAAACGGGGTGACGGAATGGTTTTCAATTAGTTTTCCTGTGTAGCCCAAGTTTTCCACAACAGCTCTAAGTTGAGCTGTAGCAAATTGGTCGCCGAGGTCTGTTGTAATAGTGATTAAATTTTGTTGCATAAAAA
>Ga0233422_10000960_pt1 | contig 13513 bp, 12 predicted proteins | sample Watercolumn_Mata_2_FD_182724 | JGI IMG/M metagenome (GOLD analysis project Ga0233422, IMG submission 182724) | Freshwater microbial communities from Lake Matano, South Sulawesi, Indonesia - Watercolumn_Matano_2014_110_MG | ecosystem: Environmental > Aquatic > Freshwater > Lake | place...
TGGAAGAGATTTTTTCAGAATGGAGAGGATTAGGAAACCGCTGCTCTATCCATCTGAGCTACGGGGGCATTAAATATTTTATAAATTAATATACTATAAGAGTGTTGGTATAGCAATATTAAGTCAGATATCCGCGTAACTTTCTCTCAAAATAAAAAATTACACTTACTGATCCGACACTCATAAACCCAGGAAAATTATTCTACACAAAATTATATATACTCCACTATTTACTATATCTAACTTCAAAGACGAGAAAAAATAATTCATATCCAGAGTGATTACATCACATTAAATAAATGGAAGCATTATTTCGTGGACGAAAACTATATTTATCATAATTATTAACCAGTCATTAAGCCTGATGTTTCAAATCATATTTAAAATTTTCATGGTAAGATATTAGTAATCTATGCATTATATATACCGATACGGAAAAATCCACAATCATACGATAAAGGTACACTGATTTTTAAGCTAGAAATATCGTATTACTGTAAATAGGTTATAAGATTGGAATTTCGATTGAAATTAGCCTCTGGAATCCCGTTAATCGCGTAAATTTGCGTTATAAACGATGATTTTATCAATTACCAATAAATAAGTGTCCGCAATATTGTAATAGCTGTTATCGATGATATTGTTCAACTCTTCTGTTATCTAATAAATCATTAAATGAATTTACTTTTTTTGATAATGCAAATGATAGGTCAACTTCTGCAAACGAAATAGAAGATTCGTTTGATCCAAGTCTACAAAGAACAGTCCCATCCGGTGTAACAATTTCACTCATACCAATAAATTTGAGTTTATATCCTCCTCGTTCCTCGTTTCCAACTCTATCGGCAGTTGCAGCAAATATTTTATTTTCCACGCATCGAGTAACCATTGCATCTGGGCAATATGGCAATACAAGATTTGATGGATGTGCAATGAGTTGAGCACCTTTCAACATCAATGAACGTGCGCTCTCAGGAAAAATCCAATCAAAACATATCATCATCCCAATTTTTCCAAATCGAGTCTCATAAACTGGAAAACCTAGATTACCTGGAGAAAAAAATAAATTCTCACGATCAAATAAATGTACTTTTCTATAAATACCAATTACACCTTGCGAATCAACCAATGCCGAAGAATTAAAAATGTTCTCATTCTTTTCAGCAAATCCATAAACAACATAACAATTCTTATTTGTCGCCCATTCCTGCATCGCTCTCATTGTAATTCCTCCTGTTGGCTCTGCAAGTTTCTGAACTTCCTCTGCATTGATAAAATTGTATCCTGTGTTAAAGAGTTCCGGTAGAACGTAGAAATCGGCGTTTACCGAATCCATTAAATCTATTGCTTCTTGGATGTTTGATTTAACCTCTCCAAATACTGGATTTGTTTGTACTACTGCCAGTTTCATTTCGTAAGAATTCCTTCTACAAGAGGAAAAGAAAAATATTCATGCCTTCCTCGATTCAAAAATGACAAATAAATTGGAGGATATAATAGATCCATTTGGATTAGTATGGATTTTAGAATACATACTTTTCTATGCATTTTTATTTAGAATCATCCTTCATGTTTTACTTTGAATCCTTTTTTCATCCATGATCGTGCAATCAACAAACCTATTGGACTCATGATTGCTATCAGTCCATAAATAAACCACATCGTTTCAGTATTCATTTGTTCAGGTGGAACTCCAGCCGGACAATATTGCATTAGGAACCATCCCGAATAGAGACTAGTGATTACCTTCGTTAGAAACCAGGGGAATTGTCCAATCCCCATATAGATCCCTGTCATTTCTTTTGGAGCGATTTCAGCAACCCATTGTAAAAATCGAGGTTGCCACATTGCTTCTCCAATTGTCATAATTATAAGATAACCAAAGGCTGTATAAATGCTCGGTCCAAGTGCAAGAATAAATGTCGGTGATGCCATAACAAACGTTCCCAGAATCATCATTTTATACGTATCACTTTTCGACGTAAGAGCAGCGACCATTGGAGTTAGAATAAAAATTAGTATAGGATTAAAGTTTACGAAAAATTCAAAATTCTCTTGAACTACTCCAGTAAATGCACGACTAAAATATAATGGCAACGTTAACCAATTATGTGCAAATAATGTCTGGACAGGTATGAGAATGAAGATAAAGAACATAAATCTTCCATCTCGGATAGGAAAGTTCTTGATATAATATTTGATTTTATCGGTTACGGATTGCTTATCGTCATTCTTGTCTTGGTTATTTGTCCAACCTGACTGATCAGTCGCCTCTTTAATTGCTTTTTTTGTCAGTATAAACATTATTACTATTATCCCGACTACAGTAAGGACAACGTACACCCAGAAAACACCTAAAATACTTGTTGCACGTCTTACTGGTGGAGAAATTAATCCTGGCAAGAAACCTCCAAGATTCATTAAAGCGTAAAGCATCGCATAACCCATTGCAGCAGTTTTCTCTGTCGTAAAGAATTTTACAGCTGCATAACAAGCAGGTTGATATATTCCATATCCAAGAACTATTCCTAAAATTCCTAGCATCGCTATGAGATGCGAAGAAGACCACATTCCTGTAGTGCCAAAAATTGTAGGTGCAATAGATAGAAGTACTCTTCCAACGAACATGAAGAATAACGCCATCAATAATGCTCTCCTTGCACCAATTATGTCTACGGTCGCCCCAAGAAAAAGCATACTTAATGTAATTCCCGCAGTCTGTATACCAACCATCCTGCCTGCATCAATGTCATTCAATCCAATAAAGTCATTAAAATAAATCGCAAGTAGACCAACGACACCAAAGTACGTTAATCCTTCCAGTATATACGATAGATTAATTCCCCAAAGTGCACGAGATGAATGGAAAATATCTTTAAATGGTTGTGTAATTTCTTTAATTGTGTGACTTAAGATGTTTTTCTTTTCACTTCTCATTTCTTCGCCTGCCATATTTAGTCCTTTGAAGATTTCTTGATTATTTTTACTAGTTGGTTGCTTCGACTTTTTTAAGAAAGATTACAGCAAGAGGCGGTAAGACAATATTAATCGAAAAATCTCTGTTATGATGTTGAATAGATTCAGTACGAATTTCTCCTGCGTTTCCTAAATTGCTACCTTTATAATAAAAAGAATCGCTATTGAGTATTTCTTTATATAATCCACTTTCTGGAACTCCAACTCGATAATTGTAACGCGGTATAGGTGTGAAGTTACATATTACAATAATCTTCTGAGTTCCATCATTCGATTTTCGTATAAATGATATGACACTACTATCCTTATCCTGGAAATCAATCCACTCGAAACCCGTATAATAGAAATCTACCTGATGTATTGAATTCTCTTGTCGATACACACGATTCAAATCCGTGATCCATTTCTGAATTCCGTAGTGAGGAGGATATTGTGTCAAATGCCAATCAAGGGATTGCTCATGATTCCATTCTGTCCGTTGGCCAAATTCACCTCCCATAAAAAGTAATTTCTTTCCAGGGAATCCATACATGAGACCAAAAAGTAATCGAAGATTAGCAAATTTTTGCCAATCATCCCCAGGCATTTTATGAAGTAGTGAACCTTTACCATGAACAACTTCATCATGCGATAGCGGAAGCATGAATCGTTCAGAAAAAGCGTACAACAGAGCAAAAGTGAGATTATTATGATGATGAGGTCGATAAATTGGATCTTTGGAAAAATATTGAAGCATATCATGCATCCAGCCCATATTCCATTTTAGACTAAAACCGAGGCCACCAAAACTTGTATCGGTTGTAACACCTGGCCAAGCAGTAGATTCTTCCGCAATGGTTAATATTCCCGGAAAATATTGTTTGATAAGTTGTGTCATGTCTTTCAAAAAAAGTATTGCCTCAGTATTTTCTCTTCCTCCGTATTCATTCGCTAACCATTCCCCTTCCTTTCGTGAGTAATCCAGATAAAGCATTGAAGCAACCGCATCTATACGAAGTCCATCAATATGATATTTTTCTATCCAAAAAAGGGCGTTACCAATAAGAAAATTACGTACTTCCTTTCGTCCGTAATTGAATATGAACGTGCCCCAATCTTGATGTTCGCCTTTTCGTGGATCAGCGTGTTCGTACAAATGTGTTCCATCGAATTCACCAAGTGCATATTGATCTTTAGGGAAATGCGCTGGAACCCAATCAAGAATGACGCCAACACCATTTTGGTGGCAGTAATCTACAAAATACATAAAATCCTGAGACGTCCCGTAACGACTTGTAGGTGCATAATACCCAGTTACCTGATATCCCCAAGATGCATCGAATGGATGTTCCATAATTGGCAGTAGTTCTATATGTGTATATCCAAGATTTTGAACATATTGAACTATTTGGTGGGCTAACTCGCGATAAGTAAGCCAACGATTATTATCTTCAGGCATACGTGCCCAGGATCCAAGATGTACCTCGTAAATGGAAATTGGTTCTCCTAAATGATCCGACAAGGAACGCTTTTTCGTCCATTCTGTGTCATTCCATTTATAACCGGAAAGAAAGTTTACTTTTGAAGCAGTCCGAGGCCTTAATTCCATCTCAGTAGCGTACGGATCGGTCTTATCTAAAACAAATCCAGATTGAGTCTTTACCTGGAATTTGTAAAGTTCACCCTCTTGTAAATCTGGTATGAATATTTCCCATACACCAGAAGCACCAAGGACTCGCATTGCATGTTTACGTCGATCCCATTGATTGAAGTCCCCAATAACACTTACACTTCGAGCATTAGGTGCCCACACTGCAAATTGGATACCTTTAACACCTCTAACTTCTATTTCGTGTGCACCTAATTTTTCGTATATGCGATGATGATCACCAGCGTTAAATAAATAAAGATCGTAATCTGTTAAAGTCGGTAAAAAAGAATATGAATCATGGAAAAGTTCACATGAACTATTATGTAAAACCTTTTTTAATTTATAATTAAAAACAGATGAATGTTCCGAAAGGATGATCTCATAGAATCCATCTTCCATAAGTCTATCCATTTTATATTCATGCGCAGGATCGTTTTCATCTACAACATAGACCTCTTTCGCATCTGGTAAAAAAGCTCTAATCGCGAGAACCTTTTTCCCCTTCTTCTCGATAACATGTGCACCGAGAACTGTGAAAGGATCATGGTGTTCAGTGTAAATTATCTTATAGATCTCATCGATGGATATTGTAGCCTTCATGTGCAATATCCTTATTTCTTAGTGAGGATTGTTTTGAATATAGAAAATTTTGTTTTATGTAACGTGCTACAGATAATGGGGCGTATTTGGAGATAGAACGCCTTAGGAAGACAAGTTTTCTAATTTCAGTTGATGAAATATTCAAAAAACGGCCATTCACATTTGTAATACCTGGATTAGTGCTTCTCAGAATTGTTGGTGATCCCTTTCGTTTATATACTGCAAGCGAGCAGACCGCTTTTATTTTTTCTGGCGATTTCCAAGTTTTAAACTGAAGGTAATTATCAGCACCTATGATTAAAGTTAACTCCGAATGTGGATATTTCTTTTGGAAACTTCGAATCGTATCTATCGTATACGAAACGCCTTTCCGTCTCAGTTCGATTGTAGAGACATGAAAATATTTTCGTTTCCCTATCGCTAATTTGATCATTGCAATACGATGTCGACCAGATGTGGTTTGTCGCCGAATCTTATGCGGAGGAATATATGCAGGAATAAAATATATCTTATCGAGATGCAATTGCTTTTTTGCTTGTTCGGCAATCCTCATATGACCTATATGAGGCGGATCAAACGTGCCTCCATAAATACCAATCCTTGCGACTGCATTCCTTCGATATTTTGACTTGCGCGATAATGACTTCGTCATATAATGCAACCATAACTACGAAACTTAATACAACCTAACAAAAAGGCTTTCCAATAAAAAAATGGTAGGATAAAAAATGCTCCAAGTCTAATAATTGCACTAATTTTTCCCGAAAATCCGCCTTCATACTTATATTGTAATGCCAAAATGACTGATAATACTCCTAGTATTCCAATTAATATGATAAGAAACAATCCGAATACAAATCCAAGTATTGTAATAAGTAGTAACATAATCATACCAATACATAATTTATGTAATGGTCTATATATTTGAAATCCTAGAATTCGCTTCCGTTCAATTAATTGTCTAAACCGTTTAGGATGTTTCTTATAGAGCAAAGGTTCAAAAAAGTACCTTCTTGCATGTCGTAAACAAGCACCGATTGTTTTAAATTGTTCAGGGTGCTCCACAATAAGTTTATCAGTTCTAATTATATTTACACCTTTATCAAGTAGACGAAATCCTAAATCGGCGTCTTCTCTAAAGTATAAACCTAATTGTGGATCATAAAATTGTTGATCATATCCATTCAGATCTTGAAGTAGATTTTTCCGTACTATCAAATTGCAAGGAATAAACGAATAAACATTTTCTTCATCAAATATTCTGACATCCTTGGTGCTGCCAAGAGTCAACGTTCTGCCTTCGAGTACATCATAATTCTTTTCGGAAATAAGAGAAAATGCGGTTGACAAGTAGTCTTTATGGATAACAACATCATCTTCAAAGAATACAATATAGTCACTAAACGCATTTTTGATTCCAACGTTCTTTGCACATGAAGGGCCGCTGTGTTCGATTCTTATAACTTTCAAAAGAAATGAATATTTCTTCTGCTCAATAATATCGCTTATGGCTTTACTCGATCCATCATCTATGACAAGAACTTCAAAATTTGTATGAGGAAATGTTTGATCTTCAATAGTATTAAGGCATTGTTGTAATTCAATAGTTCGATTATATGCCGGGATAACAATTGAGAACTTTAAATTCGACATTATGACGTCCTACTTAACATGATAAAAAGTGTGTCATAATAACCACGACAAGCCGATGCAGCCCTTTTTCTCATTGATGGTTGCAGTATAAATATTATGCTCCAAATACACAATCGAATCAAGCTCCTAATTATCAGGATATTGCGTAAGGTAAACGATCGTAATGCAGAATAATGTTTATGATAGAATAATAATAGACTTTTATGATAATGAATAATTTTGTGCTTATCGAAATGACCAAATTCACCTCCACCATAGTGTTTAATAGTCGCTAAAGGTGAATACAAAATACATTTTCCCGCTTTACGAACACGATAGCACCAATCGGTTTCTTCAAAATACATAAAATAATCTTCGTCTAAGAAACCAATTTTTTTTATTGCTTCATTGTGTAATAAGATACAAGAGCCTTGAACATAATCGAGTTCTCTTTCGATGTTCGGATTATGATATAATTGTCGATGACGCCCAAACAATTTGGAATGCGGAAATAATTTGTCCAGGAACAATGATTCAGAAAAAATATTCCAATTATTTGGAAATCTAACTCCAGTTCGCTGTGGACTTCCATCACCATTTATGATCGCAGGACCGATTCCCCACACTTCAGTATTTCTTTTTGCAATATCGATAAGAGATTGTATTGAATTATCGTACACTTCTGTATCAGGATTTAAGAGAAGATAAAACTGGCTAATAAAATGTTTCAGGGCAACGTTGTTTGCTGCAGCAAATCCTCTATTAGAATCATTTATTATAAGTTTAATTCCTGGGAACGATGTCTGAACCATTTCAACTGTTCCATCCGATGAAGCATTATCAATGAGGATAATATCATAGCTGCAACCAGGTGGAAATTTCGAAATTGATTCTAAACACCTACGAAGATAATCTTTACAATTCCAGCTTACTATTATGATACTCAGCTCATTCATCATTCACGGGATGCAATAAAATATCTACTACTTTGGGTGGATTCCAATTTAATTTTGGCTTCTGTAATAACATATCTTGAACAAAATGTACAAATTTTCTTACCGTATCACTCGTAAAGAACAACATTGATACAAACCATGCAATCATCTTCAGCTTTGATTTAGAATCTGCTGTTGCCCAAATGCTTCTCATCTGATTGATGCCTAGATTGATCTTTTTTTGGAAGAAATACGCAATAGTTAAACGTTCATAATAATGTTGAACCATCTGAGTATATGCATGCTGATATTCGATTGATTTCTGATGATTTTTATATAATTCTAAAACTTTTAATTTTGCTAAATAGAGCGATACTTCATCGCGTGCGAGCGAATGTGGAACATATCTATAAATTGAAAGGATCTGATCAATGTAATGAAACTGTGCATCACATATGGCAATACGTATCCAACATTCGACGTCTTCTCCATGCGATTTCAATTCAACATTGAATCGATTATTAATAAAAACTGTCGATTTGAATAGAAACGAATGAATTATTATTGCGAATGTTCTATCCATTTCGAACATAAAAGCACGCACTATATCATTGTGTGGAATTTTAGCTGGAAGACCTTTCCTGTAACCTTCGTCCAAGCTGAACCGAATATGATCTGTATAGATAACATCAATATCCGGATGCAAATTAAATTCGTCGATACATAATTCAAATCTTTGCGGTAGTAGAATATCATCTGCGTCTAGGAATTGTATAAATTTACCTTTTGCAGAATCTATTCCGTAATTGCGTGCGACTGATGGACCTTGATTATTTTGATAGAGATATCGAAATCGATTATCTTTTATTGAGTATTTATTGAATATTTCCGCACTTCGATCGGTCGAACCATCATCTACCAATATGCATTCCCAGTTAGAATATGTCTGCCATAATAAACTTTCCAATGCTTGCGACAAATATTTTTCCCCATTGTAGCAGGGAATAATTACTGAAATGAGTAGTTGGTTATTGCTCATGATTACCAAAGAATATTTTAGATATGATAAGCAAGCCTATTAAAAATATTTTCAACATCTCCATAAACTTACGATTATGATATGCAAGCCAAGCATGATATTTCATTTGCCAGAGAGCAGCTTTTAAACGGTCATAAATAGAATATTGTTTTCCAGTAGCACAAATCAAGTCAATCGATTCTAAAAAAGAACCGAATATATTTGCGCTGGATGATCCAATTGAATTTATTCGATAGTATACAATATCTTTGTTAACATAACCTATCGATGAATATCGCGTCATTCTAATCCAATAATCCCAATCATGTACGTAGCGTTGCGTAACACTGAAATATCCCACTCGACGTACTTCTGTTGTCCGCATTAGTACTGTTGATGCGATAATAGCGTTGCCATTCAATAACAAATCTCCGTAAATCTCGTTGAGGTTGGGAAACTCATTAAAATGAATGAACTGAACACCGTGTCGAATTTTTGTTTTCACACTATCTCTCAACTCGTACGCATTTCCAAATACAGCTCCCGTCGTCTGATACCTCTGAAGGAACTCAACTTCATCGGCAATTGCCTGTGGAAAGAGAACATCATCTGAATCCAATACCATAACATAATCGCCACGCATTTTATCCATTCCCTTATTGACTGCATAGGACTTTCCATAATTATGTTCTAAAGTAATCAACAAACTTTTTAAATATGGATGTACCGAAAACCAATTTGTAACGACGAGATTTGTTGTATCAGTTGAGCCATCATCAACAACGATAATCTCAAGAGAATCGTACGTTTGTATTCGCACACTATCGAGAGTATCGATAATTAGATTTGAACGATTAAAAGCAGGTATGATAACGGTTACTAAGCTAGACATAGCTAAACACCTAAATCCATTTCATTAAAAAGTGTTGTAAAACGATGTGTATAGGTATGTTCGCTGAGCACTAGTTTGTATCCGGCTTTTGCGATTGATAGTCGTTCATCTTCGTTATTCAGGTAGTATTTAATTTTATTTATTAATTCATCGACAGTATGATAGCATACAATTTCTTTATCAAGCTGAAAATATTCTTCTAATCCTTCTTCATAGCCACTGATTTGGAACCCTCCGGTTGCTGGGATTTCAAAATTACGTCCTTTGATTTGATTATGGAGTGTTTGTGAAGATGCTGAAAGGTTTAGATTTATTCGACTTTGACAAAGAATTTTAATCATTTCCTCTTGTGAAAGTCTTGTACGATCAACAAGCATCTGTATCGTTTTATTTGTGATGAAATGAAGTTTTTTTGCTAATTTATGCAACCTTGTCACATTCCAATACGGACCCCAGACTTGGATATTCAGTCCATTATTCCTTAGGGTATTAATCACCTGTTTCCTATTCCCGTGTGCTTGACCGATAAATGTTACATCATAACAGATAAGCTCTGCCGTAGGCTTCCAGATTCGAGGATTTGCTGCCCATTGTGTAAGCAATACATTTGAATAACCGATGTACTGGTACTTATGAATAGCTTTTTTATCTGTGGTCGATATGAACGAAAAACATGGCGCCCAATGACGCGAATAATTATCGAATCGCCAGTGGTCATCGGCAAACCAGTTGTACGTGATAGTCTTAGTCTGGTATTTAATTTTTTTTAGTTCGTCAAAATCAAATTGATCGGAAAAAAGAAACATGAATAACAAATCTGGTTTCCATTCTTCAACTTTTCGCCTTAATGACTTAGTCATTTCTAAGCTACCCAATTGACGATATAGCGAATAAAAATCGAAGTATTCAACATCATGACCCATTCCTACAAGTGTATCATAGAAACTATAATATTCGAAACTATAACCACGTTCTGGAATTCCATAATCATATTTCAGTGCAGCAAATAATATTTTCATACTTAACCCCGAGAATACTAAATTCCTAATATATATTAAGAATTTGTAGTTGCATATTTAAAGCGTGTATCCCAATTCTTAAAATGAATTGCTTCCATAGAATATAATTCGTCCTCCTTTATCAGAAAAATATTTTTGTAATTAACAAAAGTTCTTAAAGGGTGAACCGATAAAATAAAAATTCGAAATGGAATTGTAAAACAAGTTACACATGTTGGTAGACATTTTAACATCCAGAAGATGATCGTGTTAGTATCTTATTTGAGCGATTCACCAGAAAATAGTAAATCGAGTTTACAATTACGATTACACCTGCAACTCCAGTTATTCCAAAATACTTACAACCAAAATAATAACCAATAACTGAAAGACCAGCAGTGGTGAGTTTTGGGATAAGATATATGTTCGGCCTATGTAATGCTAATCCAATACATGTTAATGCTTGCGTTACATAAAATAATCCAATACCGAGGCAGAGTGTAACGAGTGTGATTGTTGGTATTGAAAAGGTTGACAAACTGAAAAGTGTAATAATATCAGCACCATATAAAAAGAAAATCAATGCAAAGGTCGAAAATAGGATGATAGTTGACCAACAAAGAATTTTTATTACTTTCAATCCGCGTTTTCGAGAGTTTTCGTTCTGACTTGAATAAAGTTTATACACAATCGGTGTTGCAAATTGTGCAAGGATTGTCGCAGCGAGAACAACAGTACTATTCAATAATGTAGATGCGAAACCGTATTTTCCAACTTGCGTAGAATCCAAAAGAAAACTGATTATCCATCGTTCGCCAAATAATTGAAGCCATGTAATACCACCCCAAAGAACAAAAGGATAACAATACCTCGCCATACGATTTCTGATTTCGTTAAATATATACTTATCGGACATCCGATTTTCAATTGATGCACTAACTTCATTATACTGACTTATATACTTAATATATCTAAATAGTAATCCTATCCCCGTCCCCATTACTACACTTATAATTATGCTATCAACATTCCTTTTCCAGAGATTTAATAGAGCAATCAGTGAAACAATAACTATAATTTTTTCGCCGACTTGAATAATCGCAGAATATTTACGCAAGCGTAATGCGTTCATCATCCCTTGAATTGGAGAACCACTTGAACCAATTATAACCATCAAAGAAGCGGTTATAAAAAATATTGGATCAATTTTAAAGAATACGATCCCTGTGCACAGTCCTAGGAATGCTACTAAAATGAATACACTATTTGAGAGTTTGAGAATTTGTGTCAGAGATTTTAGATATTGAGTGCGGTGATGAGGATTTTCAGTATAGTCAAAATAAAATCGAATATAACCTTGTTCAAGTGGTCCAAAGAAAAGAAGTGCAAAGACTCCCGCTACACTAGAGACTAAAATAAATTTTCCGTATTCAGCTGGACCTACCGAAGTCATAAGTTTCATTGAAATAAATGCAAGAAATAATTGAATCACCTGTCCGGTAGCTAACCAAGTAAATTCTATTATTTGCGCTTTGGCAATTGTGATTGGCTCTGTGGTATTTTTCCCTTGGATAGCTACAATAATTCGGTTAATGGCAGTAAGTATCATTTTAATATCGCTCGCTTAATGAATCGTACTTACTATTCATCTAACTTTTCATCTTCTGTGAAATCAATGCTGCGTGCTATTGCGACAATATCTTGGAGTTTATGGGGATCGATCTTTCCTATTTTCATCTCGATCCCTTCGCACACGTTTATTCCATATGGTCTAACAAATCGAATAGCGTCTTCGATATTTTCAGGATTTAAATCGGTCGAAAGTATGATTCTCCCGTATTCTTTTGCTTTTATGGCTTTATCCCAGTGGAATTGTTTTGAATGTAGATATGCTGACGAAGTGTTCCTTAATCTAAGTAAAAGTGCATCGACGATATAGGAGCGCATAGATTCAACATCTATAAGATTATCGAGTTCAAATACTTTAATTACACTCGCTTCATAACCAATCAAATCATCAGGTCCCTCTGAACCGAATATTTGTACAGCACTCAAAGAAACTTGATGTAATATTTTTCTAATATATTGACGATTTGCATTTTCAAAGACACCTATCTTTGATATATAATCTGGAACCTGATTAGAAATAGAAATAGCTCTTTCAGGCTTGATATATCTTTCACTCTTTGGATTAAAATTAAATCCTATGGCATTTGCACCTAGTGAACAAGCGACTTCAGCATCTGCAACATTTGTTATACCACACACCTTAATGAATAATTCCTGCGAAGGGGATAACACTCTTAATCCTCGGCTACAATAGGTTTCAGTAGTGGATTCACTTTGACCTGACGAATTCGACGCGCACTTTTTGTTAAGATGGTAAAAAGGAAATCATTCGTTCGAATTTCTTCATTTGCTTCCGGAAGTTTTCCTGTAATTGTCTGCAGATAACCTGCAACAGTTTCATAATGCGAAGCTTCAGGAAGCTTGCATCTGAATTGATAATTAAAATCTGTTATCGAAATTGATGCATCAATAATAACAGTACCATCGCTTGTTTGCTCAAGCGACTTTCGAACTTCATCGTACTCATCAAGTATGTCGCCAACAATCTCCTCAATGATATCTTCTATTGTGACAATACCTTCTGTACCTCCAAATTCATCAATTACAATTCCAAGATGAATTTTATTCTGCTGAAATTCTCGGAGCAGAGCACTAATCTTTTTTGTCTCTGGGACAAAATAGGCAGGACGAATAATATCTTGAAGAATAATTAATGACCTATGTTCAAGAAGGCTCAATAGATCTTTGCAATAAATAACTCCT
>Ga0233422_10000963_pt1 | contig 13502 bp, 17 predicted proteins | sample Watercolumn_Mata_2_FD_182724 | JGI IMG/M metagenome (GOLD analysis project Ga0233422, IMG submission 182724) | Freshwater microbial communities from Lake Matano, South Sulawesi, Indonesia - Watercolumn_Matano_2014_110_MG | ecosystem: Environmental > Aquatic > Freshwater > Lake | place...
CCTCAGGACTGGGAAAACCTTGGTACCCTAGACCAAGCAAAGAAAAAGGGGACAGGTACTCGTTGTCGATCCCGTCCCCTCGCGTAAGGTGAGTTTCTCCACCCGGCAGCAGAGCAGCACATATACACAACATCCTTATCAGGAAACCCATCCATTTGGGTGGAACCGCCGGTATTCCGGCATGCATCGCAACTCACGCGCCGGGTCTATGTGTTTCTGTATACCCCGGTTCGGGATCCCGCAGCCCGGATGACAATGGGTCCCGTCGCGGGTCTTCTAAACCCTCCTTCCAAAGCCAAAAGAAATAAAATCCGGGTGCGTTGAAGCCTCACCATATGCGGAACCGGGGGGACCCGTCAAGACTTTTTTCTTGCAAGAAGCCTCGCCTCCACTCGGAGGCTTACGTAAAGTGTTTCTTAGGCTTGCTGCACTGTCCTGGAGGTGAGATAGCCGATCAGCCAGCCCAGGCAGATCACGTTCAACCCAAGGCTTCCAAATTCGAGGACCATCTGAATGGCGGAATCGAGGTATTGTATTGAATACAGGTACATGATGTGAAAAAAGAGCATTGGGGTATCTACGATGAGAAAGAAGAGGGCGAGTTTCGTCGCGAGCTTCTTCTCGTTCCATAGAGCCAGTCCCAGCAGTAGGGACGCGATGCACGCGGCACCAAAGTACCAGAGCTCAGTTCTGACCCAGGTGTCATAGGACGACGGCGGCTCCAAACCGATGGAATAGATCTGACAAAGACACACGAAGCTCTTCAGAAGAAACCATAACCCGACGAACCAGAGAACCAAGGGAAAATCCGGGGCGAACCGGCGCTCCGGAAACCAGTTCAAAATCCAGGGTTTGTCCTGCCGTTCATTCATGAGGTCCCGTCACCATCCTGATTGTACAGGGGAAATCGGTCACACAACTCCGCGACGTCCTGCCGCGTGCGGGCGATGTTGTTCTCGTCCAGGGGATTTGTCAAGACCCGAAAGATGAGCGAGCCGATGAGCCGCATTTCGTTGGGTCCCATCATTCGGGTGGTCACCGCGGGCGTGCCGATACGAATGCCGGAGCTTATGCCGGGCGGCAAGGGGTCGAAGGGGATTGAATTCTTGTTCACGGTGATCCCCGCTTGCTCGAGAAATTCCTGAGCCTGGGCCCCGTTGATCCCAAAAGATGTTAGATCCAGCAGGATAAGATGATTGTCCGTTCCTCCCGAGACCAGAGTAAACCCATGCTCCAGCAGCGCCTCGGCAAGCACCTGCGCGTTGGCCACGATCCTTTTCTGATAATCTCGGAACTCCTTGGTGGCTGCTTCCTCAAACGCCACAGCTTTCGCCGCGATGACGTGCATGAGTGGCCCACCTTGCATTCCGGGGAAGATGCAGGCATCCAGGCTGGCTGCAAACTCCTTCCTACACATGACCAGTCCGCCTCTCGGGCCTCTGAGAGTCTTGTGTGTGGTGGACGTAACGAAGTCTGCGTGCGGAAATGCCGACGGATGGAGCCCCGCGATGATGAGCCCGGCGATATGGGCCACGTCGGCCATGAGGATCGCGCCCACCTCCCGGGCGATCTCTGCGAATACCGCATAGTCGATTGTCCGCGGGTAGGCGCTGGCGCCGGCGATAATCATTCGGGGTCGATGTTTCCGTGCCAGGTCCCTGACCTGATCGTAATCGATCCGACAGTCGTTTTTCCGAACTGAATAGGGGACCGCGTGGTAGATCCTTCCCGAAAAGCTCTTGGGAGACCCCATGGAAAGGTGCCCGCCGTGGGAAAGATCCATCCCAAGATAGGTGTCACCGGGTTTCATCACGCAGAAGTAGACCGACATGTTGGCCTGAGTTCCCGAATGCGGCTGCACGTTGGCGTGTTCGGCGCCGAACAACTTCTCAGCTCGCGTGCGTGCCAGGTTCTCAATCACGTCGACGTTGAGACAGCCTCCATAGTATCTTCGGCCAGGGTAGCCCTCCGCGTACTTGTTCGTAAGGATGCTCCCCTGGGCTTCCATTACCGCAGGAGACGCGAAATTCTCCGACGCGATCAATTCCAGGCGCCGTTGCTGCCGTTCTCTCTCTCTGGAGATTATCCGAAAGATTTCGGGGTCTGTTTTCTCAAGCGGGCTCATGTCTTCCTTGGCCTATCTTGGTCGATGAGATCGACGCGCCTCTTGTGACGGCCACCTTCGAAGGGAGTCTTCAGCCAGGCTTGGACGATCGCCCAGGCAAGTTCCGTACCCGTCACGCGGCCGCCGAGACAAAGGACATTCGTATCATTGTGGGCGCGACTCATGCGCGCATGGTACTCGGTTGTGCAAAGAGCCGCTCTAATTCCAGAGAACCGGTTGGCGGCGATCGTCATTCCCAGTCCTGTCCCGCAGACCGCTATTCCCCTTGACGCCTCGCCTTTCAGGATTCGGTTACATAGTTCCTGAGCGAACTCCGGATAGTCACACGACGTCTCATCGTTGCAGCCGACGTCAACAACGCGTACTCCTGCATGTTCCAGCTTGTCTTTCAGGAACCTTTTCAAGGCAAATCCCGCGTGATCGGAACCCATTAGAAGCGTATCCATGTGTCAAGCCCGCCTGAACACGAGAGCCGCGTTCTGGCCTCCAAACGCGAAGCTGTTGGAGATTGCATATTCCACTTGCTTTGACACTGCTTTGTTCGGCGTATAGTCAAGGTCGCAATCAGGATCCGGATTCTCGAGGTTGATCGTGGGCGGAACAATACCATTTCTGATGGCCATTACACTGTAAATTGCTTCGATTGCTCCGGCCGCGCCAATCAGATGCCCGGTCATCGACTTGGTCGAACTGATCGAGACCCGGTACGACTTCGCTCCAAACAGCTTCTTGATAGCCAGGGTCTCCATCTTGTCATTGAGATCTGTTGATGTCCCGTGAGCATTGATATATCCAATGGCCTCAGGCTCTATCCCGGCGTCCTCCAGGGCGAGACGCATTGCCCAGTAAGGCGCTTCGCCGTTCGCGTCGGGCATCACGACGTGGTACGCGTCGTCGGTGGCCCCGTATCCCACAATTTCGGCTAACAGCGTGGCTCCGCGACGCTGAGCATGCTCCCCGGATTCCAGAATCAGTATACCTGCTCCTTCGCCAATGACAAAGCCGTCCCGATCGCGGTCAAACGGACGTGAAGCCCGCGTCGGCTCGTCATTCCGCGTAGACAATGCCCTGAGTGAGTTGAATGCCGCAATGGACAACTCGGTGATCACGGCCTCCGTACCACCGGTGATCATGACGTCGGCTCGCCCCTCCCGAACCATTCGGTACGCCTCTCCAACGGCTGAAGCACCGGACGTGCACGCGTTGACCACTCCAAAATTAGGTCCCTTGAAGCCATACTTGATCGAGAGCATGGCGGGGCCTAAATTGATTACTGCCTTTGTAAGCGTCAAAGGGTGAACATGGCGGGGTCCCTTGTTTCGGACGACGTCAAAGCCCTCCTCGATTGAGGCCAGACCTCCCATGCCCGAACCGACCACCACGCCGCATCGATAGGGATTGACAGGAGGCCACTCCAATCCCGCGTGCGCCATAGCTTCGCCGGCCGAAACCAGCGCAAACTGTTGGTATCGGTCCATACGACGCATTTCTTTCGGATTTACGTATCCGTGAGGATCAAAGGCTCCGTCTACTTCCCCGGCGATCTTCGTCGCAAATTTCGCCGTGTCAAAGAGGGTAATGGGACCGATCCCGGAGCGTCCGGCGGTTATCGCTTCCCAGTTCGCCGCCACGCCCGAGCCCAGGCAAGTGATCATTCCTATCCCTGTAACGAAAACTCTTTGCGCCGTCATCTCCTCCGCGCTCCCTTGTCGCTCCCGGCGGATACTGTCAAGATGCCTGCTTAGCTACCCGTATGAAATCAGCCACATCCTTGACCGTCTGGATCTTCTCCACCTCTTCGTCGGTAATCTCCAGATGGAATTCGTCTTCGAGGAGGGCGATCATGTCATATATGTCCAGTGACTCGGCCCCCAGGTCTTCGACTATCTTGGAGTCCAATTGAATGTTCTCCTTGTTAACGTCCACCAGGACCTCCGCAATGAGGTCGATCACTCTTTTTTCCACCTCGTCCATGTAGGGTATCCTCCAAAAGTATTACATGATCAGCCCTGTCGGTATCCGTTGGGATGCTCTTCCTCGCGAACCGCTCCATATCACATGTACAGGCCGCCGTTAACCCGGATTACTTGACCGGTAATATAGTCCGTCATAGACGAACTAAGGAACAGCACCGCATTGGCCACGTCTTCCGGAGTGCCGGTCCTCCTGAGGGGGACATGAGTTCGTATGGCCTCCAACTGCTCTTCGGTCAAGTGTTCGCTTATTCCTCCGGTAATGATCCCCGGCGACACCGCATTCACCAGTATGTTCCGAGGCGCCAGCTCTCTCGCCAGCGCCTTGGTCAACCCGATAAGACCCGACTTCGCGGCGGAATAGTTTGCCTGCCCCGCGTTTCCTGTCTCGCCCGCGGTTGACACCACATTAACGATCCGGCCGCTTCGGTGCCTAATCATGCTTCGGCTCACCGACCGACATACGCGAAACGCTCCCGCAAGGTTGGTTCCGAGGACCTCGTCCCAGTCCGAGTCCTTCATGCGGCCAACGAGACCGTCTCGCGCAATGCCCGCGTTGTTGACCAGAATATCGATCCGGTCCCGCGAGGCCAGGATTTCAGCCACTCCCTTGTCCACGGCTGCCGTGTCCGTTATGTCGAACAGGGCCGGCATACCGTCGCCCCCACGCTCCCTCATCTGTTGGAGGGTGGCAGCCGCCTTGTCCGCGCTTGATCGGTAGTTTACAACGACAAATGCCCCAGCCGAGGCCAGGCCTAGGCAGATGGCCTGCCCGATCACCCCTGAACCACCGGTGACCAGCGCTGTCTTCCCCTCCAGCGACAGACCCGAATGGGCTCCGCCACTCATGACGGGACCTCTGCGAACGTCTCGATCGCTTCTATACTGGAGATGCTCGTCGAACGAGCAGTCCGGTCTATCCTGCGCAGCAATCCGCCAAGAACTTTTCCAGGGCCCACTTCAACAAAGAAATCGGCTCCCGCATCGAGCATGGTCCGGACACAATCCTCCCAAAGCACCGGCCTCACGACCTGCTCGATCATCATTTCTCGACCGGCATCTCCGGGAGGGTACGGCCTGCCCGTGACATTAGCCACCACGGGAAATCGTCCTTGTGCAAGGCTGACGCTCGCCAATCTCTTGTCCAATGCGTCTCGTGCCGGCTCCATGAGGCCGGTGTGAAACGCCGAGGACACGGGAAGCATGACCGCTCTGGCCTTTCTTTCCAGTTGTGCCGCTGCAAGGATACGCTTCACCGCGGGCAAGCGACCCGAGACCACCACCTGGTCCGGAGCGTTGAAATTTGCAGCTTCCAGCACCTCGTCGCCCCGATGGGCCTCGATCAGTGCAAGGGCCCGCTCCTTCGTCAGACCCATGAGGGCTGCCATAGCGCACGTCCCGGCCGGCTGAGCCTCGTCCATTCCCTGCGCCCGGACTCGAATAACGTCCAATGCTTCGTCGAAACTGAGGACCCCTGCCGCGCACAGCGCGGAATACTCGCCTAGGGAATGCCCTGCGGCAATCATGGGCGACAGTGGCACGCGCTCACGCAGGAGTTCCAGTAAAGCCACAGAGTGCACGAATATCGCCGGCTGCGTATGTACCGTACGATTGAGTTCATCCCCATCTTCAGCGACCATAAGTCGGCTGAGCGAGTATCCCAGAATGTCGTCGGCCCGCTCCAGGATCTCCCGCGCCCGGGCGCTCCCCTGAATGAGGTCCCTGGCCATGCCGGGATATTGGGACCCCTGGCCGGGAAACATGAGGGCGAGCTGAGGCATGGACGACCGGTCGACTGTGGATGTCATCTTTTCCCGTTCAGGCTTCGGTCTCGATGACCGTTCGGTCCTTATAGTAGCCGCAGTTGGGACAAATCCTGTGCGGCATCACGGGCTCGCCGCACTTGGGGCATTGGCCCAGGTTGACCGGCGTAAGGTTCTTGTGAGTTCGGCGTTTGTCCCGCCTTGTCCGGGAGGTACGTTTCTTCGGTACTGCCATGATTAATCCTTTTATTCCAACTCCTGCCGGGATATGCCAACCAGCCATTGACACGATCGCGAATCAGAGATCGGATTCCCCGCAAATCAGCGAAAATCGAGGCGTCATTGCCTTGATATTCCCAGGAATCTCGGCCGTGTCAAGACGACATCCGCTTCTTCAGCTTAGCCAGCGGTGCCCAACGAGAATCTGCCGGCCCCTCGTCCGAACACGTGCATTCAGGGGAGCCTTTCAAAGCGCCACACCGAGGGCAAAGACCGGGGCAGTCTTCTCGGCAGAGAGGCTTCATCGGAATTTCCAGCAAAAATTCCTGAACGATAACGTCGCCCACGTCTATCTCGTCCCCTTCAACAAAGAACGCTTCGGCTTCTTCTTCCGCACTCTCCTGCTCGGCGCCACTCGTCAAATCACCACCACGAACAGCGAGATTCGGGTTCGCTTTCACGTCGAGCGTGAAATCGGACAGGCAGCGAGCGCACCGAAAACGCACAACACCCTCTACGACGCCGAACAGCCGAATCTCACCGCCATCCTTAACGATCTGAAGCGAGCCGCGGACCGTCGGGTCGATGGTAACCCCTTCTTGGGGCTTCAAGCGCGCCAGGGATTCTGAAAGAGTCTCTTCTTCCCCTGTAAATTCGAGGAGAAGGCCCCCTTCGGGGATGTCCTGGATGTTGACTCTCACCTTTGGGCCTCGGCCAGCCTGCTCGGGTGCAAATTTATAAAATACAGCCCACTTAGACGTCAAGTCAATCGAAAAAAATGACAAGTTCGATCCCTCAGCCACGCCGGGAATCAAGGGCCAGGCAGCACAACGCATCTCGTCATTCCGGCGGAAGCCGGAATTCAGGGAATCCCGCGTCCCGCTGGACTGAATCCCCAGCGCCTGCCCCGGACCACGATCCGGGTTTCGCCGGGGTGACGACGTGGTGTAGTCGTATATCCTTTGAGTCGGGCATGTCGGCCCATTTTTCGTCCGTAACCTAATGACTACGAACCTCCGGGGATTGAACACATATATGATGCGTCATATAATGATTTACTACAAACATGTTGACATTAATAGCTTTTTTACGTATGATACGAGAGACACATCTCGTGCCTTCGGAGAGATCCATGCTAACACGAATCTTCCTCCTGATCGTACTTCTAGCCGTTATCCTCGCTGCCTCAGCACTGGCTGACACTTCCCCGAGAATGAATCCGTATTTGCCGACGAACGCGGTGGCCGCGGAGCCTCCCACGCCGTACAACCTGAATCAGTTGCCCAAGTGCTCCCGAACTGACTACCCACCCTGTCCCACGTGTGGCCCGCCCGCAGGACTTCTCCCCGACCTGCCGCCGGTCTCGGCACCGTTTCCAGGGCCCTTTTACAGACCGGTCCCTCTCCCTTGATGCTGTATGAGAAAGCTGATTCTGCCTGATTGATGAGCATTCATACTACTTGGCTTTCAAGTTGACGACTGTTTCCTGGCCAGCATGAGAAGAGCAAATCCCCCCGTCCCCCCTTTGCAAAGGGGGGTTAGGGGGGATTTTCAACGCGTGTACCGATGCCAGGCATCGTATCATCTTGAACGCAAATCCCTATTACGAGACCTGAAGAAGAGCATCCATCAGAGCATTCTTACGACCCATTGCACGAAGAGCGCCGCAAGGAGGGCCCAGAGCACGAGATCCATTCGTCCTTTGATTGCGGTCCACCACGCGTTAGAAGGCCCCAAACCGAAGTATTCCACAAGCCTGTACGGCGCCTGAAGCAGACACAAGAGATATATTACCGGCCCAACGGGATTCGCGAGAAACGCTCCGTGCAGATCTCCGTGCCCCATGGCCACGAAGCTGCGGGTCAAACCGCACCCGGGACATGATATTCCGAAGATTGACCGGCTGAGGCACGTCTGCGGAAGCGGAATCGTGACACCCAGCCAGGGTAGGGGCAAGACAAGGCTTCCATCATCGGAAAAACGGAGTAAGGAACGAACCCACAACTGCTACGGCGGCTATACCGAGCATCCACAGATGTTCAATCCGACCGGTCGTGGCATGGTCAGCTCCCATGCGACCAGCATAGTGACTCGGGTCACGTTGTCAAGCATTGGTATTGGGTTAGTTGAATGCTCAGATTCGGGCGACGGTCAGTCCTGACGTCATTCCGGCGGAAGCCGGAATCCAGATTGTGTTTCTGGACCCCGGCCTTCGCCGGGGTGACGGAATTGGAGGCTTTCACTGAATGGAATGGTCCTGAACGGACCCACCTCACTCGGCCGGAATTGCTTGACAAATTTAGTAAAATCAGCTATAAAGATACCAAACTTATAAGAGGTCATAACGATGAGGCTGAGCATTGTGTTCTTATTGGTTATTGCTCTACTAACGATGCCCGCGGGCGCTCACGCCTTCGGAGTGCTCAAGTACTTCTGGGACGCGGTCTCCAATCAGCTCGGGTTGGATCGGGGCCCCATACCCAAAGTCATGCCCAGGTACGGTCTCCATAAGCCGGACCCGTATCTCGATCAGATACCGAGACACGTGTACTTCCCGGCATTCCATCTGCAGGCCGACGGGTTCTGATACTGATTTGCCGTCACCGATCGTGACACATTGAGACGTTTTTGGACACGTGAGGAACCCTATTCTTGTAGGGGCAGACCCATGCGTCTGCCCTGATTTGGGCGGACACGCGGGTCCGCCCCTACAATCATAACGCGGCTGAAGCATGACGCGTGACAAGCGGTAGCGCGTCGCGCCAGCGCCTCCGCTTATCCGCCGATTACCTCCACTAGGGCCTCTGGCAGAGCTTCAATCGTGAGGTCGATCTGCGAGCGCTCGACGATAAAGGGCGGTCCGAAGATGATCCCGTCTCCGTCTTTGCCGGCCATTCCCATCGCAGGATAGAGGAGAAATCCCCTCCGGAAAAGTGCTTCTCGAACGCGCTCCGCCACCCGCTGCTTTCTGGGGAATGGTGTAAGAGCCGTCTTGTCCTGCCCCAACTCGATCCCCCACATGAGCCCGATGCCTCTGACGTCCAAAACATAGGGGAGGGCGTTCAGCTTTTCTCTCAGCTTATCGCCGAGGTATCGACCCATCTCCTCGGAGCGTTCGACCAGACCTTCTCGTTCGAGTATCTCCACTACCGCGAGTGCGGCGGAGGCAGCCACCGGGTGGTGTGAAAAGGTCCCTCCGTGCACGAAATTCCCGCTGCCCCGCGCAATGGTCTCTACATATTCCGGTTTCACTGCCACCGCTGAAAGTGGCAGCGCGCCCGAACTAAGCCCCTTGCCCAGCGTCATCAGGTCCGGCACGACCTCCCAGTGCTCGGACGCAAACCACCGACCGGTCCGTCCCATGCCGGTCATCACCTCGTCGAAGATCAGGATCACGCCGTATCTGTCGCAGATTTCGCGAATTAGTCTCAGGTACCCAGGGGGAGGAGGATAGACGGCCAAGGTTGCCCCGCTGACCGGTTCCGCGATGAATGCGGAGACCGTGTTGGGCCCTAGGTTCAGGATCGTTTCCTCGAGCGCAAGCGCGCAGCGCAGCCCGCATTCAGGGCACGTGAGCCCATAAGAACAGCGCAGGCAGTACGGCGGCGGAATATGGACCGCATCCGCAAGAAGCGGCATGAAAGGTTCGCGGAAATACGTCCGTCCTGAAGCGGCCAAGGCGCCAAAGGTCAAGCCGTGGTACGACTTCCACCGTGATATGAGATTGACGCGATTGGGTCGGCCCTGTTCGAGGTGGATCTGCCGGGCCAGCTTGATGGCTGTCTCGACCGCCTCAGAGCCCGAGGACATGTAATAGAACCGGCTCAATCCTTCCGGAGCGTGCGCTGCCAGACGTTCGCTCAGCTCTTCCACGGCCCGTGATGTGAACAGCGTGCCGTGCACGTAAGAAAATTCTTTCATCTGCTGCGACACGGCCTGAGCGATTTCTTTCCGTCCGTGTCCCACGTTCACCACGAGCGCGCCGCCGCCCATGTCAAGATAGCGCTTCCCTTGGGTGTCCTCGATCCACATGCCCTCAGCTTTCGCGGCCAAGGGCAACGGCCTGTCCAGTCTTCTGGGAAAGACAAAACCCGGTATCAATTGAGCCACCCTACTCCTTTCCTCCATGTGCTTTGAGCAGTGCCACCATCTGGGAGTTGCCTTTCCTGGAGGCAAAAGTTAGTGCGGTCATGCCCTTGTTATCTCTGGTATTGATGTCAGCTCCCGACTTCAGAAGCAGCAGCACCGCCTCCAACTGATTCTCCTCGGCAGCTCCCATGAGGGCCGTCCCCCCAGTTGTGTCTTTGGCATTAACATCGGCTCTGTTTTCCAACAACAGCTGTGCGATATTTAGGTGACCGCACTGGGTAGCCAGCATTAGGGCCGTGATGCCCAATTTCCCCTTTCCATTGACGTCAGCCCCTTTTTGGAGAAGCAGTTTCACAACATCGAGGTGACCATTCTCGGAAGCAGCCGATAGCGCAGTGAAGAGGCCCTTCGCATTGACGTCAGCCCCTTTGTCCACAAGCAACTTCACAACGTCGGGTTGACCACGCAGCGAAGCCAACATCAATGCCGTCCCTCCCGATTCATCCTGTGAATTGACATCGGCTCCCTTCTGCAAAAGGAGTGTGACGACGTCCGCGTGCCCTTTTTCGGAAGCCGCCATCAGTGCAGTCCGCCCTAGGATGGGTGCCGTTTTGCGTGACTCGTCCTGCGCGTTCACATTAGCACCTTTTTCCAGAAGGCTCTTGACGAGCGATAGTTCCCCGCGCTGTGCTGCTTCTATAAGTTGCTCGTCAACAGTAGCCGTTGCCTGGGGGATGGCAGCCGGGGGGAGGAGCGCCAAACCTATAGCCAGGGTGACAAACGACCAAGCCACCATGGGAATGTGTCGATTTTTCATAGAAATTCTCCGGTTCCGTGTGCCAGCCACCATCCAGCTTTCCCCTCCCCTAGCCCCTCCCGCCAGGGGAGGGGAATTTATGAGCGCTTTTTTGCACCGGAGAGGGCATACATGCCCAAACTCATTGGCGGTATTCAGTGGTTTTCAGACGATCCCCAGCATCTGTCGGGCCTCAGAACAGCTTGCCACCTCACGATCGAGCAGTCGAGCCAGCTTCACGGCGCGCTCGACGAACTGGGCATTGGAATCGGCTTGTACCCCACGGCTCAGATACAGGTTATCTTCGAACCCGACGCGTACGTGACCTCCCAGAAGTAATGCGTGCGTGGTCAGCGGAAGTTGGTACGGTCCCACGGAAAGGGCGGACCACTGGCATCCGTCAGGCAAACGCCGTTTCATCTCCAGGAGCGCCTCGACCGTGCCGTCAATCCCCCAAGGAACCCCAAGGCAGATCTGAAAATAGGGTGGATCGTCCACCAGCCCGCGCTGCACCAGATCGACTGCTTGGCGAAGGTGACCGATGTCGAATACCTCCAGCTCGGGTTTAACACCCGCGCGTCGCATCTCTCGGGCTGCGAGCTCCGCCCATTCCGGCGGATTCACAAACACTCTGCCTTCCCGGAAATTGAGGCTCCCCACATCCAGCGAGCAGAGGTCGGGCTTCAGCTCCAGAGGCATAAGTCGCTGCCGTCCCACGTCCGGGCCGGTAAGGTTGAATCCGCTCGTGGTCAAGTTGACGAGCATATCGCTTTCTGAGCGGATTCGCTCGACGACCTCCGCGAACAGCTCCTTTTGGAACGCGGGTGCGCCGGTGAGAGGGTCACGAACGTGGACGTGGACCACTGCCGCGCCTGCTCGCCAACTCCGTAGGGCCTCGGCCGCGATCTCGGCAGGCGTATAGGGCACATTGGGATTCTGCTCCTTCAGGGGAGCGGAACCGCATACCGCCACGGTGATGATGAGTTTATCCAAGATACCAATTCCCCTAATGAAATCCGAAATCGGTTGTTGCGCCTGGCTTCGCGGAAGCCCAGAGCGCAGGTGCACCGCGGCAGGATGTAGGGGCGTCCCGCGAGGCGCGGGACTGCGCCTCATGCCGGGCAGGGCAAGCCCTCCCCTACAGTATCAGACGCCGGCAGCTTGCGTCCATGACCTTGATCAGGATTAAGCGAAGCAAAGGAAGACGAGTCATTCGATAGAAATCGCGGCCTTAGAGTCCCAGGTATGACGCTCTGATGGCAGGATCTTCGAGGAACTCCCTCGAGGCGCCAGACCGGACAATCCGGCCCGTTTCCATGAGATAGGCCCGGTCGCTGTGCCGCAGAACCTGATGGACGTTCTGTTCCACGAGGAGCAAAGTAATCTGCCGTCCCACGAGCGCCAATACCTTGTAGATGTCCCGGACAACGATAGGCCCCAGGCCAAGGGAAAGCTCATCAACGAGCAGCAACGTCGGCTGACCCATGAGCGCCCTTCCGATGGCCAGCATTTGTTGTTCCCCGCCGGAAAGGGTACCCGCCGGCTGCTCGAGTCTGTGGGCCAAGACGGGAAACAGCGCGGTAACTTCGTCCAGGGTGCGTTTCAAGTTCTGTCGAGGCCGGGGAGCGTACGCGCCCATGCGGAGATTGTCGAGGACCGACATATCCTTGAACGGGCGTCGGCCTTCAGGCACGCAGGCCAACCCCAAGTTGGCGATCTCTTGAGGCGCCAATAGAGTAAGGTCTTGTCCCTGGAAAAGGACCTGACCATTCCGGGGCTTGATCAGACCTACCACGGCGCGTATGAGTGTGCTCTTGCCCGCGCCGTTGGCCCCGAGGACCGCGACCCTTTCACCTTCGTTCACATCCAGGGCGACTTGCCTGAGGATACGGTGTTCGCCGATGTAAACATCGAGTTCTTCAATCTTCAGCATCGGCCTCTCCCAGGTACGCCTGAACGACGCCGGGATCACGGGCAACCTTGTCCGGCGGGCCTTCGCAGATCAACTGCCCTTGATCGAGGACAAACAACCGTTCGCTCAAGCTCATGATCGCGCCCATGACGTGCTCGATCCAAAGAACGGTAATCTCCAGGCGGTCGCGAATGGTCCGGATCAACTCCAGAGCTTGGGACATTTCCAGAGAACTCAACCCTCCAAGCACCTCGTCCAGCAAAATGAGCCTCGGCTTGGTCGTCAGCGCTCGAGCGAGTTCCAGCCGCTTCTTGTCGATGAGGTTGAGGTCTTTGCTCAGCGTCTCCTCCTTGCCGGAGAGACCCACGAGAGTCATCATTTCACGCACGCGGCCCCCGCGTTCCACTTTCGGCAGCTCAATATCGCTGCCGATCATCGCGACAACGATATTCTCCGCACAGCTCATGTTCAAGAACGGTCTGGTTATTTGAAATGTCCGAGCAACACGGGTCCGGCAAATCTGATGAGGCGACAATCCCGTGATGTCGGTCCCGTTGAAGAGAATCCGGCCCGAGTCGGCGGGCTGGTTGCCCCCGATCACATTGAAGAGCGTGGTCTACCCCGC
>Ga0233422_10000964_pt1 | contig 13484 bp, 15 predicted proteins | sample Watercolumn_Mata_2_FD_182724 | JGI IMG/M metagenome (GOLD analysis project Ga0233422, IMG submission 182724) | Freshwater microbial communities from Lake Matano, South Sulawesi, Indonesia - Watercolumn_Matano_2014_110_MG | ecosystem: Environmental > Aquatic > Freshwater > Lake | place...
CGTGAGGCGGCTTCGTCGATTAGATCCACCGCCTTGTCCGGCATGAATCTGTCGCTTATGTAGCGATGAGAAAGGGTTGCTGCCGCGATAATCGCGGTATCTTTAATTCTTACCCCGTGGTGAACCTCATATCGTTCCTTCAGACCGCGGAGTATTGCAATGGTATCCTCAACGGTGGGTTCCCTCACAATGATGGGCTGGAATCTCCTTTCGAGGGCGGGATCCTTTTCGATGTGTTTCCGGTATTCATTCAGGGTTGTCGCCCCTATGCACCGCAACTCCCCCCGGGCGAGCGCGGGTTTGAGCATGTTCGAGGCATCGACAGCTCCCTCAGCGGCTCCAGCCCCAACTACCGTGTGTATTTCATCAATAAAGAGGACAATTTCTCCCTGAGCACCGGTTATTTCCTTGAGCACCGCTTTGAGTCTTTCCTCAAATTCTCCCCTGTATTTTGAGCCAGCCACAAGCGCCCCTATGTCGAGTCCGACGACTCTTTTGTCTTTCAGAGATTCCGGAACGTCACCGTTCACGATACGCTGGGCAAGTCCTTCCACAATAGCGGTCTTTCCGACCCCCGGTTCACCGATCAGCACCGGGTTGTTTTTCGTCCTCCGGGAAAGCACCTGCATGATACGTCTGATTTCGTCATCCCTGCCTATGACGGGATCAAAGGAACCTTTCCTGGCAAGTTCATTGAAATCTCTGGCGTATCGTTTCAGTGCCTGATATTTCTCTTCCGGATTGGGGTCGGTGATTCTCTGATTTCCCCTTATTTCCACCAACACCCTGTATATATTATCTTTATTGATTCCACTCTTGCGAAGAATGTTTCCCGCTGGTCCTTCCTTTTCTTCAGAGATCGCAACCAGGACATGCTCCGCACTGACGTATTCATCCTTGAGACGTGCCGCTTCGACGAGTGCCATGTCCAATACTTTATTGAGTCTTGGCGTGATGTATGTTTGACCTGCACCTTCTATTTTCGGGATTTTCTTCAATGCCTTTCTCGTTTCGGATTCAATATATCCTGGATCACTGCCGAGTTTTTTCAAAATTTCACCGGCGATTCCTTCTGACTGTCTCATGAACGTGATGAGCAGGTGCTCCACATCGATACCCTGATGCCCGTATTGATTCGCCAGGGTCTGGGTTTCCTGTAGGGCCTCCTGGACCTTTAAGGTAAATTTGTCAAATCTCATAGCTCCTCCGATTTACGAAGTGGGCTTCAATATGCTCACGAGAAGCTTTCCATTTTTGAATACGCTCACATTTCCGGTAGATTCGGATAGTACGATGGCAATAGCGCGGGTAATGTCCGTTATTCCTGCTGCGGCGATATGTCTGCTTCCCAATCCCTGGGGGAAATCCTTACTCTCCGTAGCGGCATTGAGGTGCCTCCCGGCCGTGACAATGGCCCCGTTTTCCTTAACGATGAAGGCACCATCGATGGCTGAAAATTCTTTGATCGTTTCCATCAACTCGGGATTGAGGATGTTTCTTTCTTCTTCTTTGTAACCCATGAAGGGATTGATGACCATCTGTCGTGAGAGCTGAAGGACCTTCTCGTGATCCCCCAGAGTAAATATAGTTCCCACTTTTCTCCCCTCTCTCCCCTGTGCCGCCAGTTCGAGGGCAATATTGAGGGCGGTGCTGAACACTTCCGGGTATACTCCTTGGGTGATATCGGTGATGTTCTGTGATGTTAATATCTCGAATTCCTTACCGACATCGATGACAAAGATGCTGTCCGCGTATCCAAGCTTGGGAAGTCCGCTCAGGCATACGAGCTTGTCTCCCTTTTTGAATAGCCCCATGGCGATGCCTTTCGTGATGGCGATTTTTATCTGACCTACCCGTGACAGGTTGACATTCGGGACGTTTATGTTTGTTCCGAAATTTTGAAATTTTTCAGGTATATCTTCGTCACCACGTGTGACCAGAATGAGACGAAAGGCTGGCTTTTCTCCCTCGGCGATGGGTAACTCCAGAGCCGTATCTGCATAGAGCACGAGGGCTTTCGCCTTAATTTTCCCGGCTATTTTACATGCGTGATCCAGAATAATTTTGTTGATTTCTTTCATCGTATATGTACCCCGAATGCTTTGTGTTACTATTTCACTAAGGAAACATAATTAATTATTCGTTATATTTTTCAATAAATTAACAACAAGACATGGGGATGTCAAGGCGTGGGCTATGTGCGAAGCAACTCATGATATACAGGTAAAATAATCTTGACTACTTGGTGAGACTTACATAGCATTAAGCGATATTTGCGAATCGGGGTTAATGTGCTTAAAATTGAAAGGCATTTTAAAGTGATAACGGTATGGACAATTATTTTCAGAGGGAGGGGTATTGAGTGGAACTGCCGGCGGTAGCAAGCATCCTTGATACCTATATATCGGAGATTAATCGCTTTCCTGTCCTGAGCGCAGAAGAGGAATTCAGTTTGGCCGTGAAGTTTAAAAAGTATAACGACATGGAGGCGGCGGAAAAATTAGTGGTATCGAATCTGAGATTTGTCGTGAAGGTTGCCCATGAGTATCGAAATTACGGCATCAAGTTGCCTGATCTGATTCAGGAGGGGAATATCGGTCTCATGCATGCCGTGAAAAAGTATGACCCGTATAGAGGATACAGACTCATTTCCTATGCGGTATGGTGGATAAGAGCGTATATACAGAATTTTATCATTAAATCATGGAGTCTTGTAAAGATCGGTACCACGCAGGCGCAGCGGAAGCTGTTTTTCAAGCTGACCCAGGCAAAGAAGAAGCTTCAGGCCATGTCGCAGAAGAATCCCGAGTTTGGTGAAATTGCTGAATCTCTCGGAGTGAAAGAATCCGAGATTGAAGAAATGGATCTCCGTTTTACCCACCGTGACCTGTCTCTCGACGCGTTTATCAATGACGAGGGGGCGTCGACTCATATCGATTATCTGACCTATGAAGGTGAAGATCAGGAAATGGCTCTGATAAAAAAGGAGGAAATGGATCTGGTGAAACGGAACATTGCCGGTGCCCTTACCAGGCTCAGTGAAAAGGAAAACTATATTGTCAAACATCGAATCATGGCGGAGACCCCCAAAACACTTCAGGAAATTGGAAACAGGTACAACATCACGAGGGAGCGGGCGAGACAGATTGAAAAACAGGCACTGAAAAAATTAAGACTTGCCATTCCGTATTTCGGAGAGGCGCAGGCGTTGCTTGAGTCTAAGTAGCGGTAATGTCGATGCCTCTGGCGAGATTTTCAAAACGTGCAAATTTTTCCTGAAAGGCCAACTTCGTCAAACCGGTAGGCCCGTTTCGCTGTTTTCCGATAATGATCTCTGCCATGCCCTTTTCAGGATTTTCTTCGGATTTGTTATATATCTCATCCCTGTAAATAAAAGCGATCAAATCGGCATCCTGCTCAATAGCTCCTGAGTCTCTCAGGTCAGCCATCTGTGGCCGTTTATTCGTCCTGTCCTCCACTTTCCGGTTCAATTGTGAGAGGGCGACCACCGGAACGCTTAACTCTTTGGCCAGTGCTTTCAGGGAACGGCTGATCTCTGATATTTCCTGCTCCCGCGATTCCTTATACCCCCCGCTTCTCATGAGCTGCAGGTAGTCGAGAATAATGAGACCTAAATCGACCTCTGATTTCAAGCGTCGTGCTTTTGCTTTCATCTCCAGGACAGTGACCGCTGGCGTGTCATCTATGAATATGGGAGCTTCTGAAAGCCTTCCGGCTGCGGCGACCAATTTCGGCCAGTCCGCTTCCCCAAGAAAACCCCTCCTTATTCTCTGGGAATCGATCCGTGCTACGGAGGAAAGCATCCTTAGCGCTATCTGTTCCTTGGCCATTTCCAGGGAAAAGAGGGCCACAGGGATTTGCGCCTCTAAGGCGGCGTACTCGGCAATATTGAGGGCAAATGCGGTCTTGCCCATACTCGGACGGCCTGCGATGATGATCAGGTCGGACTTCTGCAGTCCTGAGGTCATGTCATCGATCTCCATAAAGCCCGTGGGGACACCTGTTACGAGTTCTTTTCTCTCGTGCAGCTTCTCTATTGTCTTGAAGCTTTCCTTTATTATTGTCTTGAAGGGGCTGAAGGTGGGCCGTATCTTGTTTTCCGATATTTCAAATATGGCGTGTTCGGCCTCATCGAGGAGCGTATCCACTTCGGCTCCGGAGGTGTAACTCTTGCTTAGAATGTCGGTGGCCGTACCGATCAGTTTCCGGAGGATGGATTTTTCTTTCACAATCCGCGAGTAGTGGCCGATGTTGGCGGAAGAGGGAACGTTATCCGTGAGGGAAGCGAGATAGGATATTCCGCCTGCCTGATCGAGCTGGTTTTTACTCTTCAAAATATTGCTCAGGGTGATGAGATCACTCGGCTGGTTTTTATCGTAAAGTTCGATGATGGCTGCAAAGATTTTACGATGCGCTTCACTGTAAAAATCGCTCACGTTGAGTATTTCCAGAACAGAATTTAAGGCGTGGTTATCAAGCAGTATCCCACCGATTACGGACTGTTCCGCATCCATGTTCTGCGGAGGTACCCTGTGTAAGGAAGAATCGATATCCATCATGGGGCATTACACCTCAGCTTCAACGACTACCTTGATTTCCGTCATTACTCCCGGTCTCAGTTTAATCCTTACCGGAAATTCTCCTGTTGCTTTTATTGGTTCGTCCAAGAGTATCATTTTTTTGTCGATTTCGAAACCCTGTTCATGAAGAGAATGTTCAATATCCTTGGTGGTGACTGAGCCGAACAGTTTGTCCTGTTCCCCAACGCGGCGTATAATCGTGCAGATTGTTCCTTTCACCCTCTCCGCGAGCGTTTCGGCTACCATGCGTTCTCTCTCTATTTTCCGCATAATCTGTTTTTTTTCATGCTCAAATGCCTTCAATGTCCGGCTGCTTGCTTCGACTGCGAGTCCCCTGGGAATGAGATAATTCCGCGCGTATCCATCAGAGACTTTGACGGTATCACCTGCTTTTCCCAGGGGTTCAATATTATCCTTCAGTATGACTTTCATAGGAGATCTCCTTGTAATGAGCTCTTGCTCCCATTGTTATGATGCTGTGTCCGTGGCCGGTGTTATATATTTTCTAAAATCGATCCAGAGATCGAATATGCCGAGGGCGATTAATGGTAACAGCATATATTGTTGTATCGCTATCACAAAATAAAAAATAAATCTGACAGGTCTGGGTATTTTTTTTCTCCTGAAGAAAAAACTCGTAATGGAAAATCCTTGGAGCAGATACACAAATAAGCATACGAGCAAAAGATTAAGGCCTGTGAATATGACTTCCGAAACCGGTATCAACAGTGTCCCCCCGGCAATGATCAGCAGCCATATCAGCCTGTCAGGTGTTTTCCAGCGGGAAAGATCTCCGAAATCGGGAAACCATATCTTGTTTTTGTAAAAGAGTTCTCTTGCGAACAGAATATTGATCCACATGGTGAACGATATGCCTATCACGACAAAGGCAGGAGAGATATTGGTAAAGAAGTGAGTAATCTGTGCAGCATTCTCCCTGATCTCGTTTATCTGTTCCGCGGAGATACCCAGCTGGCTGTAAATCTGAATGCTTTCCCTGATATTTTCAGCGATATGACCCTCAATAAGATGCCATGGCGTCTTGCCAAGGTGATAGCCGAGAGTAATGAGAAAGAGAAACCATAATATTGAAATGGTTGCAACGGGATAAATAACCGTCTTCTCTATCGTGTAATTCCTTTTTAAAAGTTCTGCGAGGAACACTCCCGTAAACCCTGAAAGATACAGCAGCGGGAGATTGGCAGTTATCCCTACGGATATGTGAAACAGCGTGACTGCAAGCAGGGATATGATGAGTATTGCCATTCCCTGGAGCCTTCCCGCTTTGTAGTAAAAGAAAAGAATCGGCAGAGGGGTGAAGAGAGTGATCAGTGTTCCCACTATGGGAGTGGCGGATGCAGCGAGAAGGGTCAGGGATGAGATGGCGATACCCGTATAAAAGTTTCCGTTGAAAAACACGCCCCTTTCTTTTTCCAAAGTCTGAATCCGTTGTGTTGAACCTCTGCGAGGGTAGTTACCACTCAGTCACGACGAAGGGAAGTAACGCGATGGATCTTGCCTTTTTTATGGCCAGTGTGACTTCCCTTTGATGTTTGGCGCAATTCCCCGTGATTCTCCTGGGTATGATCTTACCTCTATCGGTTATGTAATCTTTAAGAATGAGAGGATCCTTATACTCGATCTTTATTTCAGAATCGGTGCAGAATCTGCAAAATTTCCTCTTGTGGTAAAACTTCTTTTGCTGTTTTGGCTCGGCCTTTGAAGGTCTATGGTCTCTTGATGGTGCTGGCATCTCTCGTTGGTATCTCCCTTCTTTTTTCCTGTCCGTCTTTAATTTTCTTTTACTTCCGATGGGATAGAATGCGGGTCGATTGCCGCTGTCTTGTGAGATGAAATGATGAGCGGTGAATCAGGAGCTGCATCTGCAGGGGGAGTGGAAACCTGTATTTCTTCCTGTCTTTCCTTTTCTATCTTTTCCAGATCCACCCGGTCTTCCTTTTTTACCGTCATATATTTCAGGATTTTGTCATCGATTTTGAAGTTTCTCTCCATTTCTGCAATGATATTACTCTGTCCGACAAAATCTAAAAGGATATAGAATCCATTTGTCTGCTTCTTAATTTCATAGGCGAGTTTTCGCTTTCCCCACTTTTCAATCTTTACGATGATGCCTTTCAGGTCAGTGATGATTGTTCTGTAGCGATCAATTAAGCTGTTGATTTCCTCTTCGGTAAGGTCGGTATGGACAATAAAAGGAATTTCGTACCTTTTCAACGTTGCACCTCCTCACGGCTCTAAAGTCCGGCATATCTATCCGGACAAGGAGTCATGTATGTAAGATTTAAAATGAAGATGCCTTCTATAATATCCTCACGAAGAAATCAAGATTTTTATGTAACCTGTGTCGGGTACCATCTTAAATTTATTGGCGGGCGATACGGGACTCGAACCCATGACCTCTGGTTCCGGAGACCAGCGCTCTATCCACCTGAGCTAATCGCCCGCTGTAGGGATCTTTAATTTGAGCGAAAGCGACAATTGATAATTAAAAATTGATAAGAATTCCCTTTTTGACGGGTCGAGTATAGGGAAATATCCGTTTGTATGTCAAGACTATTTTGCCACAAAATATAGTGGTATCGATATGAGTTTTCCGCTGATGCAGCTTCGGGATTTGCATAAGGTCATTTTTAAGGGTGCGTTTGAGGAGGTTTCACTGGTTTTGCCGGATATGCGGGCATTTTCTGGCATAATCCAGGCGCACCTTTTCCTGTGACCCTATTTTTCAATCAGGATTATGCCTGGATGTATTCATCCCAGGAGTATTGAGGGTCTCGGCAGAGGTGATCGTCATTGATGGTAAGTTGGGAGTGTTCATCCATGACGTATGGGGCAGACGGCCTGCCAGCGCCGTGCAAGCAGACAGGCGGATCATGGATTTTAGGCGGCGGCCTGGACTTGACAATCCATAGTCCCAGGTGTTCGAGAATGGCCCGAATCACTGACTGGTCTTCGATGCTGCTGATGATGCGCATAGTTCCCTGACATCCCCGTCTTCACGGGGACAAGCTTTGGACAGACCAGGGGATCAATTTCGTATATCTTCTGAATCAACCGTGACCATTTATTCGATGTGATATTCGGGAAACCGTTGGGCAGTACTTGACGGCGATGATGAATGCCGAACTCACCCACTACCGAAATAAATCGGCATGAGTGCCCGTTCGTTCAAAAATGATTCGTGGTTTATCAATTCGATAGATCAATAACCAATCCGGTTCAATGTGACATTCTCGCCGGTCCTTAAAATTTCCTATAAGGAGATGATCCCGGTGCCTATGGTCAAGCGGGTTTTCTGCAATCAGACTTTTTATCACAGATTTGATCCGCTCGGGATCATGCCCGCGTTTGATCATCCGCTTAAGATCTTTCTCGAATCGCGTTGTATAATACGGTGTCAGCATTAGACACCCAACTTCCTGAACATATCATCGGCGTCTTCGCATTCCACAAGGCCTTTTCCCGCCTCACTGTCCCTGAAGGTTTTAAGAGTTTCTGTATTAGGAATCTCGATTGGAAATGGAAGGCCCTTTCTCAATCTAATCTGATTAAAAAGGATATTTATGACTTCAGTAGTCGAAAGACCCAAGGTTCTCAGAATGCCTTCTACTTCCGTTTTAAGTTCCTTTTCTGTTCTGGCATGGATCATTGCCGTCTTAGGCATAAAATCACCTCTCTTTTGTTTTTAAATGTATCGTATATCAAACGTGATACATTTGCAAGAAGTAATTTTTGCTCAATTGGTCAAAAGACTGTTGTGAAAATTACTGTGACTCGGGAGGTGAAAAGGGTGATTTTCTGTGATTTCCTGTGATACGGAGTGACATTTGAAAAAGGTTATAAACCTAATAAAATCGGTGATATTGCCGTGATTACAAATGGTTAGAGCACCGGCGTAGATAGCGTCCGGAGACCAGCGCTCTATCCACCTGAGCTAATCGCCCGCTGTGAGGATATGGATAGCATTGAGTGAAGGCAACAGGACGTGACGCATCAGGCAGCGCTGAATACAATGTAATCGGTGAAAACTCAATGTTTTTTTCGTGAAATGCATGGTTTTCTTAGCGAGGGAGAGGTAGTTCTCCCAGAATTTTCCTGACCGGGTCGCTTCTGTTCATTGTATAAATATGGAAACCGGGCACCTCGTTGCCGAGAAGATTGTACATCTGGTTTATGGCATATTCAATTCCATATTTTTCAATCTCTCCGGGATTATCTTTTAGTTTCTCTATTTTATCAGCGAGCCGGGAAGGGATCTTGGCGCCGTAGAGCGGTGATGCAATCCGTATGAACTGGTTGTAGTTGAGGACCGGGAAAATACCGGGAATGATTGGCACCCTGATTTTCAATTTGAGGGCGCGATCACGAAACCGGTAATAGTCATTATTGTTGAAGAAAAGCTGCGTTATTATGAAATCGGCGCCAGCGTCAACCTTCCGCTTCAGATTCACTAAATCAACATCTATGCTCGGTGCTTCGATATGACCTTCGGGGTAGCCGGCAACACCTATGGAAAAATCATCATGTGCCTTTATAAATTCTACCAGTTCATTCGCGTATCCGAACCCCCCTGCGACCCTCACGAATTTTTCTGTACCTTCAGGCGGATCGCCGCTCAATGCGAGAATATTTTCCACGTTTTCCTCTCTTAGCGCGTCGAGGGTAGCGGCAATATCGTCTCTTGTTGATTGAACGCATGTCAGATGGGCAAGAACTTCCATGCCGAAGTCGTTCTTGACTCTCGAGGCAATTTCAATGGTCTTGTCCCGTGTGCTTCCTCCCGCCCCGTATGTAACAGAAATAAAATCGGGGCTGATTACGCCCAATTCTTTTATGGTAGTGTATAAGTTTTCGAGATTACCTTCCCTCTTTGGTGGGAATACCTCACACGAAAGGGTTATTTTTTTTTGATCGAGAATATTTTTTATTTTCATGATCTGTACCATTGGTTTTTTGGGAAAATGTCACTAAGGACGATCATTGTCAATATATTTTCTATATCTATATTGAATTCATTGAACAAATCTGATAGATTACAAAAAATTGTGGAAAATTGGTGAGAATGAAACGTATACGGAAAAACATAATAGTGTGTGCCCTGTCCGCAATAGTTTTGTCCCCCCTTCACGCCTTCGCATTAAATAAGATCATTAATATAAGGCACTGGACTGCCCCGGATCATACGAGAGTGGTGATTGATGCGAGTGATGATATTCCGTACACTGTTGAGAAATCCGGCAAAATAGTGAGGATCGATTTTAAAAACACACAATTCCCTGAAGACCTTCCCCGCGAGCTTGTCCTGAAGAAGCCGGGAATTGATAAAATCATTCTGGAAGTCCCTTCTCAGGATTCTGTCAGGGTAAAGCTCATGCTGACGGATCATGTTGCGGCAAAAGTCTTTAAATTAAAAAAAATTCAGGAGAAACCGGATCGTATTGTCATTGACATAGAATTTCCTGAGGTGGAGAAACAGGAGAGCAAAGAAAGGGAGCAGGTGAAGGTATTAAGGAAGGACAAAATAGTAGTGATTGATCCAGGTCATGGGGGTGAGGATCCCGGTGCGGTCGGAAGGAGAGGGACGCAGGAAAAGCGTGTTGTTTTGGAAATCAGCAGGAAATTGAGAGATATTTTAAACAAGAAGAAGGGGTATCGTGCCTTTCTTACGAGAAATGGTGATTACTATGTACCATTTAAAAAGAGATTGAAAATTGCCCGGGAGTACGGCGCTGATCTGTTCCTGAGTATTCACGCAGACGCTTTTAAACTGCGGGGTGCCAGGGGAAGTTCCGTGTATTGCCTTTCCCTCAGAGGTGCCAGCAGCGAGGCCGCAAGAATTTTAGCGAGAAATGAAAATCTTGCTGATATCATTGGAGGAGATCCCAACGGAGAAAGCACTGAAGAATCAGATCCCATAATCCTGAACATGTTTCAGACAAATACCATCAACACGTCAAAGATCTACGGAAAAAGTGTCCTGAAACACCTCGACAGGGCAAGCCAGATAAAGTTCGGCAAAGTCCAGGAGGCTCCTTTCCGGGTGCTGAAGCTTCCCGAAATACCTTCTCTGCTCATAGAGACAGCTTACATATCGAATCCGAGAGAAGAAAAATTGTTACGCAACAATCAGTTTCAAATGAAAGTCGCGAGGGCCATAGCATCTTCCATTACTGAATTTCTTCCCGCTCAGCCGCCAGCCCCCAAAATAATGCTCACGAGAACTGAAAAAGGAGGAGATGCTGAGAAAAGCACTGAGGAAGCAGTGAAGGACGATGATTCTCCACGCAAAGAATATGTCGTTTCGTCTTCCCGGGAAAAATCCCCGTCGATGAAGAAATCCGAAGTGACCACGCACAAAGTCAGAAAGGGTGAAACCCTTGGCGGTATCGCCAGAGAACATGGGACGACAATCAACGTGTTGTTGAAGCTGAATGACATGAAACGGAAAGATCCTCTCTATGTGGGGAGAAAATTAAAGCTGCCAGGCAAAGAAACAGAAAAAGAGAGAAATGCAAAATCTTCCGTGTCAAAGTCGAAAACATATACTTACAGGGTAAAAAAGGGTGATACCCTCGATAAGATTGCGAAAAGGTGTGGTGCGAGCGTCACTGAGCTTTGCAGGTTGAATCAGATGAAGCGGGATGATGTGCTGTACGTTAACAGAAAACTGAGACTTCCGTCCGACCCTTCAATGTGAGAGGGGAGGGTGAAATTATGGGGAAGATATATATCCCCACGTATCTGCGGGTTCTTTTTTTACTCCTCTACCTGCTCATAGTGAGTCCATCCGAGGTACAATCCGCGGGAATAATAACCTCCTGGGAACAATTTAAAATCAAGAAAGAGCTTGAGCTCAAGGTGATCAGCCATGAACCGGATTATAGGAAATTTCTCTCAACGGAGGAGATGCCGGTGACCGATGGATTCGTGACCTTATTTAATGTGCGTGAAGAAGAAGAAAAAGACAGGACACTGGATGGTTTCAGGATTGGCAGACTGAGAATATCATTTTCCCGGATTGTCATTGATCGCATGAAAACGGATCCGGACAAGGCATCCGGTGATGAACAAAGTACCATGGAGGCGGTAAAATCAATCACCACTCTGTTTCGCAGCGGGCCTTATCGCGACTCATTCGAATCGATTGGCAAAATATTTGAACCTCAGGTTAACCTTGGCATAGAATTCTGAAAGATTCACCCCCCGGAAGAGGGTGTTTTTATTTCTGCCATATTTCTCATTCGCGATGAGGGAAGATATGAAAAGGGGCGGAGTTTGTTCTCATGACACATGCGTGCATGAGAGCGACTCCACCCCTGTTTTTCAAAAAATACCGTCTATGCCTTTACCGTTTTCGGCGCCGGTCTCTTGAATCCTAAAGCAAGGAAAAGGCCGGCGATCAGGAGTCCCGCCGCAACATACAGGGCGATTCCCTTGATGGCAGCAAAAACGAGCGGTCCCACGATACCCGCAGCGCCCCACGCAGTCAGCATGATCCCATACACCTTTCCGATATAGCCGGGCCCGAAGGAATCCGCGGCAAAAGCGGGCATGGTGGCAAATCCCCCGCCGTAACAGGCAAGCAAGTAGCAGGCGATGATGGTGAACATGATCTCGCTTCCTATATAGGGGAGAATGATGTAGAGAATGGCCTGGGTGATGAACATGGTGATAAAGACATTCCGCCTGCCGATGGCGTCTGACGTCCAGGCCCAGAAGAGCCTTCCCAGACCGTTAAAGATAGACGCATAGGCAAGGATGGAACCTCCCGCGAGGGCGAGCATTGCAGCCGTTGCCTCGGGATTGGCCTTCTTGATGACGTCCTGGGCCATGGGTGAAAGCTGTGAGATGAGACCGAGTCCGGCGGAGACATTCAGGAAGAGCATTCCCCAGAGCATCCACCACTGGGGGGTCTTTACCGCTTCGTCAAAGGTAAACGATTCCGCCGCAGAAACGCCGGTCGCTGCTTTTGGAGTGAAGCCTGCCGGGAGCCAGCCCTTGGGGGGGTTTTTGTAAAGTTGGGCTGAAGCGGTCACTAAAACCAGGAAGATCACCCCCCAGATATAGAATGTTTGTGCCACACCCATGGAGATTACCATCGGGGGAGCGATTTTCCCCATGAAAAAGGCGCCGGCACCGAATCCCATCACGGCAAGCCCCGTCACAAGACCCCTCTTGTCGGGGAACCAGCGGATGAGGGTGGCGATGGGAGTGATATAGCCGAAACCGTTGCCGATACCTGCGATGACTCCGAAGCCAAGGTACAGAAGCCAGATACTCCCCATCTGATCGGCGAGACCGGAGAGAAGCGTTCCAATACCGAACAAAATACCGCCGATGGTGGCTACGAACTTAGGTCCTTTCTTGTCCACCAGGGTACCACCGAAGGCGGCGGCGAGACCGATCAAGCCGATACAGAGCATGAACGTCACCTGTGTCGCTGTCTCACCCCAGCCGTGGGTGGTCATCAAGGGCTTTTTGAAAACCGACCAGGCATACACCGTCCCCAGACAGAGTTGCATGACGATCGCGGCGACCGCAATCCACCATCTCTTTCCTTCTAAATTTTCATTACTCATAAATCCTTATTCCTCCATTATTTATTTATAGACTTCTCTGATTTACCGTTGCCCCATGAAGAGCGGGGCAACGGTCATTATCATTCATTTATACTGCTTCAACCTTGACCGCGCAGACCTTGTATTCCGGAATCTTGGCAATCGGGTCAAGGGCGGGATTTGTAAGCAGATTGACAGCTGCTTCCCGGAAGTGGAAGTTCATGAAGATTACCCCCGGGGGTACACGCTCCGTCACTGTGGATTTTGCCTGTAGGGAGCCGCGCCGTGAAGACACCTTGACGAG
>Ga0233422_10000965_pt1 | contig 13484 bp, 14 predicted proteins | sample Watercolumn_Mata_2_FD_182724 | JGI IMG/M metagenome (GOLD analysis project Ga0233422, IMG submission 182724) | Freshwater microbial communities from Lake Matano, South Sulawesi, Indonesia - Watercolumn_Matano_2014_110_MG | ecosystem: Environmental > Aquatic > Freshwater > Lake | place...
AATTGCATCCTGATTGAGCAGCACAAGTTGCATTTGTATAGTAGTTCCAGCAATTGCTACCGCTAGTTCCATTGCACCAACCATATGTATTCCAGTCACAAGTCAGTGTATCAGTTGCATTTGAACAACTTGTTTGATTAGCAAGATTCCAACAATTATATTCATAACAATAACCTGCAGCAGTACCATTAGAAAACTCATATATATAGTTATAACTGTATGCTTCCCATCTGCAATTTTGGTCAGTGGCATGCGCATTACATTGATCTGCAGTATTGTAGCCCCAGCATCCAACTTGGTTACAGTATCCATACGTCTTCCAAGAACAGCTCATATCAGAAGAATGAACACTACAGGATGACTGATTATAGTAATTCCAACAACCAACCTCCTCACAATAGCTCCACTGGGAATTCCATCTACAATTCAGACTATCGCTAGTGCTATCACATGTTGACTGTGAATTATAATTATAACAACTTGCTTGAGAACAATAGCTGTTACTCCATGTACATGTCAGATTGTCAGTTGAATTTTCACATGCTCCCTGAGTACTTAGACTCCAGCAGTTCTGCTCTTTACAATATTTCCAAGTAGAATCCCACACGCAAATTTTACTAGGGATGTTACTATTTACACATGCGCTCTCATTTGTGAAGCTCCAACAACCTCTATCTTGACAGTATTCGCTTCCTGTCCATGAACAACCTGTAGTACTTTTACAAGTTGTCTTATTGGCAAGATTATAACAATTTGTTGTTGCATTTTCCTTACACCATCCAGAACTTCCTGCAGAACCCCAAGCACAAGTCTGTCCTACTTGCAGAGTAGTGTTTGTACAGTCTGTCTGGTTGTAGTAATTCCAACAACCGAGTTCATAACAATTTCCTTGAGTCCAACTACAACCAGTAATAGCTTGACAACTTACTTGATCATAATAATTCCAACAACTCTTATCAGAAGGACCGCTACAATATCCATAACTAGAATCCCATTTACAACTCAAGCTGTCTGTTGTAGAGCCACATGATCCTGAATCTTTATAATCCCAACAATTTTGTTTGGTACAGTATCCCCAAGAATCCCATTTACAATTAGAGGATAGACAAGAACTGGAATTGGTATTATCAGAACATCCTTTTTTATAACAGTAACTATATTGTGAATTCCAAGTACAATTATTAGTAGTACAGGAAGTGGAATTTGGATAGTTCCAACAACCTTTTTCTTCACACCATGAATATGTGGTGCCTAAATTCCAATTGCATGTTGTTGTTGGATGAAGCAGAGAATTTGTACAATCTGCTGAACTAGTATATGACCAACAATTGGCAGCAGCCAGAGACAGACCAGAGAAGAAGACTGAAAACATAGAGAAAGCTAGAAATAGGAGTATTTTATTCGATTCCCAGCACTTCCAATGAGACATTGTTAACACTTTCTTTACCTTTGTACAAAGCTGTAAAAATGATTACCTGAGTCGGAGTATATAAGAATTCCGTGTTTTTTATGAGTTTTAGAAAATTTAGGAAAAAATTAATCTCTTTATTTTTATTTTAAAAACTTAGTTTGTCTTTTTTCCTGACGAAAGTGTCTATTTTCTTTATTTCAATTTCACTTCACCTTCTTTCTCCTTTGTTTATTGAAAAATCTTTTGGAAAATATTCAAACATGTCGATTTTTGGAAAATATGTAGAAATTTGATATTTTTCATTTTTTGAAATATGAAAAAATCCTAAGTATGTGGGTATATTTTACATAGTACGTGTCGATATTATACTTGATCATGTATAAAGCTGAATTTAAAACGAACCTTTTAACATGTCGATAGAATGTCGATGAGAAATTGTCGAATGTCGATATAGTTAAATATATATTCTATACAAAAACCAAAATATTATTATGAACTTGTTTCCAGATTATGAGAAATATGGTGAAATCGACAATAAAAACACCAAAACCATGAGTATTGAACCACAACATATTCTTGTAGCAGGTGCTGGATTAGAAGTAATGAGGGAAATCAGAGAGAAAATAGAGAAAATAGAAGTAAAATTAGGTGATCTGGAAAGGAAAATACATGAACATATGCCAGAAAAAGTCCTGACAGAGAACAAGTTTATACAGGAAGTTCAATTGAGTGACGATATAATAGAAAAGATAGTTTCTGAGATAAGAAATTTGAGTAGTACTATAAAACCAGCGACAGTGGAAGAATATAAAAATGGACACAGTGAAAATGGACTCAGGATAGTTGAAAAGAAAAAAATCGAGAAAATAACTTGTTTATTACAAAATAATAGAAAATTGTCTTCACTGCAACTTGCACACCTTCTTGATATGTCTAGAACCAGGGCAAACGAGTATTTTAAACAGATGGAAAATATGGGAATAGTTGAAGGCATACTGATTGGAAAGGAAAAATTCTATCAACTAACCAATTCTAACACAGCCTAAGAAAATTCTAAAAGGCAAAAATCCTATATAATTAAAGAGTCATATGGTTTTTGTAACAAAGTTTGACGGAAGAACGCAACCTTTTAATAAAGAAAAAATTGTTAATACTTGCCTAAGAATAGGAATTAACCGTCAGCAAGCATATGAAGTAGCTAACAGAATTGAAAGGGAAGCCAACAATGGAATAACAACAAAAGAAATTCTCAGAAGGATTTTCCTTTATGCTAAAAAATACAGACCTGAAATAAAAGACAGAAAGGATTTGAGAAGTGCTATAGGTGCTTTACGATCCAAACCTGATTTTGAAATGTTTGTTGCCTTAGTGTTGAAAGAATATGGATATGAAGTGCAGACAAATCAGATTGTAAGTGGAAAGTGTGTTGAGCATGAAATAGATGTCATAGCAAAAAAAGGTAATGAAACAATTTTAGTAGAGGCAAAGCACCATGAGCAATATCATACCTATACGGGTCTCTCCGTATTTTTAGAAGTGCAGGCTGAACTTGAAGATTTGATGGAAGGATATAAAATTAGAAAAAATAAAATAAATTTTACTAAAGCATTGATAGTTTGCAATACAAAAATTTCTGATCATGCTGAGAGATATGCAACATGTAGAGATATAGGATATATTTCTTGGAAATTGCCTAAAGAGAAAAATTTGGAACAAGTTATTGAAGATGGAAAACTTTATCCAATAACACTGCTGAAAGGAGTGGATATGATAACTCAGGACAGACTGATTGGAAAAGGAATCATATTAGTGAAGCAATTAATAGAAATGAATGAAAATGAACTTGTAAAAAAAACTGGTATAGAAAAAACTAAAGCTAGAGACCTTGTGAGAAAAGCTAAAGAATTACTCCTCTGACTTCTTTCTCGTATCTTCACTTGGAACAAGTTTCCAAATGACAAGAATCACTATAATTAAAACTACTATTATCAAACCAACATACAATGGCTTTTCTAGAACTGCTAGGAAGAAGCCTGTCATTCCGCCTTTTCCAGCTATGCTCAGACTAAGAGTCTTGGATGCATTTATTCCTTCAACTGAGCTGGCTGTAACAGTTACTATCTTCACTCCGCTTTCACCTTCAGGAGCAGATATTGAAACTAAGTAATTCTGGAATTTATCTGCAGGAATGTTAACAAATGTTGGAACTGAAGCTATCCAAGTTTCTGGTATTCCTGATGATTGTATACCAATATTTGTTAAATCAACATTTCCTGAGTTCTTGACAGTAACATTAAAATTAACAGATTTTCCTGGTTCGACTACAATAGATTCTACTGTAGAAATTGATAATTCTCTTTTAACTTCTGGTGGAGTTGTTGGTTCTGTGACTGGTGGAGTTGTTGGTTCGGTTGGTGTTGTAGGTGTTGTTGGTGTGACTGGCGTTACATCAATTGATATTGGCACACCGTCTTTGTAAATTAAACCGTATGCATAATAAGTTGCAATTACTGTCCAATGTCCTGACTTACCAGCTGTATATATATTTTTAACAAACTTGCCGCCAGATTCCTTGTCTGTCTCGAACTTTACATTTGAAGTCACATCAAATTGATTATCATAAACATCTGTAGCAGTCACTTTAAGTTCTGCTGTATCTCCTGAATTCATAGAAGACTTGTCAATTGAAAGTTTAATCGATGCTGGATAACCTGGTTTGACTGTAATTATATTTGTGCTTACTGAAAGATCCCCACTTTTAATTGTAACTGACTGATCACCGACTGTTTTCATCTTGAATGTAAATCCTTTAGTACCTTGATCTACACTTGAAAAAGTATAATCTTTTGCAACAATTCCATATGGATCAGATGTATCAAAACTCACGCTTCCTGTATAATCTGTCTTAACGTTTCCATTTGCATCCACTGCAGTAACTGTGACTTGGAAATATTCTCCTGCTTTCACTGACTTTGGAGCAGTTACCTTAAAAGTACTGAAAGGTGCTTGAGTTGATGTTGTTGTAATTATTCCGGTTCTAATACCACCGTTTGAATCAATGGTCTTCCACGTCCATGAGAATTGATCAGCAGATGATGGAACTTCCGCTTTGAAAATAAATTCCAATGATTCTCCTTCCTTTATGCCACCATCATTAGCCATCCATGACAACTTGTATGGACGGAATGGATCAACTCTATATACACGATTAACTTTCCATTCTCCAGGCTCGTATACTTCCTTTACAATATAATATGGTTGAAGGTTGGATGTCTCTGGAATAACCAACTCAAAATTAGTAATGCTATCTCCACCTTGATTCTGTACTAGAACTCTAAACTCACTCACAGTTCCGATTTGTGAACTAGTAGGAGATAAAGAAACTGTTGAAACATGAGTTGCTATTGTAGTCACTCCTACAAAAACTACCAAAGCTAAAATTGCTAAAGTAACCGGAAGAACCTTCTTAATCGAATATTTCATACTTATTTAATGAAACTAAAGGGATTTAAAATAAAAATCGATCGGTTTATAAATCTTTCGCGCCAAAATGTAAAAGCTATTTAAACCTTTGCAAAATTATTAATTCACTACTGTATAGTCCTTCACATACACATCATATTCTCTTCCATCTGCATCTGCTTGTAAACTTAGAAAATATTTTCCATTTTCACTTATAGATTGGTCAACAGAACTAGTACTGTTTATATCTGCATTTTTATTATAAGCTAGAATTGTGATGCCATTCAAAGATTGATTGGTCAAATCGTCTATTATATACCCTTGTAGAGTAGCATTGCCTTGTTTCTTTGCAACAAGTATTGTCAAGTATGCTTTAGTTCCATAATAAGTTATACTAACTTCACTGCTGTTCAAATCATACTTATCTATATTCAGCAATTCAACGGATTTTATAGAATCTATCTGCAACCTGTCTTTTGTGGTGTAGATTTTACCTGATTTTATTCCTGTAGCTCTATCTATCTCATGATTGGAATCTTTTAAAATTACTGTACCGTCAGAATCATCAAAACTCAAATCACTTCCATCTAAAGAATATCTAAACCTAATAGTCATGTTGTAGAACTTTCTAACTGTTATATTTTGCTCAATATTTTCATTTGGAGATAAAGTTTTTGAAAATGCTTTGTAGAAGTTTCCTGTAATACCAGTACTGTATGCAAAGGAAATTGATATTGCAAAGATTATAAGAAATGAAATTACAATGTATCTTGCTTTCATGAATTGAAAATGGATTGAAGGAAATGATATAGACTTGTGACCACTGAAATAGTTTACAATTGTTTTGTTTTATGACTGGGGTGGTAAAATTTACAATACTTTTTTAAGTTTTAGCCACTCTTTGAAAAAGTTTCTGTATTTCTCTTTCAGCTCTACTTAGATTTCCATAAAATTGGTGAAGAGCTTCATCACCACCAACACTTAGATCAGACAATGGGTATTTAGCTAAAATACAATTAACGCTTTTACAAATTTTTTCTAGTTGATTTCTTGGAACTCTATTTCCCCTTATATTAACATATTCTTCCATTTTAACTCTCCTATGTATAAGAAGATAACAAAAGATTTAAAACTATCTTTTACAACGGTTTTATATCAGAACAATATTTTTTAATCGGACAAATCTTGCATTTTGGTCTTCCTGTTTTGCAAATTTCTCTTCCCAATTGAACAAGATAATCATTCAGAGTCTGTCTATATTTTATCGGAATTATTTTATGCAAATCTTCCCTGACTTTTTCTGGATCTTTCGATTTTGTCCAGCCCAATTGATTTGATATCCAGATAACATGAGTATCACAAGCTATCACAGGTCTTCTATATACATATGACAAAACAATATCTGCAGATTTTCCTCCGACTCCAGGCAGTTTCATCAGTTCTTCTCTTGTAGCAGGAACTTTTCCTCTATATTTTTCCTTCAAAATTCTGCAAATTTCTTTTATTCTTTTTGCCTTATTCCTGTAAAAACATGTCGGGTAAATTATTTTTTCTATCTCCCTTTCAGACAATTTCAATATTCCATCAATATTTTCGCTTTTTTTATCAGTCTATAAGTAGCAGGAAAAGAAATATCATCATTAGTCCTTTGAGACAACACAACACCAATCAAAACTTTAAACGGTTTTTGCTTTTGATACCTGAAACCGTAAAGCTTATTTAGTACCTTGATAATCTTAATAATTGTCTTTTGTTTCATGATTTCATTTATGTTGAGTAGACAGATAATATATACTACTACTGAAGTGCTTAGCGTTAGCTATATACCAGAGTGATTCTATGCCATTCAAACTATTCACGCCAGAACTACAGAAAATTGTGGAAAAGAGATTTAAAGAATCTACTCTACCTCAACAGATGGCAATTCCTGAAATACTTTCTGGAAAAAACGTTCTATTGATTGCAGAAACAGGAACAGGAAAAACTGAAAGCTGTATGCTTCCTCTTTTTAATCTTATACTGACAAAAAATCCAAAACCAATTTCAGTATTATATTTGACTCCTCTCAAATCACTCAACCGAGATCTTATGGATAGAATGTTGTGGTGGTCCAATCAATTAGATATAGAAATCTCTGTGAGACATGGAGATACAACCCAGCATGAAAGAAAATTGCAGGTAGAGTTTCCACCTCATATAATGTTCTGTACATTGGAAACTCTACAACCAATCTTAGTAGGAAAAAAGATCCGAGAACTTCTAAAAAATGTTAAATATATTGTATTGGATGAAGTTCATGAATGCGTAGATTCTAAAAGAGGAGTTCAATTATCGCTAGCATTAGAAAGATTGAAAGAATTGTGTGGTAATTTTCAATTGATAATGTTATCTGCTACAGTAGCTCACCCAGAAAAAGTTGCTGAATTTTTTGCTGGTGGAAGTGAAGTAAAAGTGATTAAAGCATATACAGTGAAAAAGATGGATATAAATGTAATCAACCCAAAAGTAATCCCTGAAGACAAAAAAGTTGCAGAGAAAATATTTTCTTCTAATGAAACAGCTGCAAGACTTAGAGTAATAATGGAACTTATACAAAAATCCAGATCAACATTAACTTTTACTAATACAAGAGAATTTGCAGAAATACTTGCAAGCAGGATTAATACATTGAATAAAGATTTTCCTGTTGCAATTCATCATTCTAGCTTGAGTAAGGATGTTAGAATAAAAGCTGAGAAAGATTTCAAAGAAGAAAAATTAAAAAGTATCATTGCCACTTCATCACTTCAATTGGGAATAGATGTTGGCAGTGTTGATCAAGTTATACAATATCAATCACCTAGAGAAATCTCTCAACTGGTACAAAGAGTGGGAAGAAGCGGACATGAAATGTCAAGAATAAGTAAAGGAATTATAATTTCTACTGAGGATGATGATATATTTGAATCAGCAGTTGTTGCCAAGAGAGCTTTAGCAGGAGAACTTGAAGAGATAAGATTCCACGAACTTTCTTTAGATGTTTTAGCTCACCAGATAATTGGACTAACATTTGACTTTGGAAAAATTCAATTAGAGAAAGCATACGAGATTGTGAAGCGTGCTGAACCTTATAAAAGACTTAGTTACACTGAATTCTTGGAAGTTTGCAAACAATTAGAACGATTAGGTCTAGCCTTTATAGACACTGACATAAAGAAAAGGATGAGAGGATTTGATTATTACTTTTCCCAATTATCTACCATACCAGATACAAAAAACTACAAGGTTTTCAACATGTTGGATAATTCCTTTGTCGGTGTAGTGGATGAGGAATTTGTCGCATTGCATGGAGAAACAAATACAACTTTCATAATCAAAGGAAGCACTTGGAGAATAGCTTCAATAGAGGGAGACAAAGTACTAGTAGAACCTACAGAAGATATAGAAGCTGCAATACCAGGATGGGAAGGAGAATTAATTCCTGTACCATTTGAAGTTGCGCAAGAAGTTGGACAAGTTAGGGGATTAATAAAAAATCTCTTGACAAAGAAAAAAAGTGAAAAGGAAATAATGTCTGAAATTAAGAAAAAATATCCTATAGACGATAACTGTGCTAAGGAAATGATTGATGTAATAAAGAAACAAAAAGATGTACCGGATGGAAAAACAATTCTTATAGAAGACTCTGACGATCTAATTGTTATTCACACTTGCTTTGGAACTTTAGTGAATGAAACTTTAGGAAGATATATAACAAGCTTACTGACTTCAAGAATTGGTTCTGTTGCACTGAAGACAGATCCATATAGAATAATATTGCAATTTCAAAAGAAGAATTTAGAATTATTGAAAGAAGTTTTGTTTGAAACAAATCCAGAACATTTTCGAAGCTATCTTGAGATGAGTATAGGCAAAGGAGAATTATTTGAATGGAAGTTTGTTCATGTGGCAAAGAGATTTGGAGCTATCTCTAGAGGCGCTGAACTTGGAAAAGTAAGAATTAAAAGAATTGTTGAAGACTATGTTGGAACTCCTATATACAAAGAAACCATAAGAGAGTTAGAAACAGAGAAACTGGACATAGAAAAAACTGAAGATATAATAAAAAAGATTCAGAAAAAAGAAATACCTGTTGTTTTTAAATCCGGTCTGTCTAACTTGGGAAAGATTGGAATAAAGCACAAGTATGCAGAAGTTGTTGGACCTGATAAACCTGAACTTGAAATCTTTGAGATGTTTAAGAAAAGATTGTTGAATACAAAGATGAGATTGGTTTGTACAAATTGTGGAGAATGGGAACAAACTTATTTTGTAAAGGAAATGCCTGACGACATTAAATGTAAGAAATGCGGAGCTAGATCTTTGGCTCCATTAAAACACAAAATAATCTGAGCAGCAAAACTTGTCAAAAAGATTCTGAAGGAAAGTCCTTTGACAGCAGAAGAGAAAAAGAATTCTGAAAGACTGAAGGAAGTTTCTGATTTGTATTTAGTTTATAGATCAAAAGTTGCAAAGGTTCTGGCAGGCAGAGGTGTAGGACCACAGACAGCAAAAAGAATTATGGCAAAATATCACAAGACAGATGATGATTTACTCAGAGATATTTTGAATGCAGAAAGAGAATTTATAAAAAATAAGAAATATTGGAAAGTTTGATCATGACTTAAGTGGAATTATTCTTCTAAATTTATATCTATTTTCTTTGTACTTTTGTTCTGCCTTTTTAATTTGTAAAATAATGAATATAAGAAGTGCTGCAACTATAGCTAGAACATAGTTTCCAGTTCCTGAAGCAAATCCAACTGACGCAACTACCCATAATGTAGCAGCTGTTGTCAAACCTTGAACATGTCCCGACGTGGCTATTATACTTCCAGCTCCGATAAAACCTATTCCTGTAAGTATTCCACCGAGTATATTTGTTGAAGTTGGAAGTGAAGTCAAAGTAGTAACTGTAAAAAGACAAGCCCCGAGACAAACAAGCATATTTGTCCTTAATCCAGCTGGCTTATGTGACACTTCCCTTTCATAGCCTATCATAGCTCCCAGACCTATAGACAAAACTAGTCTCAATATTACTTCAAAACTTGTAATCTCAACCATACTTTAATTTTTAAATATAGATAAATAAAGTATATGCCTGCGTTGATTGTAGCAATAGAAGGAGCAGATTTTGCCGGCAAGACTACTATAGCTAATCTTATGGTTGAAATTCTTAGAAAAAACAATAAAAATATTTTTTTCAAGAGGACAAGCGGACCAAGCCAACTCATAACAGGAGTATTCCCTAGAATATTGGCAAATTCCTCCAGCAATGTATCTTCAGAAGTGTTTTCACTCGCCTTTGCAACAGATTTCCTGCATAAGTATGAAACTGTGATAAAGCCACTGAAGGAAGCTAAAGAAAATTATGTGATAATAGAAGACAGGTGCATTCTGAGCACTATAATATACCAGTCATTGATTGGAAAAGCAAATATCGAATGGATAAGAGAGGTGAACAAATTCACAAAATATTTGCCAGACATTACACTTATACTAAAATTGAATATAGACGAGATATTGAAAAGAAGCACATTGGAGAAAAAAGATTTTGACAAGTTTGAAACCAAGAGACACCTAGAAGACGAAGTAATAATCTACAATAATCTGACTCCAGAACTTGTAAAGGAATTCAAAATACAATATATAGACGCAAATAAAGATCCTGAGAGAATTTCCAAAGAATGCAGCGACATAATTCAGAAAGAAATTAACAGACGAACGGAAACTGAGAAATTTTTTAAGATATAATTTTATTTGGTAGACCAGAATGTTCCTTTAGATTTTTTCCACTTAATATAATCTTTTAGAATTTTTTCATGATCAAATCCCATATCAGAAAAATCAATTTTATTCAAAGAATACCAATCTGGTTTTCCTTCATAGCTTCCTTTCAATTTTCCACTGATAATCTCTGCTACAAACACAATACTAGCGCTACAAAATCTCGGATCTCGTTTTGGATTTGAATACACACCAATAATTTCTTTTAATCTTACTTTTAGACCTGTTTCCTCCTTTGCCTCTCTAACAGCTGCATGTTCAACAGTTTCACCATATTCTACAAGTCCGCCAGGAATTGTTAACATGTCTTTATACGGTTTTGTTTCTCTTTGAAGAAGTACTACCTCATTATCTTTTTCGATTATCATGTCAACTGCAAGAACTGGCGTTTTTGGTTTAGGCACTATATGATTTGTATGAATTTATTTAGATAAAAGTTCATGACTCGAATGGAGATATATTATTGTAAAAATAATTATATGAGATGGCAAAACTTGAAAATTACCTAAATACAATTAATGAAAATCTGAAAATTCATGGAATTAAGAAAATATTGGAAAGTCTTGATAAAACTAAAATAAAAAAATTTGAGAGGAGATTCCCTAAATCGACTTTTTATTACTGGATAAGTGGGAGATCTCCTATACCAATTAAAATATTGAAACACATCATAAAAGACCGAGAAACATGGGATAATGTATTCAATACATTTACATTTTTATCAACAGGATCCAAGATGTGTAAACTTCCAAGAGAAATAAATTTGGATTTAGCATATTTAATTGGTGTTATACATGGAGATGGGTCTGTAAGCAAAGATTTGCAATATGTAACCATAACAACTGAAGGTAAGGATTACCTTGAAGAGATTAATAAATTATTTGAAAGTATATTCGATTTAACCGGTCAGATAAATGTACTCAATAAAAGAGGAACATGTTACCGACTTACGATAGGCAGTAAGACGGTTCATTCATTTTTATCTCATTTTTGCCCAGTAGGGAGAAAGAAAAATAAACTGAGTATTCCAAAAGTTATTTTGGATAACAATGACTTGCTAAAACATTATCTAGCTGGATTGTTTGACACTGATGGGTCATTTCCACACACAGAAAAAGGTGTTAAAAGTAGATTTTTTCTATTCACACAAAGTAGTGTAAATTTTGTAGAAGAGATTTATGAAGCATTGAAAAAATTACAAATTCCAGTAAATAAACCGAGGCCATTTCTTTCGACAAATTCTCCTTATGATAGAAGAAGGCAACTCATTGAATCACGTATATATTTGGGAAGTGGAGAATCGCTTAAAACGCTTATCCAGATTATACCTTTTAGGCACAAAATCAAAAAGTCACGTGCATTATGTGTTATGAATTCTTTGAATGGGTCTGCCCGGATTCGAACCGGGGTTACCGCGACGTCAACGCGATGTCCTCTGCGGAACTCAACCTAACCGCTAGACTACAGACCCTTTATTTCTTATTTTATCTATTACTATTAAATTATATGAAAACTCTTAAAAAGTCCAAACATAAAACTTCAGATGATTCTTCTGTTCTAGTCCCCCTTTTAGGAACCTACGTCACAGCAAAAGAGTGTCCGAAATGTGATGCTAAATTGTTTAATTATGTTTCTTACGGTGAACCAGGATATTTTTGTAAAAAATGTGGTTATAGAGGAGGTATTGGATTAGAACAATTAGTGAAAAATTCTAAGAAAAAATTTGAAAAAGCAGTTAAAGATATGAAAACTTTTCTGAAATCAAAGACAATATCTAAATCTTAGTTTAGAATTAGCAGCCTTTTTATGACCTTCCTCGATTTTCATTACATATTCATTAACAGCATCTTCAAGTTCCTTGTTTGCTGGTATTTTGTATATTCTAACTGGCCAACCCTTCTCTTCACACAATTTCATCATGGCATCTGTGAGTTCCTTTTTATAATCCATAAATATAAATAAATAATCCATAAATATAAATAAAAAGCGCCCAGAGTGGGATTTGAACCCACAAGTAGCAGAGCTACGCAGGTTTAGCAAACCTACACAATCTTTTTTAGAGATTTCTGTGCCATACCAGATTAGGCGATCTGGGCATATGTTAACTTAATTTTTTGATACTATTTATACTTCATAGTTTGATAAAAATATCTAGCTAATTCCCAAAGTAAACGTTTCAAAATTCTATACTGATTTCTCTATTCTGCTGTTATTTCTTTGTTTTTCTTTTAGGGGCTTGTAGCTTTTTGGTTGTAAATTTTCTTGGAGCTGCAAAGACAGGAGTTATTAATGTCAGTCCGTAACCAAGCAGTATATGCCAGGTGTTGAAGTATGCCCATCCTAAATCTTTAGCAAATCCATATATTGCTAAAAGATCATGCTCACCAAATAATTTAAATAACAATGTCATCGCTGGAACTTCTATTAGTACTCCTATGAACATGACCATTACTAGTGTCAATCCTAGATCTATTATGAACATGACTATTACTAGTGTCAATCCTAGAAGTACTCCTTCCTTTACTGGACTAGCTACTTGCATGTTTTTGAAATAGAAATACTTTGATACTATGAATGTCAATACTGCTGCGAGTATTACCGTTATATACATCCTAAAACCAAAGGTAGTTTCACTAAGCGACAGCATAGCAGAAGCAGCCAGGAATATAACAGCATATAGTATTATTCCAGATACTATTGCTTTCAGTAATTTCATAAGATATAGTTAATTTTTTGCTATATAAAAGTGTGTTGAGAAAAATCTTTGGGAAAAAATAAAACAATCTGAAATATGGATATAAATCTT
>Ga0233422_10000966_pt1 | contig 13481 bp, 14 predicted proteins | sample Watercolumn_Mata_2_FD_182724 | JGI IMG/M metagenome (GOLD analysis project Ga0233422, IMG submission 182724) | Freshwater microbial communities from Lake Matano, South Sulawesi, Indonesia - Watercolumn_Matano_2014_110_MG | ecosystem: Environmental > Aquatic > Freshwater > Lake | place...
ACTTCATTCGGCACTTGGCTACCGCTCACCGAATGACTTTGAAAGGATATCGCTTAATCAGGAGGTTAATGATCCACCCCGCCAACCCCTCCTAACCTTTTCTGTCCAATCATAGGGGTGCAGTCCACGAGTGTACGAGTTGATCAAAAAATCTCTTTGCGAAATGTAATCAATAAAAGTGTTGGTATCGAAAACCAAATGGCCCTCGATCTCGTCAAAGAACTTGGTTTTGATTTCTTTATCCGAGAGTAACAACTTCACAAGGTCGTGGTCAATCTTCCAGGCGCGGTCTTGTACGGCAGCGATGACGAGTTCACCTTCATCGTCAAGAAATCGAGGGTCGGTTTTGAGCAGGTCGGTTAATTTGGTATTGAAAGACATCATCCACCCCCTAAGTTCAATTAGCCTTTTTTTGTAGTCGAGCCAGATTAGTCACATTGTAGTATTAAGAGGAGTAGGGGTCAAGAAGGTAGAGTTATTAGCGCTATCCCCAGAGGCCATGATACGTATCGATACACATTACGTCATCTTGTGACAGTTCGGCATTGACAACCGTGGTCTATGCTAGTCAGGCTATGAATCAGCCATTTAAATGACATCACTGTTAGAAGCTGCCGAAAGGTCACGGCTTATAGCCTAATTCCAGTCATTGTGGGGCAAGCAGCAGTTTTGCCTTTTCCGGATGCAATAGGAATTGTGTAGGATAGTGCCATGCTGCCTATTCAAAAATTAGTCGCCAATGGTAGTCAGATATGTCTTCCCTAAATTGCTTAAGACAATTCTTAAGTAATTTGAAGCATTCTACTGAAAGCGAACTGCTGACATAAATTCTACGAGAGATATCACCTACCAATAATTCATCAGCGGTTATTTGGAAAACCTCGGGGAGCTGAATATATGTATCTAACTTAAAGCACTGCTCCCAATACGTAGGTACAAAAAATACTCTTTTCTGTGGATTACATCCCTTTCCCGCACCTTCATAATGTCTTGATTGAGACGTTGTTTTGAGAACAAGACACACGGAATCCTTCTCACTATCGTTCAAGACAACAAGAAGTTTATCTCTCTTGGAATGGTCCTCAAACTCAAAGTCTTTATAGCAGAGGATTTGCCCGGGGTACGGCATGATATCTGCAAATTACTTGGTTGGCTCAATACTCAGGTTCCGTACAATCTCGAAGTGTTCTGTAAGGGAATCCCTAGCTTCTTCTATGCTAATCTCTGACTTATCATCAATAGCGAGAAGATAATCTATCGGGCAATTTTCGCCACTTTTTTTGAATGTAATATCCCAAGGCTGCCTTGGCATATGTGAGACTTCCGAAATCTGCCCAGCCTTGGCATCTCTATAAATATCGGCCAATCTACTTAGAATTTTCTTTTCCCTCGGGGTGAAAATAGACAAGTCAGGCTTAGATACAGCCCGAAATTCAAATCCCTTTGTTGACATTGGGTCAAGTTTGTCTACTACAGGCACTATTCCTAACTTGCCCTTGAAGTCTTCGGGAACCTTGCCATCTTTGACTTCTAGCCAAAATTCTCTTGGCACCGGGCCCCATTTAAACGCATAATACTTGAGTCCAATAGCAGGATACCCAGTTTGTTTAAAATGGTCGAAGTCTAGGAAGTAAAGCAGTTTAGCAAGCTTGGTCACGTTTAGATGCTTAGTTTTGCTGGCAAAGAACAATGTGGCATTGAGTAATTTATTTCTATAGATGTTAACACGCATTTTCAATCCTGATATTATACTACCCTTGTCAAGAGCATTTCGCAACAAGCAGACTACTTTTTTGAGAAGGAAACTGGTAAATTTGATGGCACAGCAATTGATATGATATAAAGTAAAATCAAGCCTTTTTCTTTGTCTTTTCCCATTCTCTTGCAGATTTCTCGGTTACTGGCCCACCAACTTGCCTAACTCGTGCGTTGGGCCATTTGCCTTGTGTTCCCGTTCTCGTCTCTCAAGGTCCGTGGTTATACCACTTTTGACAATTTTACCATCTACTATGACATCATACTTTTTGTACGTCCTCTTTCCAGCCATAATCCACCTCCTCTAACTTCAATTATAGCACTAGGTTAGAGCGTGTCAATGGACGATAATAAAAGCGGTCTATCATCTCTCCTTAATACTCCCATTAAAGAAGTACCAGAAAAGAAGCGACCGCTTCTGCTGATGCGCTATCAAAGGGTGGGACATACCCTGACTAGGGGCTGTTTCCTACCGTCTGCGCTTTCACCAGCTAGCACTTAGGCCAGCCGTATCACAGCTGTGGCTGGGGACTGGGTGCCTAAGCCAGTCACGGCTTCCTATAGGGTAAGTCCTGCACATTTTTAGCCTTTCGGCAAGCCGTGCACAGGAATCAGTACAGTAAAGACGGAGAAGGTTTGAAGTGGTGATAACACTGCCGACCCGCTGCATCTCCCCTGTACACACAGGCTAGTCATTTCCTGCATCCCTAGACGAAGCCCCGGCGGGGGGTCAGAATGTGTACGAGTTTTTTAGCCTTGCGACTAAATCTCTTCATTCTTGTACCTCCCTACCCTACACAGATTTCCCCTGATGGGGATTGAGAACATAGGGTAAGAATATTATACACCTTAATAGGGCGTTTGACATAGTACTTAGAACATGTCATCGTATCGTTCAGGGTGCTATTGCAATGGGTGTTAATATACCAGTGCGAAGGTCTTGGAGAAAGTTTTACCTTTTGTACCTAATGGTGGGCCATTGTGGACTCGAACCACAGACCCCGGTCTTATCAGGACCGTGCTCTAACCGACTGAGCTAATGGCCCCGGCAAGAAGTATAGCTTTTGTCCAGACTGAGTGTCAAGGTTCTGGCAGGCTTTGAAATCGAGTATCATTATTCGATGGCTCTTCGGGCTTTGGCATATTTTAGCAGGGCATACATGGCTCGAGCACATTGCTCGGGAGTGTCGTAGACCGGTATTCCGGCTTCCTTCAGGATATCAATGGTGGGGTCATCGGTATGACGGAAGCGTAAGGTAACTATTGGTTTATTATACTTTTGGGGTAGTGTGGCAAATATTCTTGCCGCTTGTAGTACGGCTTCGATGGCATTGGCTAGAGACTTGTCGGTATCTGTTGAGGTGGGCTTGATACCCCAGAATATTGGATTGATTGGGACGTTGGTTATCACGCCGTCTATATAGTCCAGGCTGAGGAGTTTTTCTATTACTCTTGTCTCATCAACGGCGGTGCGGTAGCTACCGGCGAAATCAATCGGGTTTCTGGCTGGAGGTGCGTGGGGTGGTAGAAGCTTCTGTAAGCTGATTGCTGTTTGCTTGTCGAATTCGGGAACTTCAAGTCCCAGAGAGACGCAGGCGTCCGTAGCTACAACACCCTGACCGCCACTTCCCATGATGGCTATTCTTCTTCCTCTGAGTAAAGGTTGTTCTACAAGTGCCTCAGCCATCTCGAAGGAATGTATGGCTTCTCTAGCTCTTATCAGCCCTAGCTGTCGGCATATACCTTCAAATACTTCTTCAGAACCGGCGAGTGAGGCAGTATGGGATAATGTGGCTCTGGCACCGGCACTTGTGCTACCGCCTTTATAAATCACGATTGGTTTTCTTTTTATCACTTCCCTGGCGAGCTCGAAGAATCTTCTGCCATCTTTAAAGCCTTCCATATAGAAGACCATGGCTTTAGTCTCATCGTCTTCGGCGAGGTATTCCAGGTACTCTGAAGCAGTGATGTCTGCCTGATTCCCGATGCTTATAAATTTACTCAGTCCATATCCTTTAGCGTTGGCTATTTCGGATAGATATCCGCCGAAAGTTCCACTCTGAGAGACAAAGGCAATGCCCCCAGGTTTAGGTACTCGATGAAAACAAAGATTGAGGTTGCCGGCAGCACTCCATATTCCCATGCAATTAGGTCCTACAAAGCGTATTTTACCTGCTCTGGCTATACTAACGACCTTGTCTTCAAGCGCTTTTCCTTCACTACCAGCCTCGGCGAATCCTCCGGGTATCAGGATTACTCCCTTTACTCCTTTTTTGGCACAGTCTTGCATAAGCTCGGGGGTAGCAGGGGCGGGGACTGTCATCACCGCAAGGTCAACCTGATTAGGGATATCCAGGACATTGCGATAAGAACGGAGGCCGAGAATTTCCTTTTTGTTTGGGTTCACAGGATATATGGCTCCATTGAATCCTGTCTTTAGAGGTCTTTCCACCATTATATAGCCCCATTTACCGGCTATATCTGAAGCGCCTAATATGGCAATAGACCCGGGCTTGAAAATAGGGTCCAATTGCTCTACGATGCTGTTCAATCCTGTGGCTCCTTGTTTTCTGTAGTAACGTTTAAATCCGGCGCAGCTTATTATTATACTTGATGTGGCGCATTTTCTGCCTCTCGGTTTACAGGTGTGCTAGCTCTATCACCATTATCAAAACGTCTATATGGGTTTGACGAGAGCTATGGAGTTGCATGTTCCAGATTGCTTCCGGTGATATACAGGCATTAGGTTCAATCGAGCAGCTCATTCAGACCGGTGTAGCTATCTGTTTGCCGACGAAGTTGGTAATCGAGCTCTCCTATGGTCACCTCGGCTGTAGAGAACACTATAGCCTTGGCAAGATGACCACCGGAACAGGCATCCTTCCCTGAAAGTTGAATGTGTATGTGGATAATGGGGGCATCGTCTTTAATTGCTATTGAGCCCTGGGCGCAAACGATTTCCAGTGGACCATTGTAATCTACACTGTCGTATTTTCCGGGGAGCGCCTTTAGGAAGTTGAGTTGTGCCTTCTCAACCGAGCCTATAATGCCGATGACTACACCTGATTTAATCCTGCATTCCTGGCAATAGTTTGTTATTTTATTGAGCAGTTCTTGCCCTGGTTTCACCCTGAATACATGTATTTTTTTGAACAAGGCTGTCCTCCTCTTTATTGTCTCTTGCCACTTTAGTTTATCATACTCTTAGTTTATCCTTCCTCATGTCTACCTTTTTACAATATATGTACTTTGTTCGTCCAGTTGCCTTAATTTTTTGTTAGTTATATAGTTAGGTTAAACTTGTCTAAGCTGTATGTTATACTTATCGAGTGTGGACAGCGTCACATAAAGGAATATAGTGATGGGTGTCAGATTCTACAAAGAACCGAAGCTGAATAACCCTATTTTGGTAGCCTGTTGGCCTGGAATCGGGAACATTGGAGTCATAGCAGTTGATATCTTAAGGAGAGCGATGGCAGCAGAGGAATTCGGCGAGATAGAGTCATGGGAATTCTTCTATCCAAGAAGGGTTTTAATCAGAAATGGTGAATTGAAAGATTTGGAGTTCCCCAGCAACAAATTCTATTTTAAGAAGACTGGGAAAAGGGATGTGTTATTCTTTATCGGAGAAGAACAGCCTGCTGATGGAGCAAAGGTTTATGCTGAGGGAGCGAAAGCTTACAGGATGGCTAATCTTGTTATAGATGTGGCTCTTAAATTCGGATGTCGCAGAGTTTATACTTCAGGAGCAGCTGTTGCACCTATTCATCACACTGCTAGGTCGAGGGTTTGGGTGGTGCCTAATAGTGAAGACTTGATTGGTGAATTAAAGAGCTACGAGAATACAATTTTGATGTCAGACATAGAGGGGAGGGATGGGCAGGGGAATATTACTGGATTAAACGGGCTGCTACTGGGTGTTGCCGGGAAGAGGGGGCTGGAGGCTATTTGTGTTATGGGCGAGGTGCCAATTTATATTCATGGTTTCCCCATTCCGTATCCCAAAGGGTCTAAATCTGTGCTCGAGGTGTTGAGTACGGCGCTAGGAATTGAAGTGCCGATGGATGAGATTAACGCTCTTGTTCAACAAAGCGAGAGTGAAATTGATAGTGTATATGAAAGGCTCCCTGCGGAGATAAAAGAACAACTTGATAAGTTAAAGTATGTGACTTATGCCAAACCTAGTGAGCCAGAACCGATAACGGAAGAGGATAAAAAAAGAATCCTGCAGGAAATCGATAGGCTATTTAAAAAAGAACCCGGGGGAGATTAGTTTTGCGCGAAAGTCACTCGTTGAGACTCTTTAATAAACCTAAGTTGGAAAGCTCGGCTTTGGTGGTAGCTTGGAATCAGGACGTGGGAAAAGTTGGCTCAATCGCTGTCGACTATTTGAATAGGAAGCTGGAGAGCCGAGAGTTTGCCGAGATTGAGCCTGAGGGCTTTTTCCCGCTCGGTGGAGTCTCAGTAGAGGATGATGTAGCCCGATTTCCACAAAGCAAATTCTACTGGTGTCCGGAAAAGAGCCTGGTTATCTTTAAGAGCGATATACCACGGTACGAGTGGTATGAATTTTTAAACTTGGTTTTGGATGTAGCTGAGAAATATTGTAAGGTGAAGGAAGTTTACGCCGTTGGAGGCATGGTTTCTGCTGCTGCTCATACTGTGCCACGGATGTTGTTGTCTGTGGTCAACTCGACCGAGATGAAGAGAATGTTAAGCCATCATGAACTTGTTAGCGATATGGATTATGAAACTCAAGATGACCAAAGACCGACCTTTAGCTCATTCCTTATTTGGGCTGCTAAGAGGAGAAATATTGCGGGGGCAAGCCTTTGGGTGACAATACCCTTCTATTTAGTGGCAGTTGAAGACCAGCAGTCCTGCAAAAAGTTAATAGAATTCTTTGACAGGCGTCTTGGGTTGAATGTCGATTTCGTGGATATGGATGAGGAGATAGCAAAGCAGAATAAAGAGATAGCTCAGTTGAGGAGCAAATTTCCTGAGCTTGATGCTTATATTAGTAAGCTTGAAGGTAACCTTAGCTTGACCGTGGAAGAGAGTGAGAAGCTGGTTAGAGAGATAGAGCAATTGCTGAAAAACAGACATTTAGGCTGAGGTATTGCCATGTTCAAACAGCCTGAGGGGCAGTCTTTATTTGGCTCTCTTAATGATTGCCACCAGAGCTCCGGGTCCGCCGTGCACCCCTAGCGTGGGACCGAGTCTTGATATTCTTGGGGCTATATTGGGAAAGGGGGAACGCGCATAGTCGGCAAGTGTTCTGGCATCATCTGGCGTAGTGCTGTGGACTATAGCCAGGTCATCCATGTGCGATGCTGCTATGAACTCGCGCAGTCTGTCTATGCCCTTCGTCCGGGTGCGTGTTAATCCGGCTGGACGGATCTCGCCATTATGAAGTGTTATCAGGGGTTTCACGTTAAGTTTTGATTCTATAGCGAAGATTGTTTTACCAAGGCGCCCGCCCTTGACTGCATATCTTAGGGTATCTAGGAGTGCCAGGGCACGCAATTGATTAATGGCCTCATGTACCTTGTCTACCACCTGTTGCAGGCTACAGTCGGCTTTGGCGGCACGAGCTGCGACCATGGCTACAAGACCTTGCCACATCGTCACGCCGCGAGAGTCAATAACCTCAATCTTAGAGCCTTTCTTTTCAGCAATCCCTTTGCCGACCAGGGCTGAATCAAGCATGGCGCTGTGTTTGCTGGTAACATGTATGGAGACAATCTCGTTGGTTTCCTTGGCTACCTCCTCATAGACTTTGGCGAAATCACCCGGTGATGGTGCGGCTGTAGATGGATGAATCGAACTGGTTACCAGTTTGTGGTAGAATTGGTCGCAGTCGATGTCGACCCCGTCACGATAAACTTCGTTACCAAAGTGGAGGTATGCTGGTACTACCGTAATACCTAGTTTTTTAGCTTCCTCTTGTGTGATATCAGAGCAGCTATCAGTGACGACTTTGGTTGACATAAGTTAAAATTTTCCGAAAGGGTAGCTTGCGCGAGCTTAAGGCTGAAGTATACCGCATGGTAGTGACCATGTAAAGTAATTAGCTACCACTAAATCATCTGGCTTGAAGTATAATCTTGGGCGGGTTAAAATGAGAACTGTCTGTCATGTTAAGCTATAGAACGGGCAGGTTCGTAACGTCGGTCTAGTTTAATCGAAGGATTGTAACAGGATGCAGCAAATTTTCCCCTGTCCTACGTGTGGAGCACAAAATTGTATAGGTCAGGAATTCTGCCAAGTGTGTGGGCAGAGGTTTCAGTATAATTGTCCCAGTTGCGGTGCTGTTATTAACTCCACATTAGTAAATTGCCCGGGGTGTCGCCAGAGCCTATTTTGGCCGACGCCACAAAGGGTAAAGCCTTTTCCAAAGCAGCAGGTGGTTCATCAAGCTCCTGTAGAGGCTGGAGGGGAGGTAGCGAAAACAAAGCAGAAGTCTGCCCCGTGGCTTACGGGATGTCTTGGTTTGGTAATAATTGCATTTTTAGTGCTGGGAGCCTATTTTGTCTACGATAATTTTATTAAAAAGCCGTCACCTGCCTTGCCTGACGAAACGGGTTTCGTGCCCGTGCAATCGCAGGCATTAGTGTACGTGCAGGATGAAAACATGGTCGCTTATCGCGAAAGCGAGATGAAAGAATGGCTATAGCTGTTTTGGTTTTTTATCAGCCCGGTTCCGTGGAAGTCTGTGGATATTCTAGCCTTTATCGAATATTTGCGGTGACATAAATTAGCAAAATGCACGCTGAGATATAATGGAGCTATAGGAGGAGAATTTATGATAGAGCAAATGATGGAATTTTTATCCGTCAATGGAATTTTTTCAAACCCCAGTGTTTGGGGTATTGGGTTAGCGGTAGTTTTCGGTGTAATCTGGCTTGCCTGTTATCGTCCGCCATTGCTTACTAAGCCATGGCTCTGGGCAGTTCTAGCTGGAGGTGCTGTACTGGCGCCTATTGCTATTGCAGTTGCAGCATTTCCTCTCAGGTTTGGGGTCTCGTGGCTATATGGGACGTATTTGAGCCAGGAAGATATAACGAAATGGGCTTTGCTGCTAAGTCTACCATCGATATATCTTTTTGGTCTGGTTCGAGAGGGTTTTAAGTTGGTGCCTGTGGTTGTCTACTGGTGGTGTAATGGCAAAGATATCGAGCCTAGATTGGGTCTTGCCGCTGGTGCTGTATCAGGCGCTGGATTTGGCATACTTGAAGCTCAATGGATGCTCAATTATATCTTTGGTAGTGGATGGAGTTGGGAGAGTGTCCAAATACAAGGACTTATAGCCCTTGGTGGGTTTTGGGAGAGTTTTTTTATCCTTGGTATTCAGGTAGCTGCCTGTGCACTGGCTGGTTGGGGGCTAGCCCGAGGACAGGGATGGAAATTCTATCTCATTGCCGCTTGCGTGTATTTGATTCCAGCTTATACCCTTGTTTTGGTTAACAGTGAACTTATTACGGCTGTGCAAGCAGAGTTTCTCGTTGCTGCTTGGGCGTTAATAGCGACGGGAGTGGTTTTTTGGCTTCGAGAGAAAAAATCAGAGACTTAGGCTACAAAGCGTAAAAAGGGAGGTGCTGTTTATGGATATTGCCTGGTTTAGAGACCTTGTTATATGTATTACGGGGCTGGTAATAACTGTGGTGGTGGTTCTCTTTGGTGTATTATCATATTTGCTGTATATTAGAGTGAGTGCTATACTTAGTTCACTGCAAGCTGCTTCAGCAAATGTTAACGAGATTTCCTCAGCGGTGAAGGATGATATAGTAAAGCCTGTGGCTCAGTTGGTGGCTCTAATTAGGGGCATCTCTCAGGGTATCGAGATGTTCAGCAGGTTTTTCAGGAAACAGGAGGGAGGTAAAGATGACTGATAGAAGTGGGGGCAGTAGTTTTGCTATCGGGCTTGTCGTGGGGGCAGTGCTTGGCTTAGCCATAGGACTCCTTTTTACCCCACGGTCTGGTGAAGAGACGAGGCAGTTGTTGAAGGATAAGGCTGCGGTGGCTCGAGAAAGGGCAACGGAAGCTGCCAGAAAAGTGAGAGAGACTGCTGCCGAGGTCAGTAGAAAGGCTCAGGCGAAGGTGCGATAGTCATAAGCCGGCAGGCTATAGCTTTAGTCATGAGCTTGGCAAACAAGCTCATCAGGGAGGTGGAACTTGGACAAAGAAGCCAGTGTATTTAAGAGGAACAGGCGCCTGATTTTTTTCGTATTGGGCATAGTTTTGACATTTGTGCTTCTGGGCGTGTTTTGGAATGTCTTGCTTCCATTTATATGCGGCTTGATACTGGCTTATCTGTTGTATCCTGTTATTTCCTGGCTTGAGAGGAAATTACCTGTTGAAGGCAGATGGGCATCAGCCAGGCGAACCTCTTTAATAACACTTGTCTTTATAATAATCCTGGTAGTCGTTGGCTTATTTACTTTCTACATCATTACAGGTGTGGTTGGTTCCTTTTCAATTTTGCTGAAAAACGCACCTCAGTATTTTTCCCAAGGCTTACAGACTCTCCATGGTTGGTTTAATAGTATTCAACAGTGGTTGCCCCCTGAAGCGCAGCAGCAGACACAAGGCGCTCTTCAGAGCGGTGGCATGTCATTGGGTAATGCTCTGCGGGGTGCCTTCGGGAAGGGCGTTTCGTATATAGCGGGCGCCTTCGGCTTCATACTCGGTTTTGTTGCCTTGCCCGTGTTCCTTTTCTACATCTTAAAGGATTGGGAGAAGCTAATCAGCGGCTTTTATTCTGCTTTCTCACCACAGGTAGAGAAATATGTCAGAGGTGTTGCCTCAGTTATAGACAACGTACTGGGACGTTGGATTCGCGCCCAGCTAATGCTTTCTGCGGTGGTGGCTGTTTTGAGCTTCATCGGTTTAGCTGCTTTGGGGATAACACTTGCCCCAGCGCTTGCGGCTTTCCAGGGGCTGATGGAGTTTGTTCCCATATTGGGTCCGTGGATTGGTGGCGCAGTTGGTGTTATTGTCACTCTGGCGATAGCTCCGGATAAGGCAATCTGGGTAGCTGTTGTCTACCTTGCTGTCCAGCTACTGGAAAATATCTTGCTTGTCCCCAGGATTCATGGGGCTTATATGCGTATACATCCAGCTATGATTCTGGTTTTGCTTCCCTTGGGCGCTTATATTGCCGGCTTGTGGGGGATAATATTGATTGTACCTTTGACAGCCACAATTATTGCGCTCTATAAATATGCGCGCCAGAACCTGATTGCAGAGGAGATACAGCAAGCCTCTGAGTAGGCGGCTTCTTCGGTAATTTAATTAGCAGATATTATGCAGCTAGAGAGTACTCTTTCTGTTGCTTTTCTAAAACATTGCGCAGATACTGACCAGTGAACGAGGCATTTATCCGTGCTACCTCCTCGGGAGTGCCTGTGGCTATAATGTAGCCGCCTTCATCACCAGCACCGGGTCCGAGGTCTATTATAAAGTCGGCGTTTTTCATCACATCTACGTGGTGCTCAATAATTACCACTGTGTTCCCGGCGTCTGCCAGTCGCTGAAGTACCTGAAGCAGGCAGGCTATATCAGCAAAAGCCAGACCTGTGGTAGGTTCGTCGAGGATGTAAAGGGTCTTGCCTGTAGAACGGCGAGACAGTTCGGTGGCAAGCTTGACTCGTTGAGCCTCACCACCGGAGAGTGTGGGGGCTGGCTGTCCCAGGCGTATGTAGCCTAAACCAACATCGCGCAATGTCTCCAGTTTGTTTCTAACTTTAGGAAAATGTTCAAAGAAGGTTAAAGCTTCGTCCACGCTCATATCAAGAACATCAGCTATGTTCTTGCCTTTGAAGTAAATCTCCAATGCCTCGCGGTTATAACGTTTACCCTTGCATATTTCACAGGGTACGGTAACATCGGGAAGGAATTGCATCTCTATCTGGATGTAGCCCTCGCCCTGACAGGCTTCGCAACGTCCGCCCTTGACATTGAACGAGAACCGTCCCGGTTTATAGCCGCGCACACGGGCTTCGGGAACAGCGGTGAATAGTTCACGAATGGGGGTAAAAGTACCAGTATAAGTAGCCGGATTGCTGCGTGGAGTGCGACCGATAGGTGATTGGTCGATGTTGATGACTTTGTCAACATGCTCGATTCCGATGATATTGTCGCATTTTCCGGGTCTATCCTTTGCCTTATAGAATATTTGAGCCAGTTTTTTGTACAAGACCTCGTTCACGAGTGTGCTCTTGCCGCTGCCTGATACCCCGCTGATGCAGACGAACTTGCCCAAGGGTATAGTGACATCAATATTCTTCAGGTTGTTTTCTTGAGCGCCTTTGATTGTCAGCGCCTTGCCTGAGCCGGGGCGGCGTCCTTGTGGCAATGGAATTTGCTTTACTCTGCTGAGATATTGCCCGGTTATCGATTCGGTTTGTCTCATAATGTCTGCCAATGTTCCAGTGGCTACTATCTGACCGCCGTGCTCCCCAGCTCCGGGACCCATATCAATGATATAATCAGCCGCTCGCATCATGGCTTCATCATGTTCTACGATGAGAATCGTATTGCCGAGGTCGCGCAGCCGCTTCATAGTTTCTATGAGGCGATGAATATCAGCCGGATGTAGACCGATTGTTGGCTCATCGCAGATATAGAGAACTCCCATCAAACCGCTGCCGATTTGAGTAGCCAGGCGGATTCGCTGGGCTTCACCGCCGCTAAGGGTCGCTGAAGGACGGTCTAGGGTCAGATAGCCTAGCCCAATGTCTATAAGGAATCCCAGGCGGGTGCTTATCTCCTTAAGAATCTGGTGGGCTATCTTCAGTTCGTGTGGTGTCAGGCGTGGTTTGCCATGGTCATCATTAAGGAGACGTACCCAGCGTAGCGTTTCTAAGGCGGATAGCTCGGTTACCTTTATTATATTGGTGCCATCTATGGTAATAGCCAGAGATTCGGGTTTAAGTCTCTTTCCATTACAGACTGGGCAGGGATAAGAAGCCATGTGCCGTTCAATGTCAGCGCGGGTATTACTTGATTCGGTATCGCGATAAATCCGCTCCAGATAGGGGATTGCCCCTTCGTAATTGGTAAAATATTCTCTTATTCGACCGTAGCGATTCCGGTATTTGACCAGTTCTCCATCTTCACCGTAGAGGACGAGGTTCAAATGTTCTTTGCTGAGCTTATTTACAGGTGTGTTAAGTGAGAAACCGTAACGGCGTGCCATGTCATGTAGTTCGCTAGCATGCCAGGTGAACCATCCCCAGGCACGGATAGCGCCTTGCGCTAAACTCAGGTCTTTATTCGGTATAAGCAAATCAGGGTCTATTTCTAGCTTTATGCCGAGCCCGCTGCACGCTGGACAGGCTCCGTGGGGGCTATTGAAGCTGAACGTTCGCGGGGCTATTTCGCCAAGACTTATGCCACAATGGACACAGGCGAAATGCTCAGAGAATAACAATTCTTCCCCGTCTATGATTGAAATGAGGACAACGCCAGCTCCAAGCTTCAGCGCTGTTTCCACTGAATCGGTAATGCGGCTGTTTTCAGCTTCGCCTATCTGGAGCCGGTCAACCACAGCTTCAATAGTGTGCTTTTTGTTTTTATCCAGTACGAACTCTTCAGAAAGGTCACGCATATAGCCGTTAACACGAACCCGGACAAACCCTGCTTTGCGTAAGTTGTCGAATACCGCCTGGTGCTCGCCCTTGCGGTCTCTGATTAATGGTGCCAGAATCATAATCCGGCTGCCT
>Ga0233422_10000967_pt1 | contig 13467 bp, 13 predicted proteins | sample Watercolumn_Mata_2_FD_182724 | JGI IMG/M metagenome (GOLD analysis project Ga0233422, IMG submission 182724) | Freshwater microbial communities from Lake Matano, South Sulawesi, Indonesia - Watercolumn_Matano_2014_110_MG | ecosystem: Environmental > Aquatic > Freshwater > Lake | place...
GCCAGGCTTCGCGGAGCAGGTAGGCGGGTCTGGGGTTGCGATTTGGGACTTTATCGATATACATGGTCACAATATAATCACAATAACCAAATAATGCAAAGGTATTATGATTATTTACATGGGTACATTTTTCCGCTGAAATTCACCGCAACATCATATGCAATAGAGTCTTAACCCGTTTTTCGCTCTGGAACTTCAGTTTAAAACGCTCTTCGCAATGACAACAGTCAGCAGGCCAAGACCAAAAAGCTGCCAGTCAGTCGATTTCGAACATAAACAGCCAAGCCATTCGGCACATGAACTTTGCATCGGTGATTGAATTTTTTTACTAAATTATCTTCATCAAATCCCTGCATTGTAGTTCCCTGCGCCGTTCAGCTTTTTGTTGACGGCGAGTGCATGGGGCCTGTGCAAATGAAAAACCTATACTGCCATGAATCTCATCATCAATGACAAACCGGCCCAGTCGTCTGTCGGTCAGACGATAGGTAAGGCCGCACGGCTCAACCACAGCCATGTTGGCTATGTCTGCGGAGGCCATGGCCTCTGCCAGGCATGCTACATCACCGTTCAGGAGGGTGCGGACTGCCTCGCACCGCTTACCGATGTCGAGAAAGCTTTTCTCTCTCCGCGCCAGATTGCCGCGGGTGGGCGCATGGCCTGCCAGGCCACCATCGCCAAAGAGGGCGACGTGAAGGTGCTTTCCCGTCCCGAAGAGGTACGCCGCATGGTACTCAGCAATCCCTTCCAGCTCATTGGCTACGCCGCCGATATGGGCAAGGACACCGCGCAGCAGATCGTGCCGGGCGTGCAGAATCTCATCGGCCGCATCCAGCGCGGCGAGATGGGTGGCAAGGAGGCGCTTGGCGACATGATGGAGTCCATCCAGGGCGCTGCCGGTCTCGTTGTCGAGGCGATTCAGCAGGGGCCGATGGGGCTGCCGATTCCTTTCAAAGATCAGATTGCGGGCGTGATCTCCAAGCTTCCGCTGCCACAGCTTCCCGCTCTTCCGCAGCTTCAGTTGCCATCGATCTCGTTACCGCAGCTTTCGCTGCCGTCATTCTCGCTCCCGCAACTGCCCTCGATTTCATTGCCGCAGTTGCCCTTCTCGCTGCCGCAGCTTCCGTTCTCCCTGCCGTTCCTGCCGCAGCAGAGCCAGGCTCCGGTAACGCTCGAAAAGGTGACGATCACCGTGCAGCCTCCGGCCAAAGATTGACCGGTCTAACGTTTTTTTACTCTTTTCTCCTTTCCCCCGGTCTTTGATCCGGGGGAATGTGTTTTGTGGGGCAGAACCCCGGTTGCGAGGCGTGGGGTCATCACCTAACCATCATCGAAATAATCCATTGCCATGACTGACAATACCGCTCAAAACAGGAGTGTCGTCGTTACCGACATCAGGATGCCGTTCGGTTCCATGGTGGTTTTTCTGGTCAAGCTTGCGCTGGCAAGTATTCCCGCGCTTTTGATCATCTATGCTGTTATGGCGGTTTTTGTCATGATTCTGATGCTTCTGTTCGGAGTCGCGCCATTTTCCGAGCTGTTCCGGCATTTTCCCGATTAAAATGATACCTGTTGTCGATGGCGCTGCCCGTTCCGGTTTTCTGACGGCGCGTCGCCGGTTGTCCATTTCTCCATTCTGAAGTATCCCTCTCATGAAACTGAATACTGGCGAACGCTGCGCTCTGGTTATGCAGTCCGAAATTCGGGCCATGTCGATGGAGTGCGCCCGGATGGGCGGGATCAACCTTTCGCAGGGAGTCTGCGACACTCCCGTTCCTCCGTCGGTTCTGCAAGGGGTGGCTGAAGCGATCATGCAGGGCGGAAACACCTACACCCACCATACGGGCATCAGGGAGCTTCGAGAGGCGATTGCCGACAAGCAGCGGCGTTTCACCGGCGTGGAGTTTGACGCCGAGCGCGAAATCGTCGTCTCCGCCGGGGCTACCGGTGCGATGTATTGCACGTTTCAGGCACTCCTGAATCGCGGCGACGAGGTGATTGTGTTCGAGCCGTTCTATGGCTACCACGTCTCGACGCTCAGGGCTGTCGAGGCCGTACCGGTGTTCGTGCCGCTCGATCCGTCGTCAGACTGGTCGTTCCGGATCGGGTCGCTCGAAGCGGCGCTTACGCCGAAGACCAAAGCTCTGCTTGTCAACACGCCGGCCAATCCCTCCGGCAAGGTCTTTTCACGCGAAGAACTCGACATGCTTGCGGCTTTCGCCATCCGTCACGATCTGTTCGTTTTCACCGACGAGATGTATGAACATTTTGTTTTTGATGGTCGCAGACATGTTTCGATAGCGACCCTTTCCGGCATGAGAGAGAGGACGATCACGGTCTCCGGCCTGTCGAAAACCTTCAGTATCACCGGATGGCGTATCGGCTATGCCATGTGCGATGCCCGATGGGCGTCGGCTATCGGTTATTTCAACGATCTTTTCTATGTCTGCGCTCCCTCGCCACTGCAGGCAGGGGTGACTGCGGGACTTCGTATGCTGGGGGATGACTATTATCAGGAGCTTTCTGCTGAATATGGCGTCAAACGGGATTTATTCTGCAAGGCTTTGTCGGAGGCCGGTCTTGAGCCATACGTCCCCCAGGGTGCCTATTACATGCTTGCCTCTGCTGAACGGGTTCCCGGTGCGACAGCGCGCGAGCGGGCCATGCATATCCTGCACAAGACCACTATCGCATCAGTTCCTGGCTCGGCATTTTTTCACAATGCAGGTGGTGAACATCTTGTCCGGTTCTGTTTCGCCAAGGAGGCACATGTCCTTGACGAGGCATGCCAACGGTTGCAGAAGCTCAGGTAAGCGTTTCAATCACGATAATCTCCAAAAACAGAGAGGATTAACAGCGATGCCCGATCACCAGTTTTTCCGGAGCGTCACCCGGTTGACGCGGCTTGTCTCCTTCGCCCTTCTGCTGGCGCTTTCCGGCTGCATTCAGATGCATACGACGGTTCATGTCGGCAAGGATGGCCGGGGAACCATCGAACAGAAGATGCTTTTCGCCGGCATGTTGTCGGGCATGATGAACAACAATGAAAAAAGCGATCCATCGGGAAAGGAAGAGATGCAACCGAAAGATGAACAACTCAGGAAGCAGGCCGCCGAATTTGGTGATGAGGTGAGGTTCAAGGATATCAGAATGGTTGAAAACCGTGAAGGGCGTGGCTATGTTGCGACCTTTGCTTTCGATGACATCGAGAAGGTGCGAATCGGGAGTGCGCAGAAGATGAGCACGAATCTCTCTGCCGACAGCACGTCAGTCAAGGTTGACAGCACCAAAACCGAAAAACCGGAAACCTGGTTTACCTTCACCATGAAAAGGGGAGTGCATCCGGAACTGGTCATCAGCAAGCATTCGGAACTGCACACGGCTTCCAGCACTCAGTCGGTTCAGAATTCACCCGTCAAGGGTGGTGAGAAGGAACAGAAGGAGATGCTCGATATGATGACTCCTTTTCTGAAAGGCATGAAGATGGTTATCGATGTCGTCGTTGACGGTCGCATCGTAAGAAGCGACGCGAGCTTTCGCACCGGTAACCGTATCGTTCTCTATGCCATGGATTTCGACCGGCTGCTTGCACGCCGCGATATCCTGACCGGCAAGTATAACGGTCTGTCTGACAGGGAGTTCGTGCGCAGATCGGGTAAAAACAGCGGGCTGCAATTCGAGTTCAGGGATCAGGTCCATGTGCTTTTCAACTGATCCGGAGACTCAGCCCTGTTTTTGCACTTCTGAGAGAAACAAACAGAAGCGTTTCTGTGGTTTGATAAAGAGGCAGTAAACTTTCTTTCCGTCAGAATGCAGCAGCGGAGCAGATTCAGCAATTAAAACCGTTCCGGAGGCAGATCATGGAGATCGAACAGACAGTGACTGTGCAGTGTCCCTACTGCGCCCAATCGTTCGAGGTGCTGGTCGATTGTTCGATCGGGCATCAGGAGTATATCGAGGATTGCGAGGTGTGCTGCCGGCCGGTGACACTTGTCATCGAAGTAGCCGAGGATGGCTTCGTGAGCGTTCAGCCCGTGGGTGAAGATGTCTGAAACGGCTATGCCCGATCAATCGGCGGAGCAGATCCAGAAACTCAGACAGGAGCTTGAAACGGCCCATCGCTGCATCGATGGACTTCAGGCTGAACTTGCTGAAAAGAGCAGTTTCCTCAATACGCTGCTTGAAACGACTCCCGATTTTTTCGTGCTCAAAGATCCCGATTCCGTTTATCGGGCAGTCAATCCTGCGATCTGTCGTTTTCTTGGCAGGAGTGCGGAAGAGATCGTAGGCAAATCAGATTTCGAGCTTTTCCCGTTCGAGGATGCCTCCATGCATGTGGCACGCGACCAGGAGGTGGTGCGTACCGCCAGACCTCAGGAGGGGGACTGGAGCGTCATGGGGCCGGAGGAGCGTTTCTGGTTCTGGGTGACCAAAAAGCCGGTTTTCGACCGCGACGGCAAGGTCAATGGCATTTTCTGCATGGTGCAGGATATAAGCCGGAGCAAAAAGGCTGAGATCGATTTCGAACGGATGTTCAACCTTCTGCCGGAGATGGCCTGCATTGCTTCTTCCAGTGGATATTTCACCAGAGTGAACGATGCATGGGAAAAAACGCTCGGCTATTCGCAGGAGGAGCTTCTTGCGACGCCCTATATCGATCTGATCCATCCCGATGATGTCGCCTCCACCAGAGAGGAGATCGTAAGGATGCTCGGAGGAGGGGTAAGTAAAAACTTTGTCAACAGGTACAGGGCTAAAGACGGTTCGTATCACTGGCTTGAATGGAATTCAACTCCGGTCGAGGAGAATGTTCTTTATGCTGTGGCCAGAGATATAACCGGCCGTATCGAACAGGAGCGAAAGACTCGTCTCTGGGCCGATGCTTTCAGGCTATGTGCCCACGGTATAGCCATCGGTGTGCCAGGCAGAAATGTTGTACTGACCTGCAATGAAGCCTTTGCACGCATGTACGGTCAACCGGTCAAGGAGATTGAAGGCACAAAGATCGTCAGTCTCTATGTCCCCGAGGATCAGGAAACGGTCAGCAGGAATATAAGGGTGGCTGACACTACGGGTTTTGTCAGTTATCAGGCAAGAATGATACGCAAGGATGGTACCAGTTTTCCTGTGCAGATGGATGTTGTCAGCGTGAGAGGTGAGAACGGGCAACTTCTTTACAGGATAGCGGCAATGCAGGATATTACTGAACGACAGGTTTCGCAATCGGCACTCCGTGAAAGTGAAGCACGTTTCCGGTCTGTTGTGGAATCGGCTCCTGATGCTATTTTCATTCAGACAGGCGGCTGTTTTGCCTATATGAACCAGAAAGCCATCGAGCTGTTCGGGGTATCGGAGGCCGCAGAGCTTCTCGGACAAAGGGTCATTGAAAGTATTCATTCCGACTACCGGAGCCGTGTTGCTGAACGGATCCGGTTGCTGAACGAATTTAATCAGCCGGTTCCCGCTCTTGAAGAACGTATTCTCCGTAAGGACGGGAGCGAAGTCTATGTCGAGGCTTCCGCAGTACCTTTTGAATTTGCCGGTGACCATGGTGCGCTGGTTTTTCTTCGTGATATCAGCCGGCGAAAACGATTCGAGAAAGAGCGATCAGAGCTTGAACAACAACTGTTCCAGTCTCAGAAAATCGAGTCGATCGGTCGTCTTGCTGGTGGGGTCGCCCATGATCTGAACAATCTGCTGACTCCGATTCTCGGTTACTCAGAAATGCTTTTAAAGAGTTTTCCGGAAACGGACAGGCGCCGCAGGCACATCGACGTCGTTCACCATGCAGCGCTCAAGTCGCGCGATCTCGTCCGTCAACTGCTTGCCTTCAGCAGCCGACAGACCCTTGAATTCCGGATGATTGACCTGAATGAGGTTATCAGGGATTTTGAACAGCTCCTGCGCAGAACCATTCGTGCCGATATCGATATCCGGTACCATCTCCAGGAAGGCGCTCTGGTCATGCAGGGGGATGCGAGCCAGCTTGAACAGATCATCATGAATCTTGCGGTCAATGCCGAGGATGCAATGCCATCAGGCGGTGCGCTGGTCAAGGAAACCTCTTCGACGGTTATCGATAAAGGAGATGAGACAAATGTTGAAGGATTGGCAACCGGAGCTTATGCTGTACTGAGTGTGCATGATACCGGAACCGGCATAGACCGCGAGACTCTTCCGCATATTTTTGAACCCTTTTTCACCACAAAGCCAAAGGGAAAAGGCACCGGTCTCGGCCTTTCAACGGTCTATGGCATTGTCAGACAGCATGGAGGTATGATCACGGTGGCAAGTGAGCCAGGATCAGGCACTTTTTTCAGAATATCTTTTCCTCTCAAAGACAACGAAATCCAGCAGGTGCAGAGTCCAGAGCCACAACCGCATCAGCAGGGGAATGGAGGAAAGGTGCTGGTTGTGGAGGATGATGAGATGGTGAGGAAATTTGTCGTTCAGGCTCTGATTGAAGAGGGGTTCGATATTCGTGAAGCTGAAGGTGGGGAATCGGCACTTCAATTGCTTGAAAATGAAACGTTCACCCCCGAGCTGTTACTGACCGATCTGGTTATGAGGGGTATAAATGGCAGGGTGTTGTATGAAAAGGTGCATGAAATCGTGCCTGACATCAGGGTGATCTATATGTCGGGATACACCAAAGACATCATTTGCAGTCAGGGAGTGCTCGATGAAGGGCTTGCATTTCTGCAGAAACCGTTTGCCATTCCGGTTCTTCTGGATAAAGTGAAAGAGGTTCTGCAATCAGGCAGCCGGGATGGCGAGGCGGAAAAAATGCCGAAACCGAAGCTGTAAGCCGAATTCTGTGAATCACCATCAGTTGGTGAAACTGCAGTCATTTATCTGATGCGGCCTACCCGGAAACTTTATTCAGGGCTACACCCTGAACCGTTGGGCGGGCAACCCTTCTCTCCCTTTCGGGAAAAAGCATCCTTATTTGGCCTTGCTTCGGGGAGGTTTTCATAGCGTATGGCATTGCTGTCATACCTGGTGGTCTCTTACACCCCCTTTTCACCCTTACTCCAGCCGAAGCCGGAGCGGTACGCTTTCTGTTGCACTCTCTGTGACAGACGGCTTGCGCCGCTGCCCCCGGTCTTGAACCAGGTTCTCGACCGGCACCCTGCCCTTTGAAGTTCGGACTTTCCTCTGCATGGCCTTGAGCCATACAGCGACTGCACGCTTGCGGTTTCAGCAATGAAAATGAACATTTGAGAGGTCTCTTCAGGGAGACTGTAAAAAAAAGAACTGCCAAAAGGGTTTATCCGTTTCGGCAGCTTTCAGTGGTTGTTAACGCAGGCTGTCTGTTGCAGCTTCGTCGAAGAGCCGCTCATGAACCACGATACGGCCACAGGATTCACAGACATAAAAACCGCCCTGCACGATCAGGGTGTGGCGATTTGTCGGAACTCTGGTGTTGCATCCGGAACAGGCCTGACGGTCGAGTTTGACTACAGCGTTCTGCAGTGAACCGCTTCTGAGATGGTCATATTTATCGAGCAGTCTTTTGGCTTCCTGGGCTACGACCGATCTCTGGGTAGAGAGCACCTCTCTGAGCTGGGCAATCTCTTCTGCCGTTTCAATGACGATACTGTCAAGCTCCTCTTTTTTCAGTCTGACCTGCTCACTCAGGTCTTCCATTTGCTGCTGCAGGACGTCATCAGGCATCATCTCTTCGGAAATTTCGTCATAACGATTTTCCGCTATCAGGTCGCGTCCTTTTTTCTGCAACTCCTGGGTATGATGTATGGCGTGCGATATATCCTGAAGCTGAATTTCTGCCTGGGCTATCTCCTTTTCCTCATATTCGATCTGTTTGGAAAGGGCATCGTACTCCTTGTTGTTGCGGGCCAGAGTCTGTTTTTCCTTGAAAGATCTGATTTTTTCCCTGCATTCGGTAATGATGCTGTTCAGGCGCTCGCGCAGTTTCTGGTGATCGTCTGCGATTTTTTTTCTGGCCTCGATCTGGCGAGCCGTGAATGCAAGATCTTCCTCAAGAGCGGAAATCTCCTCAGGCAGGCCTTTCTGCAGGCTCATGATGCTTTCGATCATGTTATCGATGTGCTGCAGGCGAACGATGAGATTGATTTTTGTATGATCCACTACCGCATCGGTTTAATAATTAAAAAAGAAGAAAAAAAAGCACCTCCACAGAAGGTGCTTGCCTTGTATTCAAGATCATTTCGAAACAAAAATACTTGAGAATTTGTCAGCTCCGATCTTTTTGCACATGAGACTCTTGCAGATTGTTGGTGCCCGAAAGGAGATTCGAACTCCTACACCTCTCGGCGCTCGTCCCTGAAACGAGTGCGTCTACCAGTTCCGCCATTCGGGCATTGCTATCTCAAAAAGGCTTTTTTTGAAGATAAGCTCTTTTTGACGATAATGCTAATTACTTGATCTCTTTGTGCTCGGTGTGTCTTTTCAGATTCGGGTTGTACTTCTTGAGGATGAGGCGCTCCGTCGTGTTTTTCTTGTTCTTTGTGGTAGTATACCTTGAAACAGGTTTGCCTTCCTTTTTCGCTTCGGTGCACTCGAGCGTGATAACGATTCTGTTCTCTTTACCTTTTGCCATCAGTAGCGTTGGTCGGTTGTTATTTGAAGAGGTAGGAATATACACTACGAGGCCTGATTATGCAAGCTTCAGCGTTTTTTTTGTTTCGAGGTCAAGAAGCGCTATTATTGAATCTTTTCACCTATTCCCAACCATACAAGACAAGGGCGTATCGTGCTGGACAGTCATTTATTCTCATACACCGATGGAACCTTCTGCTGTGAATCCGTCCGGCTCGAAGAGCTGGCCAGGCAGTACGGGACTCCGCTTTTTGTAACCAGCAGGCAGAGCCTGATCAGTCAGTACCGGTCATTTGAAGCTGCCTTTGCAAAGCTGCCGCATTTTACCTGTTACTCGGTCAAGGCAAACTTCAACCTTGCCGTCATCGGCACGCTGGCCGGTGAGGGTTGCGGCTGCGATGTCAATTCAGGCGGCGAACTCTATCGCGCTCTTACGGCAGGTGTCCCCGGCAACAAAATTATCATGGCCGGTATCGGTAAATCTGAAGCGGAGATCGAGTATGCACTCAATTCAGGCGTTCTTCTGCTCAAGGCAGAATCGGTTTCAGAACTCAGGGCGATCGATCGAGTCGCTTCGCGTCTCGGCAAGGTGGCCAGCGTAGCCATCAGAATAAACCCTAACGTAACTGCCGAGACTCATCCCTACATCACCACCGGTGACAGCAAAGAGAAGTTCGGTATCGACGAGACCGAACTTGGCGAAGTGTTCAATCTTTTTAAATCCCTGTCGAACCTTTCACTTCAGGGGCTCGACATGCATATCGGTTCCCAGATATTCGATCCTGAATATTATGTTGCGGCAACCCAGAAGCTCCTTGATGTGCTTGAATCGGCACGTATGCTCGGGTTCGACATAAGGTGGTTCGATCTTGGCGGTGGGTTTCCGGTGACTTACGATCCTCAGAAGCCGGCCACACCGATAACGAAGTTTGCCGAAAAGCTCATTCCGATGCTCGAGGACAAGGGCGTAACGGCCATTTTCGAGCCAGGTCGCTTCCTGACAGCAAACGCCTCGGTGATACTGACCAGAATTCTTTACCGGAAGCGCAATCACGTCGGCAAGGAGTTTTTCATTGTCGATGCGGGCATGACCGAACTGATCCGCCCGGCGCTCTACCAGTCGCACCACGAAGTGCTCGCCGTCACCCGGCACGAAAAGAGCATCGTGGCTGATGTCGTTGGTCCGGTCTGCGAATCAAGTGACTTCTTCACCCGGCAGCGTACCATCGACGACGCGGGCGAAGGTGAACTTCTCGCTGTGCTTTCGTCGGGAGCTTACGGAGCTGTCATGAGCAGCAACTACAACGGGCGTCTCCGTCCTGCTGAGGTGATGGTTGACGGAAGCGAAGTTACCCTTGTACGTCGCAGGGAGACCTTCGGGCAGCTCGTTCAGAACGAGATATGAAAGAAACAGGTGTATGAGTCTGAAAAGATGAAAAGGACGAAGAATTCCCCGGTTGTGATTCTTCGTCCCTGTATACCGGAACTTTGTGTTGCCACCATAATGGATTTGATGACAGAATTGTGACTTTTTTGTTGAGAATATTGGTATATTAAGTGTATTAGAACTTCGAGTAGTCCCCTTTTGCAGTAATATTTTCTGTAACTCGAATCTGTTGATCTGATACAGCCGATGTTTAAAGTTCACAACGAACCTCACTACCTGAGAGTGGAGGTTACTGGTGATGTTGACCAGCAATCTCTTTATGATGCGCAGAGTGCGCTCATGCGGCATCCCGAATACCCGCACAAGAACTCTCTCTGGGTATTCGACGATGAGTTTGTTTGTGGTTTTTCAAACATTGGCCTTTTCGAGATGATCGACAGGATCAAAGCCTTTTTCCCTGTCGGAGGGACGAAGGAAAAAGGGGCCATATTGGCATCGAGCGGTCTGCACTATGCATTTTTCAAGCTTTTCTGCGAAGAGGCTGAGCGTAAGGAAATTCCCTTCAAGATGATGCCATTCAGGACCCTTCAGGAAGCGGAAGAATGGTTGTTGTGTAGAAGCAGATAATTACCTCCTCGTGTTACGTCAAAGAATTAATGACGCATGATTATAGTGCCCTGTTCAAAGCAGCATTTCTTCTTGTCTTCTCGAAATCGAAATCCAGATCGAAATCGAATAGCATGGTAACTGGCAGAAGGAAAACGTTCCGGAAACGGAATCGAGACCAATACTATCTCTGGTTTTACAGATTTGATCGGGCACAAGTACTTCGTCGGTTGCAGAGAAAAACCGATTTCGATGACGATGGCGATTTCGATCTGGAACCCTAAACCGCGCCTCACCATCGGCCTTGCCTCTCAGCTGATCCTCGGGTTTATCCGTCAATTTGGACTTGATACGACACTCGTTTTTTCACAACTTTTTCCCGTTTGTCATCGCAATGACTCTGGCTGCAAGACCCTCCGGTCTGTGGCGGTTAGCGACATGGTAATCTCCTCTCTTCGGATTACTTTCTTTTAACAGTCTCACCTGAACAGATAATCCATGCGTCATTGCAGCTGCAGCATGACATGAGGTGCAAAAGCATGAGAAAATATGTTTTAATTATTCTGCTTCTTTTATGCGCGCTGTCAGTCAGTTTGCTGCATGCTCGATCCGATCCTTCAAAATCGACTCGCGGCCTGGCCGATACGCTTGGATTTGCGCATCGGGGGTGGCAGATGGATTCAGTTATGGCGAGAATCAAAGCGCTCAATCGCGCCGATCTGCTTCATACGCAACAGCGAGCGGGAACGGTGTGGCGCACGGCGATATGTCCCCATGACGATTATACCTTCGCGGGCTGGCTCTATCCGGCGGTACTGAGAAATATCAATGCAAAAACAGTCATTATTTTCGGCGTGGCGCACAAGGCCTGGCGCGACAGTCTCGAAAACCAGCTTGTGTTCGACAGTTTCAGCTCATGGCGCGGCCCTTATGGTGCGGTCAGGGTGTCTCCGTTGCGTGATGAAGTTATCCGCCTTTTGCCTGCTGACATGGCTGTTGTACATGATTCTGCGCAGACAACGGAATATTCTGTCGAGGCGATGATTCCGTTTCTGCAAAACCAGAACAGGAATGTTGAAATTATCAGCATTCTGGTGCCGTACATGGATTTTCAACGGATGCAAAGCGTCAGTCAGCATCTTGCAAAAGCACTGTTCGCGGTGATGAAAAAGAATCATTTGCATTGGGGAGAAGACGTTACTTTGCTCATTTCATCCGACGCGGTGCATTACGGTGATGACGATTGGGGTGGGCACAACTTCGCCTGTTACGGAGCAGGAAGCAAAGCCAATGCGCGGGCGGTTGCTCATGACCGGCAAATAATCAGCGCCTGTTTTGAAGCGGAATTGACAACTGAAAAGATCGCCAGATTTTATTCCTTCACAACCAAAACCGATAACTTCAAAGAATCCAGATGGAGCTGGTGCGGGCGCTACGCCATTCCCGTCGGGCTGCTTACGGCGCTCAATCTCCAGTGTTTGGAAAAAAGTGCACCGTTAACGGGTATCCCGATTGCCTATGCCACAAGCATCAGCCAGCCGCATCTGAGAGTCGATGATCTGCAAATGGGCCGAACGGCAATTGCCACGCCTCGCCACTGGGTCGGCTATCCGGCAATCGGATTCAAATGAACTTAAGGGCAGCGCAACAATAAGCTTGTTTCAGGATGGAATGAACATGGTGCCGAACAACACTCGAATCAAATATTCCCGGGAGAATTGATGTCGTTACTTCAGAAAATGTCATTTCGTTCAGCAAGGTTATTTCTTCTCGTGTTTGGCGCGTTACTCGCATTGGTCTATGTTATTCTGACTCCCTGGAATCTTCCGAAACTCACCTCGCATCCTCATCCGGCAGCCAGTTACCAGGAAGCTCTTGGCAGGATCGACGATCTCCGGGAAAAAGAGACGGAAGCAGCCATGAACCCGCTCTGCACGCTTCAACTCATGACTCACGGCCGGAAAACAGCCCGCACGGTCGTTTTTGTGCATGGATACACGAACTGCCCGCAGCAGTTCCGAGAGCTTGGCAGGCGCTTTTTCGATCGAGGCGATAACGTCCTGATCGTGCCTCTGCCCTATCATGGGCTTGCCGACCGCATGAATACCGATCAGTCCAGGCTTACGGCTGGAGCGATGGCCGCCTATGCCGACGAGGTGGTCGATATTGGCTGTGGTCTGGGTGAACGGGTGGTGATGATGGGTATTTCAGCGGGAGGGGTGATTACTGCATGGGCCGCGCAGAATCGTAACGACCTCGACTGTGCCGTTATCATTGCCCCGACGCTGGGCTTCAAATCGGTTCCTTTTCCTCTGACCGCGGCGGTAATGAATCTGTTTTCATCGCTGCCGGATAGCTGGGCATGGTGGAATGAGGAGCTGAAGGAAAACGTTCAGCCACCGTATGGCTATCCCCGCTGTTCAAATCACGTCATAACCGATATTCTCCGTCTCGGCTTTGTAGTCGGAAAGGTGGCCAGGCAGCGTCCACCCGCGGCACGGAAGATTGTCATGGTTTCCAATGCCAGCGACCAGGCTGTTAATAACCAGAGTACCCAAAAAATTGTCGATCTCTGGAAACTGCACGAAGCAACAATCGAATCCTATACCTTCGATGCCTCCCTGAACATCGGCCATGACATCATCGACCCCAACCAGCCCGACCAGAAGGTCGATATCGTCTATCCCAAACTGATCGAGCTGTGCGGGGAGTGAGAATGATTTGTCGTCAGGATGGGGGAGCTACGCGGTAATCAGGTTTTCGTTTTCAACGGAAGTTCCAGAAATAAAAGAGCGAGAAATCCCTGTAATCTGTTACGATATTATTTTTTACGGGATTTCGATATTTTCTTTCTTGTGACTACTTCGACATGACGGGCATCGAGCACTTCC
>Ga0233422_10000968_pt1 | contig 13466 bp, 7 predicted proteins | sample Watercolumn_Mata_2_FD_182724 | JGI IMG/M metagenome (GOLD analysis project Ga0233422, IMG submission 182724) | Freshwater microbial communities from Lake Matano, South Sulawesi, Indonesia - Watercolumn_Matano_2014_110_MG | ecosystem: Environmental > Aquatic > Freshwater > Lake | place...
GGATATACAGCAGTTATGATGGCTGCAAACAACCTCAATAAAATATTTCCTATGATGATGACTCCTGCCGGTACAATTCAACCATCTAAGGTTTTCGTTATTGGAGCCGGAGTCGCTGGATTACAAGCTATAGCTACTGCTCGAAGACTTGGAGCAAAAGTTGATGCATTTGATACACGACCAGTTGCTAAAGCCGACGTCCTCTCATTAGGTGCAAAGTTCGTAGAAGTTGATCTCGGCGAAACAGGTCAAACTGCCCAGGGTTACGCAAAAGCACTGACCGATGAGCAATTGAAGAAACAACGTGAAATTATGAAACAATATTGCGCACATGCAGATGTTGTTATTACAACGGCACAGGTATTCGGACGAAAAGCACCAAAGATCGTTACGAAAGAAATGATCGCTGCTATGAAACCTGGATCAATAATAGTAGACCTTGCTATTGAGACCGGTGGAAATGTAGAAGGTGCAGTACTTGACAAGACTGTTGAACAGAACGGTGTTAAAATTATCGGGCTTGCCAATATGCCTGCACGTGTGGCGTATCATGCAAGTCAAATGTATTCGAACAACCTATATAATCTTATCGATGAATTCTGGAATAAAGACAAAAAACAATTTGAATTAAGATTGGACGATGAAATTATTAAAAACTGCCTCATAACACACGATGGCAAAATTGTCCACCCAACATTTGCTCCTCGTAAAACAGAAAAGAAATTTCAAAAAGGATAATATTTATGTTCCCTCTTATTGAATCTATTTACATACTCATCCTCGCCGGATTCGTTGGATTTGAAGTTATCCGAAGAGTTACACCAACTCTCCATACACCATTGATGTCAGCAACCAATGCAATTTCGGGAATTTCGCTAGTTGGCTCGTTAGTCGCAGCTGGAAGCGACCAATTTGTCAGTCAAATGCTTGGATTAGTTGCTGTAACTGCAGCTACAATCAACGTCGTTGGCGGATTTTGGATAACCGAACGGATGCTTAAAATGTTTAAGCGAAAGGAGCGAAAATCATAATGGTTAATTATTCGCTCGAAATAACTTACATCGCAGCTTCTGTACTTTTCATCATGGGATTGAAAGGTCTTAGCCATCCTGAATCTGCACGCCGTGGAATGCACTATGCAGAAGTAGGCATGTTGCTTGCCGTTGTTGGAACCTTGCTCGGAAACAATATTATTACCTGGGAATGGATTGTTGTAGGAATTGTAGTTGGTTCAGCTATAGGTTCTGCAATGGCGATCTTTATGCCCATGACCGCTATGCCACAACGAATTGCACTCTCGCATGCCTTTGGTGCACTTGCTGCAGTTCTCGTAGGTATTAACGAATTTGTTGTGAAGCATGAAGAAATCACCAGTGGGCTTATGGGTGCCCTCGGATTTGAAGTCCTATTTGGTGCTCTTACGGTGACCGGAAGTTTAATGGCGTTTGGAAAACTTCAAGAGTTAGTTAAAAGTGCTCCCATTACTTATAAAGGACAAAATTTTGTAAATATCACACTCTTTTTTATTACAATAGGCATGTTTGTTTATCTCATTTTTAATCCACATGACACCGTAGTATTCTATTCGATGATCGGACTTTCGTTTCTCATTGGAATTTTCCTGGTTCTACCCATTGGTGGAGCGGACATGCCGGTTGTAATTTCACTAATGAACTCATATGCAGGATTAGCGGCGGCAGCAACCGGTTTCGCAATAGATAATAAAGTCCTAATTATTGCCGGTTCGTTGGATGGGTCTTCCGGTTTTATCCTTTCAATAATTATGAGCAAGGCAATGAATCGATCGTTCACAAATGTTTTATTTGGTGCAGTTGGAACTCCGCAAGTTGATACATCTACACTCCACCAAGAACGGCCTATCACAAAAATCGGTGTCGAAGATGCCAAGTTTATACTTGAGCAATCAGATCGTGTTGTCGTTGTTCCAGGTTATGGAATGGCAGTTGCACAAGCCCAACATACCGTTCGTGAATTGAGCGATGAACTGGAGAAGCGAGGAACAAAAGTCGAATTTGCAATTCATCCAGTTGCTGGTCGCATGCCAGGACATATGAACGTGCTTCTTGCAGAAGCGGATGTCTCATATGACCAACTGCTTGAAATGGAAATGATTAATCCCACTATGGATACTGTCGATGTTGCTATAGTCATTGGTGCGAACGATGTAGTTAATCCGGCAGCTCGAACTGATAAAGGCAGTCCAATTTATGGTATGCCAATAATCGATGTGGACAAAGCGAAAACAGTAATAGTAATGAAACGATCTATGGCAACTGGTTTTGCTGGGATTGAAAATCCGCTCTTCTATGAATCGAACACTAAAATGCTGTTTGGAGATGCAAAAAAAGTTCTTCAGGAACTAGTAGCCGAATTTAATAAATCATAGATTTTAATTTGCTGATATACGAAAATTCAACGCCCGTTCGCAAGATCGGGCGTTTTTGTATGACTAACACTTCATTTTTATTCGTATATTTGTTCAGTTAACTTCCAATAATTGAAAGATTGATATGCAAATAGGTATTGTAGGTTTACCTTTCTGTGGCAAATCAACGCTGTTTCAAACAATTACGAAGACACACATCGATCCTGCCGCACTTGCTAAAGCAGAGACACATCAGGCAATTGTTAAAGTACCTGATACTCGATTGGACAAATGTACCGAAATCTTTTCCCCGAGAAGTACCGTTAATGCGACTATTGAGTTCGTCGATGTAATTGGATTGAAAAAAGGTGAATCAGGTTCAACTCAGTTTACTACGAATTTTCTATCAAATGTTAAGACGAATGATGCGTTGGTACAGGTAGTGCGTTTGTTTAATAACGATACCGTCCCTCACCCCGATGGATCTATTGACGGTTTAAGAGACATTATCACATTTGAGACAGAATTTATCCTCTCTGATCTTGCGCTCGTTGAAACACGAATAGAACGCATAAAAAAACAACTAATGAAACTTCAGGATGAGCTTCTAAAGCGAGAATTGCCAGTACTTGATAAGTGCAAGCATGTTCTCGAGAGTGAAAAACCATTGCGAGAAATTGAATTTTCCAAAGATGAGCATCAACTTCTCAAAACCTATCAGCTCCTTTCACTCAAACCGATGCTTATTGCGCTAAATTTCGATGAATCTCAAAGAAATGAGATAGGCAGATACATTAAGACTATTACCGAGAATAAAGAGGGAAAAAATACAAGGGTGGTATCGTTTTTTGGGAAAATCGAAATGGAAATGTCTGAATTACCAGAAGAAGAAGCGCTAGTATTTATGTCAGAGTATGGTATTAAAGAATCGGCGCTTAGTACTTTAATTCGTGAAGCATATTCCCTATTAGGATTACAATCGTTTTTAACAGTGGGTGAGGATGAATGTCGCGCCTGGACAATTAAACGAGGTATGAATGCCCAGGAAGCAGCTGGTGTAATCCATTCAGATTTCTTCGCAAAATTTATTCGAGCAGAAGTTGTACACTATGACCATTTTATTGAGGCAGGTGGATCATTCGCAAAAACAAAAGAAGCTGGTCATTGGCGACTTGAGGGAAAAGAATACATTGTGAAAGATGGAGATATCATTTCTATCCGACACAGCTAATCAACTCTGTCTTAGTTTCGCAAAACACTACGACTATTCATTGCCATTAGATATTGCGAAAACTTGACAAGATATCTAAGTGACAAATTCTTGCACAATTTTTACTATTTCACCGCACATTACATCTATATAAATATGCCATCCGATAAAATTTGCAGAAAATTTTATCGGTATTTTCCAAGTAATTCTTAATTCTATCGAATTCTCTGTTTCAATTGGAATAATTGCATTCACAATCTCTTCTCCTATCGATTCTTCTGCCACAACAAATTCCTGGGGTTTACCAGCAATATCGTACCATATTAGACCTTCTCCAATAATTCCTTTTTGCACATCTTCTTTATTGAAAGTGTACTTTGGAGGGAAATAAGCTTCCGAATACCAGTGTCCTGTAATGGCATATGGTTCATTTCCATAGATCCATACATTTATCCAAGTATAGGGAATTTCGAATCCACAATATATTTGTGGACCGAAAATAATTTTCCATTTCGTTCCTTCAACATCAATTTGGTAAGTAGAATGACTACTCGCAAGTAATGTTATGCTATCTTTAATATTAACATACTTTGCATTCTTCAACAATGAATTCACTGCAAGAAGAAATGCATCATCCCGACTAATAGGAATATTTTGGTAAACGCGATTATATCTTTCATTTCCGATAAAACCATAATTATTAATTTTTGAACATATTTTAAAATTGTTTAATGAATCGAACTCACTCTGCAATTGCTGAATTTTCTCTTGAGAAATTGGATATAACGTTGTCGGATATCGAGAATCCTGTTCACCATCTGAAGTAATTGGATGCTTCTCGCAACCATATAATAATACAGAAAGAACAAATACAAATTGTGATAGGACAAACTGTTTACATTTCATATTCGCAAACATTCTTTGTTATCGTAATTCTTATCTATCCAAAATAAAAACCGATTCTAGTGTCGTAAGAATTCTATCTCGTGTCGGAAAAGTGATAAATCCAACACCTATCAAAACTACTCCAGAAATAGTATTCAGCCAATAAATTGGAAGGTTTTGTATAATTCCAGCTTCAACACCAATAAGGCATACCGCAGCTCCAAAAAAAGCAGCCCCTTCCAGTGGTGCCATTAAAAGTAATGAACTGACACGATGCAAGTTAACCGCTTGCGTAGCAATTTTTTCTGGTGTATCTAAAACGGTGTCTGAAGCAATTCTACCTTTACGTAATGTATTTTTCGAAAGAACAAACGAAACTACCATCATCGTGATCATAATAACAGCATGCACACCTGAAAGGATATCCATAAGGTTCGCATCTACCTGACTAATAATAACTGTTGGTTGGATGGAGTGTATCACGAATGTTGCTAAATAAAAAAAGAAAATTCCAAGCATAAGTCCAATTCTAATAATGATTGTTGGGCGAACTTGTTCAGGCGTAAGTGCTTGCTCAAGATGTGTACGAGTAAGTAGTATTCGAGAATCCATCTTTAAATCCTCTCTTAGAATTTATATGCGCATGTTCTAATTATTTCAACATCGGTTCTGCTCGCTTTATGAACTGAATGGGTACTCCCCACGGATCCCGCAACATCAGCACCTGATCACCTGTATTGGTCACTCGAATATCCTCGACTAACGTTGCGCTCGCAGTGATTAATCCATTTCGAACAGATCGAACATCTTCAACATTAAATGCTACATGGAAGGAAAGATGGTTGATAGTAAACCAATCGAGTACCGGAAATGCAGTATTATTGTATACTTCCATCATCATGTTACCACCACCATCAGAAAAGAAATTCGTAAAAGTTGGAGCTGGTCCACTGCGTACAATTTTTACTCCCAAGTATTCGTAGTACCAATTTGTCATACTCAAAGGATCGGAAACGTTTAAACCGATATGCTCTGGCCGTCTATTTGCCGCTTGTAGCATGCCTGTTGCCCTCTTCACAAATTGTATCGCTAATCCCCATGGATCTCGCATCATAAGAATTTGATCGCCGGTGGGAATGGTTGTTACATCTTCAACTACTTTCGCTCCTGCAGATATAAGTGTATTACGAATAGCCTGTACGTCATCGACCATAAATGCAAGATGTAGAGAGAGGTGACTTAATGATGAATAATCAGGGACAGGAGCTTCTATATTGCTGTATAACTCAAAAAGTATGTTACCTGTTGCATCGCTAAGGAAGTGGGCATTTGTCGGTGGCGGACTTTTACGAAGAACTTTCATTCCAAGATTCTCGCAATACCATTTCGCAATTTCAATAGGTTCTTTTACGTTGAATGCAATATGTTCAAACCTTGGTAACTTTTTCAAAGTAATCATCTGATCTGATATATTTGTGGTTGAGGTTTTTTCCATAGAGATGACTTCCTTAAGTTCTATTCTATTATTCATCCTTGTGATTTCTGCTATTGTGTTCTCCGGATCGATTTGGATTTCGCAGTTACTAATATCTGTACCGGTTGGAATGCTAAAGTTGATTGTATTAACCTTTGGCGACAAATCTAGCGGTGGTTCGATTGAAGGAATTGTTAAAGAAGCAAGAATATTTTCTTTTTCAACAAGACTTACTTTAGTCGCCGGAGTAATAACAGATCCTAGATTATGTACACTCACCCTTAAGGAATTTCCTTTTATCTCAATATCATCACGACATATTCCAAGATCAGGACGTGCATTATATGGTACATCCTGCGCTAAATGTTTCAACAACAGAATTGTTGATACACGTGGCGAAAACTTTAATTGAATACTCCTGCTTCGCTCAAGTTCTACAACTTTCTTTGTAATAACAGTATCAATATTATCATCATCATTCGTATCTATTCCATGGGTAATTTCCCATTTACCAGGTACAATATTCCAAGCAGTCATTGTAGCTTCTACGGATTTCTGATCGAGTGTGTAAACGATAATTTTAAGAGCAGATGGAATTGCCTCAGGTACCAGAATCGCCACACTCTCATCACTAGCCGGAGATTTAAATTTCCAACTTACAGCATGACCAGAATGGATGGCACCTCTCACAAGTGCCACACCTCCAAGGCGAGACCTCTGGAGCTCACGATTTGCTGCATACACTCTGTCAGCCCATAACGATCCTTCTGTGTTGATATATTCCCGTAAAGCCGATTCCTCAATCTCATCTGCATAATAACTTTCTAGATATGCCTTTTTTTCTGTTACCTGCCAGGTAATATGTCGGAAAAAATCACTCTTTGAATTTGGAGTTATTTGATTCGCAATCTGTTGACCCCATGTTTCTTTCAATTCAAGAATATTCAAAACATCATTTGTCAAAGTACCCAGTACACCACCTTCAAGATCGAGCAATGGCTGTAAATATTTTTGATCACCGGTCATATGATAGACAGACCATAGTAATTGCAATCCTGCCAGCGATGTATGCAACGTTGAGTAACCTCCAGAATTATTCGTATTCATTCCTCTATTACCCATCGGTGAATAGCGGCACGAATCAGTTGAAAAATTGACTTCAGAGTGAATAATTAACTTCCCAGATGAGTCGATCTTTGCATGCGCTAATAATCCATCCGCCATTTCAATGATTAATCGCCGTGCACGTGGATTACCGTTATACTCAGCAAGAGTGATTACAGGCTGTAAAAGGAGATATGCTTGTGGCTGCAGAAGCCATAACCAGGGTTCTTCTTCCGCTATTTTGGTACCACTAAAATAACTTGAACGAAAATGCCGATGTCCTGAATTATTCTTAAGCAGAATATTTTGATCTAAACTACGGACTGTCTCCATGATTCGTTCAAGCTGTTTTGGACTCCCATAATCGAGAAGGAATGCTTGTGTTTGAGCTTCTATCCCTTCCTCATGCGCATGTAATCCATCAGTTTGAATAGTCGAGAGACCATTTGCAAACATTCCCTGATCATATGTAGCATCTAAAATTTTGAGCACTGCGTCCTTGATTCTTATTGGTTCACATCCCATTAAAGCAGCACCAGGCCAACAATTTGAAAGATCATCGTCATCTGAAAGTCCACCGCCTAATTCGCCGTTTGAAATCTGGCGGTTATCTAACCACCAAACAACGAACCGCTTAAAATATCGAAGACTCTCTACCTGTCGATATGCCCATAGTGGTACTCCTTTTGGTGGCGTTGGTTGAATGAAAGCGGGTTTATCATGTTGCTGATCAATATCGTACCAATAATTTTGTCCGGGATAGTGTTTAGGATTAACTCGTAGCAAATCCTTAATGTCGGCAACAAATCTATTGTAGGAATTCAATCGAGGATCATCTGCACGCTCCTCTACAAGATTTGCATAATTATCACGAGCTTGAGTAAAACGATCGCGTACGTGCTCCCGGCAAGCTTCCTTCCAATTCTTAAATAACAATTGCACCTGCATCCCTTCTAAGACCTTAGGCCCAAACTCTGCACAGGCACTTGCTATTGTCAAGTAAAGGCTCTTGTTTTGTGGCAAGATGCGATCGCGCGTATCGAGCCAAATAGTTCGTGCTTCGCCTGGTTTTACTGAAAAAGAAAAGTCCAACATGTTGCGTGCTGGCCAGATCGGATCTTTTATCTGAATATTCAACGGTATCAAACCACCTACGGGAGATTTAACATTGATTGCAGGAATTTCAATGATAATTCCTTCTAATCCACCATTAATATTTGCCCATGTGTAATTCGAGTCAATTTTGACTTTTGATTTTATCCCTAAATGTGCATCATATGGAATAAGGATATGAACAATTGGCAATCCTGACGAAGGATTGGATTTTACCTTTTTTGGAATCAAAGCATCTGGAACTGCCATCATAATACTTCTTTCATCTGGCAGATATCTTCCCTCAACGAAGTTCACCAGTGACGCTACTTGATTGCTTTGATAATTAATTTTTGAAGTTACTGAATAACTTAGCGAACAAATACCCGCAGGTGGTGTTCCCATATCCACTTGATACACCGAAAATTCTCCAAGCGGCATTTCTTGCTGAACATTTGTAAAACGGAGTTTCTGTCCATGTCGTGTTATCGGTAATCTTGTAGAAGTTTTTTCTTGACCTTTTGGACGTGAAAAAAGAATTTGCTCAGGAGCTCCCTTTTCCTCCATAATAAGAGAAATATTTCCCCAAGCACCGCCAGATATTTCTATATGATTCCAATTTTCATCAGGTAAAAAGAAAGTCACTGATTTACCAGATTGTGAGTAACAATCCCAATCTGGAAGTTGGAAATAATCATTTCTTCCAGGTAATTTTGAGCGATTAAACACTCCTGGCCAAGTGGTTTCGCGAATTCCATCAGTTCCTTTCCACCACCAACGCTTCAAATCGTAGACATCTTGAATTTCGACTTTTCTAATTCTTGTTGAGGATTGATCAAGATATATGGGTAAATCTCCTCCGCGATTCCATCCATATCGTAGATTCCATTCGGCTTGCCATCGTGGATCGCTTAGCGTTCGCTTGTACTTCGGAATTTCACCAACAATCTCATTATTGGCTATTTGCGCAATGTTCACATCGTCTAGCATCCTATCGAAAATTTTCAACTCATCAATATCACCACCACGTTGGAAATTATATGCACTTTGAACCTGAACTGGACTAATGACTCGAGAATGAGGTCCGAATTGATCCAATCCGGCATACAACACTGTTATACTGTCTTTCTTTGACACTAACTTTCCATTTATATAAAATCGTATCCCGATAGTTTCGTCCCAGCTCAAAGCAAGATGAATCCATTGATCTGGTTTTGGAAATGGCGTCATCACGTAAGAAATCCGAATTCGTGCAAGATTAACATCCGTTACAAATGCATCGAATCCATTTCCGTTATAATCTATACGAAGCCAGACCATATCCCAACTCGAATGGTCTGCATAACTCACACGGAAAATTGGAAATTCAGTTTTACCTACCGGATATCGCGACCGCCAGAAGAGGCTCAGCGTACCTCGTTCGGCATAAATATTCCCTGGTGCCCAATACGACATCAATTGTTTATCTTCACATTCAAAACCAGGACCCTTTGCGCCTTGACGAATGATTTTCACTCTTTCTAAAAAATTTGGATCGGGAGTTCCACCGGCAGATACATCTGCCTTAAATCCCTGATTTCCTGACAAATAAAAGAGCATACCTTGCTCGGTTTTTTGCGAATATGCATTAGAAATAAACAGCAATCCGAGTATTAAAACACTTTGATTCAAATATTTTAGCTTACTCGAAATTTTTAGCATATTTATTTTTGGAATGATATCTCTGTGCATGGTATTTCGTTTATGGAAAATTATTGCTGAGGTAGTGCATCCACCGCGGCTTTGGCAACGATACCATCCTGTTCGGATGATCCGCCACTAACTCCGATTGCTCCTATATATTGTCCCTCGACGATCAATGGCAATCCACCTTCAACCGGCATGATGTTGTGAATCCCAAGCAAATGATTTTTCCCTTCCTTGAGCACTCGTTCTTCATATGTTTTTGTAGATCGCTTGAATGAGATTGCTGTTTTTGCTTTTTGTATTGCAATATCAATACTTCCTATCTGCGTGTTATCCATTTTTTGCAGGTAAACAAGATTGCCACCATCATCTACTATTGCTATTACAACAGTTAATTTATTTTTGATTGCTTCTGCCTCGCCGGCTGAAGCAATTTTCTTTGAAGCGTCTAAAGTAAGTGCCTTTTTAGAGGCAATTTGTGCTTCAATTCGATAGGGGATAAAAAGAATAATAAGTAAAACCAAAATAGGAATTATTATTGGTGACTTTTTCATAGAACCTCCAAATCCGTTGAATGCAGAAACAACCATGATGAGTCTTAATTGTAAAAATCTAACCAAAAGGAAATTGATATTCAAAAGAAAAGCCCGACCATATAGAGACGGTCGAGCTTTTTCGATTTATTCCCACTTTTGATTTCTTGCTCCTTGTCTTTATTTCAACAGGATCGCCTTTCGAACGCTCGTAAAACCACCCGACTGAATCTTATAAAAATAGACACCACTTGTCAGTGAAGAGGCATTCCAAGTCACACTATAATTACCTGCTTGTTTCATTTCGTCGAGGATAGTGCTCACTTCACGCCCAAGCAAATCATATACCTTGATATTTACATTTCCAGCTGTAGGAAGACTAAATTCAAACCTTGTCGTTGGATTAAATGGATTGGGATAATTTTGCGATAGACAATATTCCTTTGGAATATTATAATCTACTTGCTCAATTTGCATTAATATATCAGTTCCACCAGCACCTGAATACCGTGCAGAAAATTCCTGTAAGTACAAATTAGCTATTCGTTGGCTATTAATAATTAGAGTATTTTCATTATTCCAATTTTCTGCATTATTACTCCAGTTATGCGAACCTGTAATGACATATTGATGGGATAGTCTAGTTTCGCCATCAATAATTGCATATTTGTGATGGAAGAATCCAGTTACATCACTTCCTTTAAGTCGCACATCAACTCCTGATGCTGAAAGATTCGTGAATGCACTACCGACATCAGATCTATTATCAAAAATCCCATGCACTTTAATTCCTGAATTTTTCTTCGTAATTAATGCATTAGCAATATCACTTCGGGTAAACGTAAGAAGTGCAAAATCGATCGATGTTGTTGCTTTCTCGATTGTTTTGATGATATGACTTGTTGTTCGATCAGAAGGGCTGAAATATAATTCGATTGGAATTCCTTGGATGAAGAAACAATGTGGTGTATTATCAACTTTGCGGGCTCCGAATCGAGAACTCGATGCATTCGGAGTGTCCGTGTCACTACCCCACATCTCATTGAATTCGATCGTATAGGCATTTGCGAGTGCTTTGTCCTGAATTTCAATGATATTTTGCGCATCATCTTCATTACCCGAGTCCGTTGCATTCCATGAACCTGTAATGATCCAATCATCCGTATCCGAGACGGCACTTCGATTATCGATGACAAAAAATTTATTATGCATATAACCTGAACCTGCATTCGCGGCATCATATGTATCAAAAATATTTGGAATTCCTTGAGCAGGAAAAATTCCCCAACCAGATCCCGAAGAATTGTCTGCTTCGCCAATAACGCGTACCTTTACGCCCCTGTTCTTTGCAGATGTCAACGCAGAAGCAATAGATGTTCCAACAGAGCTGCTTAGACTATATAATGCAACATCGATAGAATATTTTGCGGCGTTGATCCTCTCGATAATTTTATCCTTAATGTTCACGGTTTGAGCATTTTCATTGAATGCAAGTGCCGTGTTCACTGGCTTATTAAAATAAACATTGATAACACCAGTTGAAGTCTGCGACGCAGTAGAAACAAGAAAATTTGAAGTATAAGTAGTGCCACTAAGGTTAGTGGAACCAAGCCGAACGTTATAAATCGTCGCTGGATTTAGTCCGTTTATTGTAACAGAGTGATTTACGACCTTGGCAGTATCAACAAACGTACTATCGTAAAACGATGTTAATCCATAATTCACAATCGTCGTACCGGGTGCATCTGATGCAAAATTGAATGTTACACTTGTTGAAGTAAGATGAGTTTCATAAGGTATATCATAAATTATCCGCGGGCCAGCTCCTACGATAATAATATCTTCATCCGACCTCGGTAATATTTGATAGAATGAATCGAACTGACCGAGGACACCAACAACATCAAAATTACTTGTCGGGACACCCTTGTTGGCAAGGTTTACTTCTGCGTCTATTCGGATTTCGAGAGTGTCGCTACCGGATAATAAATCGTAATTCGTACCGCTTCCCGATACAGCCCATAAGGTAGCCGGTGAACCATTTAACGTCATCACAGTATTAATATTATTTACTCTGATCAATTGGCATTCGTATGGTTCAATTCCTTTTTGATTTTGATTTTTAATGTCTCCAATATTTACAGTTAATGTGTCAAATAAATTTCCTTCGCTTTTCTTTTCAATAATTGAGCAAGGCTGAAGTTCAAACATACCTCTATATGAAGTGACTATTCCAAATAGAACAACCTCATCTCCTATAGTAACATTTTTTGAGACACTTGAATCATAAACCGCAATTCCTGCTGTTTCATCTTGCAAGTAACTTGGACCTCCAAATTCATTTGCAGCTGTGACAATACCTTGCACAATAACTCGCTTCCCAGACAGCGTATATGTTCCGTCTGGTTGTTTTTCCTTTATTTGGCTCATTGGACGTGGCGAGCCATACACAAGCAATTGAGGAAGTGTCGAAATTGGTCCAAAGATACCACTGCCTTTATGGGTTTGAACTAGTATAGAAACAGTAGAAGTTGTATCTATTGCATCAACATTGTCTATTGATACGGTAATACTATCTTGGCCAACAAGAGTAATGTTCGAGAGGAGTATCGTATCACCGATGAAATCAGCATCTAGTGAATCAGGTGATAGAGAAACTGAATTTGTGTCCCAGTTCAATGTTGCTGGCTTTATAATTTGCAGTCCATTGATTGTATCACCTGCAGCCTGAATAACAAAACGAATCATTGATGGTTGATTGAATTTTAATATTGTTGGAATTAAAGAAACCTGACCGATACCACTACCAGGACCTGATGTTGAATTCACATTTCCATTAATTACTATATTATTTAATCGGAAATTACCTGTTCCGGAGGCACCGTAGCCCCAAATCCGAAAAGTAATTTGTTGTGAAGTCGTTGGAGGAATTGCAGTAAGTGTAAATAGATCAAGTGATGAAGTATTTGCGTTTGTAGTTTCTCCAAGAGCAGTTATTCCGCACGTCGCGAATCCATCGAGACTATATTGCACTTGAATCTTTTGGGGACCAGCAGAAGTACGCCCCGCTTTGAAAGTGATTGATGAAATCGCAAT
>Ga0233422_10000970_pt1 | contig 13449 bp, 9 predicted proteins | sample Watercolumn_Mata_2_FD_182724 | JGI IMG/M metagenome (GOLD analysis project Ga0233422, IMG submission 182724) | Freshwater microbial communities from Lake Matano, South Sulawesi, Indonesia - Watercolumn_Matano_2014_110_MG | ecosystem: Environmental > Aquatic > Freshwater > Lake | place...
CCAAGTTCGCGGAGAGCTTCTCTCCATTGACACGGCTGGCGACCGGACCCTGTTCTTTGACTTTCTCCCTATGGATCTGGGCACCATCGGGAAGTTCCGGATCAAGATCTCCTTGTATACCGTTCCCGGCCAAGTGCGGTACAATGACACCAGAAAGTTGCTCCTCAAAGGAGTTGATGGGATCGTATTTGTGGCAGACTCCTTGGAAGCACGCCGAACAAGCAATGCGGAGAGCTTTCAAAATCTTGAAGACAACCTTAAGGAACAGGGTAAGAGCGTCAACGGGGTCCCGCTGGTGATGCAGTACAACAAGAGAGATCTCGACGGGAGCAAAGTTGTTGTCATGCCTGTTGAGGCGATGGAAGGCGATCTCAACGCATACAAACGTTATCCATCCTTTGCCGCAAGCGCGCTGAGAGGGGACGGAGTAAGGGAGACGTTCAAGAAGATCTGCGTGATGACAGTGGTAGACGTGAGTTCCCGGCTCCTCAAGGATAAGGGAATGGGTCTGGGATAAGGCGCGTGGTCCTGGTGCCCGGAGGTTATCAGTGGCTGACGACGACAAAATTAAGACCCCCGATGAACTGGGAGAGGCGGTCGGACGAAAGATCGACAAGCTCTTTACGAGCATCTTCGACATAGAATCGCCGCCCACGGCGGACAATGGGCCCGTCAGCCTGGAACCGGAGGAAAAAGTTCCCGTACCGGCAACTCCTCCTACGCGTCCCAGGGCCGCTGCGGCCACTCCAAAGGTCCAACCGAAGCAGGCCGATCCCATGGATCAGTTGCTGGACCGCATCGAGGTCCTTGTTCTTGGCCTGGACTGGGACCTCAGAGTAGAGACCATCCGGGAACTAAGCGTCCGGTTTCAGGAGTTAGATCGCTTGATTGTGGAAGAAGGCCCGGCGCGCACGGTCGTAAACGTCAACCGCCGTATACTGGGACGTTTCAGCACCCCCGGGGTTTCCCCGCACCCCATGATGATCAAACTTCTTCAAGAGAGCACGACGGCTCTCAGGAAGCTGAAAGCTTCCGGAGGCCGCTCTGCCGACGACCGCAAGCTCACCGCGGGAATCGTAAACATGTACAACAAGATTGCGGCAACGCTGAAGCCGTCAGCAGAACCGGCCAGGGAGGAGCCTTCACGGGAGGCGCCCCGGCTTACCGCGCTTGTAGGGCATGTCGGCGGAGCGGTGCAATCGCTCGAGGAAGTAGGCCAGCGGCTCGCACGTATTGTCTCCGTGTTGCGAAAAGGCGGGGAAATGTCCGACGAGGAACTTACCCGAAGGCTGGGGACCCTTGAGAGTCTTCTGGCAGAGCGGTTGGGTAGGCTCTCAACTCTTCAGAAGGAGCTTTCTCGCCTGAGCCCTCTTGAAGCCTCGAGTGGGGCCGGATCCGAGCGGAAAGTCACCGAAGGACTCTTGCTGATTCAATGGAACGGAATACCTCTGGCCATTCCGTCATCGGTAATTGCGGCTCTCTATCCCGTGACAAAGGCCCAGGCCGAGCAGTACGTCGGAAAGAATGCACTGCCCCTCTTTGGAAGGCATGTTCCGCGGTATCCGCTCAAGGCTCCAGCGAGATCCGGTGCGGCCCCGATCCCTAGTTGGCTGATTTACCTGTCATCGGGCCCAAAGGAATTCTTCCTTCTGGCAGATAAGGCTCTTGGCTATCGACGCGCACCCACGGGCGTGGACCTCTCCCGGCAAAACCGCATAAAAATTGGTGAAGCATCCTACGCGATGTTGAGCCTCGCCGCTTTCCGCTGACGTCTTGTGACGGTCGCAGCACAATGAAGGATTCCGAGGCGACAAAGAAAACCGTGCACGTGAACACAGAACCGATACGATTCGGCCGGTACTATCTTGTGGACCGGATCGCAAAAGGGGGGATGTCCGACATCTTTCTGGCAAAGATCGTCGGAATCGAAGGATTTCAAAAGCCTGTCGTACTCAAGAGGCTCCTCCCCGAGTTTGCCGTCAAACCAAGGTTTGTGCAGCGGTTTGTCAACGAGGCCAGAACACTCTCGCAACTCAATCATGGAAATATCGTCCAGATTTTCGACATGGGGGTGACCGACGGCGAGTACTATATCGCTCTGGAGTATGTTGAAGGCCGCAATGTAGCCCACCTTTTGTCGAAGGCGAGGAAGATGGAAAGGCCTCCCGCGCTGGAATTGAGTGTCCATATTGTCGCGGAGGTGGCAAGGGCCCTGGCCTATGCCCATCGAAAGAAGGGAGTTGACGGCGAGAAGCTCATGCTCGTGCATCAGGACGTCAACTCGTTCAATGTGATGGTCTCGTATGAGGGCGAAGTAAAGATCATCGATTTTGGGATTGCACGGGTGTTCCTGGACCAGTCGGGAGAACAAGGGCTTCCTGTGGCAGGTAAGCTGCTCTATTTCTCGCCGGAGCAGATCAAAGGGGAGCCTATAGACCAGCGGGTGGACATTTACGGAATCGGGGTACTCTTTTACGAACTCGTTACCGGCGAGCGGCCCTTTCAGCATCAGGCCAGCGTGGGTGACACGATTCGCATGATCCTGGAGTTGGACGTACAGCGAACAATCCGGGAACACGACCGAATCCCTGCCGCCATCAAGCCGCTGCTGGCCAAGGCCATGGCATTCAATCCCGATGATCGGTACGCGTCGATGGACGAGTTCCTGCTCGATATCCGATCCATTATTCACGATATACCGCTTGAAATAGATCCTTCTGCATTCGCCCAGTACCTGAAAACAATTTTCCGTGCTGAAGCGAACCTGGACAAGGACCGCCTTCGGAAGTTGATTGGCTGGGCGCCTCCGCCTGAACGAACATCCGGCCCCTCGGAGTCGTCAGAACAAAGCTTCGCCGAGGAACCAAAGCGAAGGGGTGCCGGAGTCGCGGCAGTGAAATCAGCCGGAGAGGGAGAGCCTGCTGGGCTGACACCGGCTATGAGACGGAGACTCCGCGGTCGGACCTTCAACGTGAGCAAGGGGAGGATCATCTTCCGCAGAGGTGACCGAGGCACCGATCTTTACATGATCGTTAAAGGAAAGGTGGGTCTTCTTCTTGCCCCAAGCCGGCAAAAGCAAACATTGGCAATTGTGGAGGAAGGGGATTTCTTTGGAGAATCCGCGCTTCTTGGTATGGACCATCGAAGTTTTGATGCCCGCGCACTGACGGACTCTACGTTGATTAGGATAAAGAAAGAGGACTTCCTTGCGCTGGTTCCACACGATTTCGCACGCGACGTGATTATGCATCTTGTGAAGATGTCCCGGGACACCACGTCACTCCTCGCAGGGACCCTTTTTCAAGACCCGCTGACCCGGTTCATTTATGGTCTTATGTCGCTCCATGACCGAAACGCTGCCCAAGGGGGCTCAACTATTGACCTCGCCGACTTGAGCGATCTCTTCAGGGTGGGCGACTCCCGCCAGGTGGGCAAGTACGTGGCTAAATTGCAGGCCCTGGAGATCGTGGAGTTGGAGGATTCCCGAGTTCGTGTCAAGAATGTGGAGAAGCTGGAGAAGATCCTCGAACTCCTTGCCGGAGGAGGTAAACTCACGTTGAAGCTTTAGCCCCATATCTATAATCAAGTGCGCACAAATCGGCTTTTTGCCGTGTTTTCAACTTCCCCCTCCCGCCAAGGGAGGGGATTTCAAAACCCTCCCCCCTAGCGGGGGAGGGAAGGGTGGGGGGGCAGCCAGTCTGATGCTAAAGCGCTGATGTCAACGAAGCCCACTATGACTTCTATGAATGACATCGGCGACTCCGCGCCACAGAATCTCGAGCAAAGATCGTCGCGTGGCGCTCCCAAAGGGCGAACCCAACTGAACGCCGAATGCAGCGGGGCCCGAATCTCCCGTCGGTTCTTCTTTCGGGTCCGTAGTCCGCAGCTGGACTGCATCCCGACTTTCGCTTGAATCGAGGCACAATTATGCGAGTCATAGCGGTTAATGCCGCGCCACGCATGGAAGCAGGCATGACTCAGGTCATGTTAAACCCCTTCCTGGTAGGGCTTCGACACGAGAAGGCCGAAGTGGACGTAGCCCTGCTGGCCAGAAAGAAGATCGAGACGTGCAGAGGGTGTTTTAACTGCTTTGCCCATACTCCCGGCGTGTGCGTTCATTCCGACGACATGCCCGGCTTGGTCGAACGCATACGTTCCGCCGATCTGATGGTGTTGGCTACCCCATTGTACATAGATGGAATGACCTCCTTGGCCAAAAGATTCATCGACAGGCTTGTAATATTTTTTGACCCTCACTTCACCAAAGACGACAAAGATCTTCTTCACCTTTTGCGATGGAAATTCCCTGAGAAACTTGTCCTCCTCTCTGTCTGCGGATATCCCGATCTTCGGAATTTCGATCCGCTCCTGCTTCACATGGAGCGCATCGCACGAAACTTTCACACTGAATTCGTAGGAGCAGTGCTCCGACCCGCAGCCTTTTCGGTGAGCATGGCTCGGAAATACCCGGAGCGTGTCCGCAGCGTCATGGATGCTGGCAGAAAGGCCGGCGAAGAGTTGGGTCGAACCGGAAAGATGTCCAGGGAAACGCTCGATGCAGTGGCCGCGGAGATCTGCTCCACCGAGGAACTCATGGCTACAGTAAATGCCTACTGGGATCGGGAATTAGGCACAGGCGGCGATCGACCCGCGTAAATGACAGTCACGGAATAGCCGTATCTGCCCAAAGGGTGACGGACCAAATCGCGAAACGGCCTTCCCTAGTCATTCCCGTGCAAGCGGGAATCCAGAAAAGACTTATCCGATGCTTCAAGAACTGGGTCCCCACTTTCGCTGGGACGACGGGGATTTGAGTGAGCATTTGCCCATGTATTTCAGTGAACACGGAGAACTGTATCATTCATCTTGGTGGCGGTTCCTTATCCGTCAAGGCATTTAGAAAACAGGCCGGTCCTAGACCGTGCCCGCCACAAGGGGGACCGGTGACATCCCCTAGTCTCCTCGAAGCGCTCTATATCGCCGCGCTTTTGTCTGCTCGCCGTGACCTGTCCTATCGTACGCGCGCAATGGTCATCGCCAGGGCACTCTCATTGGGCCCCGATTCTGCCGCCAGTATTGAAGCGCTGTATCAGGCTTTCAGGGATTCAGGTTTGGTCCTGGACCGATCTTGGCGTCCGTACCGCACACAGGCCGACGCAGCAAAAGCGAAGGCCGAACAGTGGAGCCGTCGAGGAGTGTATATTATACCGGCTCGGTCCATCAAAGCACCTGACGCCAGTCGGCATAACCTGCCTGAAGTGCTGTTCGCGAGAGGAGATCCACTGATCCTTGATGAAGAAGCCGCGTGCATAGTGAATTCGCGAAAGGCACGTCGCGTGGATCCGAATGATCCATGGATTCCGGCCACTATCTCTCTCTTTCAGTTGGCTTCCAAAAGAGTGCGAACATTCGTGTCGAGCTATGGGACCCTCTCTTACGGCCTTGTGAGCACCCTGACCCAACGCAGCCCCCATTCGCTTGTGATCGTCTGCGACGGCGTGCTGCCCTTCATGGAAGCATCCGAGCGCGTCGAGGATTTCCTGGAACGGCATGAGGATCTTTTCTCCCCTAACCACACTCTCTTCTTATCTCCGTATCCCCCCGGGTCTCTTCCTCCAGCCCCTGCCAGATGGAAGGAGAGGGACGGTCTGGTAGTCGCATTGTCGTCCCAGGTCTTCGTCGCGGCCATCAGAAAAGGTGGCACGATGGACGAAATCGTCAGGACTGCCTGCACCAGGCCGATCGACATCGTGGTCATGCAGCCCGAGAAAATCACCCCGACCACTTCCGGGAATTTGCGCGTGTTGAACCATCCTTCCGTGGCAAGAATTGAACCGATATCGATTCAAACACAGCCTCATCCGGCCGAAGAGTCAGGGGACGTCTTCAGAGGATCTGTCCAGCCCAAGAGAAGGGACCTCCGTTTAAGAGAGTGGCCGGAACAAGGGTCTCATCTTATACATTACACTCGGTCTTGCTCCTGTCCCTGGCCCGGCCAGACCTGGGGAGCTTACTGCAAGTCGCTGATCGACCATCGGGAAGACGCTGCCCACACCGGTTTTCACACCTTGTTGCACATCCTTGAGGAAGGCCGGATTCGGGCAAGCCACCGGCTCACGCGAGGGGCAGTCCCTGTGGTCTCATTCACCGAATGCCTGCCCCGGGAGTTGGAAGGCATCATGAAGTGGCGCCGAGGGCTCATTCGCTGGTCCTTTGAACCGTACGGCATTGGTGTGGCGAAAGAGGCGCTCTTGCATCTAGGCGTATCGCGCGTCATCTATGGTGACGAAGACGATTTCCGGAATGTTCCGCAAGATGATAAGTGTCTGTTTCAGCTTCGGAAGACCTCTGCCGCTGTCTGGGCAGACGAGAAGGAGTGGCGATTGAGGGGGGACCTCGTGCTCGACCGCTTCTCCCCGCGGGACCTGTTCATTGTCGTGGCTCACGTCGAAGAGGCATGGGTCGTTCAGGAACGCTTCGGGTATCCCGTGACCCTGGCAGGGATCGGCCCCGGCTCGCGAACCGATCGGGCCTCCAAGAATGTCAGTTTGTAGTACAGGTACGTTGGTAAGGCAGTACGCTTCTGTTACACTGACGAACGCCACCCCGATCACGGATGAATGGAGTTCCCGCCAGGTGATAATCGTAGCCCACATATCGCGCAAAGGTGAGGCCATTGCGGATGTGACGTACATGTCGGGGATTCTTGTGGAAGTGCGAGTTGCTAAGAAATTCCGGACCGAGAAGATCCACCTCCCCCTAACGCACTCGGACAACAAGGAACTGGCCGGCACCTGGGAAGAGGCCCTGGACAATTATTTCAATGAAGGGCAGTTCGATTCCCGGGATAACCTCTTCCCGGGAGAAATCAACCGCGTCGGCACTGCTCGAGAGCACCGCACCCTGTTTCAGATTGCCGCACATGCGCTCCGCAGGGATTTGGAGCCGAGGGGCTACCTCGTTGATGTGGAATTCCCTTGATGCGGGGCAGTGTTTGTTAGTCGTCTCTAGTGTCGTGTCTCGCAAGTGGCTTTCATAATTCGCGGAAGCCAACTTGATGAAAATACGTGGTAATTCCTTATCGGTTTTGCCGCCTTATTTGGCGGACACGGCACTAGTCACAATTAAGGCAATTTGGAGGGCGTTCTCCGCGAAGCCCCGCAAGGAGGTTCTCGGCGGCAAGGGAAGCCATTCTGGTCCTCGTTTCGAGCGTGGCGCTTCCCGTATGGGGGAGCAGTACTACATTGTCCAAGTCGCTAAGCCCTGGAGTTAGCAGCGGCTCGTTTTCGTACACATCGAGGCCCGCGCCCGCAATCCGCTTGAGCTTCAGTGCCTCAACGAGGGCCCTCTCGTCCACGACAGGCCCCCGAGACGCATTAATCAGGAACGCGGTAGGCTTCATCCGTGCAAGTTCTTCCTTGCCGATGAGGTGGTGAGTTTCAGCGCTCAGTGGAACGTGGAGAGACACGAAATCCGACCCTGTCAGGAGTCGTTCCACGTCCACGTACGAGGCTCCCAGCTCTCGTTCTTCCGCTTCCGGAATTCGCCGTCGGTTGTAATAGAGTATCGGCATGTTGAAGCCTCGAGCGCGCCTCGCGACCGCTTTTCCGATGTTGCCTAACCCAATGATCCCGAGGCTCTTGCCGCTCACGTCAGAACCAAGAAAGAGCAATGGCGCGAAGTACTTGAATTCGCCCTGTCTAGTTCGATTGTCCCCTTCCACGATTCTTCGGGCCACAGCCAATATCAAAGCGAAGGCAAGGTCCGCAGTCGCGTCGGTAAGCACCCCGGGCGTGTTGGAAACCCTGATCCCCAGCGCGGTGGCCGCGGCAACGTCAACATTGTCGTAGCCCACCGCGATGTTCGCGACCATCTTGAGTTTTGGAGCACGGTCAAGGAGTTCCTCGTCAATAATATCCTGGAGAATGCACAGGAGACCTTCGGTGTCCACGATCTTCTCGAGGAGTTCCGACCGCGGCATGGGGCGATCTTCAGGATTGGACACCACTTCGTGCTCGTTCGAGATAAGAGAAAGGATCTGTTCCGGAATCCTTGCGGTGACCAGTACCTTCATGATTCGTGCTCTGTGCGGGATCGGCGCCAATTGTGCGGGGTCTTTGCACCCATGTACCCAGCCGACCTGTAAGTCATAGCACTTGTTGATGTCGCCGATGGTCTCCAGGCCGGCGTCCTGCTATGGGCACTACAACTTACCTCGCGACCCCAATTCGGACGTTATGCTGCGAGGATCCCTCGCACAATGGAAGAGGCCGAAAACAACGACGTTATCGTCTTGTACGCGGTAGTAAATGGCATAAGGGAATCGCCTCAACAGGTTCCTCCGAAACTCCCAATAAACTTTAGGTGAAAGGAGAGGGTTCCGCCGGATCTTATTTGTGTAAGCATAGAACATACGCAGGAATTCCTCTCCAAGACCCTGCGCTTTCTCCTCGTACCACACGTAGCCGGACATGACGTCTTCCTCCACTTCGGGCAGGAAGCGAAGTTGGTACGTCATCTCCTTTTCTCGATCCTGCTGCTCAGCTCATCAATTGAAAGAAGACTGCCGGGACGAGAGGCATAGCTCGCCAGCCTTTTGTCCAATTCCTTCACGTGGCTGTCGGGAACAGGCACATTGGATTGGTCCGCGGCGATGCTGTCCCATAGATCTTCAACCAGTAGGATCTTTTCCGCCGCACTTAATCGGTTAATTTCGGGAATTTCGCTGACATACATATTACTTCTCCCTCAAACGGTCCGCGTGCCCAACAACTGGCGAGGTTCGATGCGAGTACTATACGTGTTAGACAGCATGAAATCAACGATTGCTGGCGCGGCCAACCTGTCAAGCCAATTTGCCGACCAGGGCCGTCATTTCAACGAGCCATTTATGGAGCGGCAGCATCGCCTTGAACCGATCAAGAGCGTAATCGAGGAGTTTGCCTGAATAGAACTCGTCGGGAATGGCCGTGCTGTACCATGCGTACAGCCCATTGTACAGCAGGAACGGAGCGTTCTCACGGTTTGCGGCGTATCCTCGCGGGGTCTTCTTGTAGTGCTCGCCACCAACGAGATGTCCCTTCTCCCTTTGGACCGCCTTCACGGCCTTGGTCAGCCGGGGACCGTACGTCGGATGCACGACAGCGTCGCGGTACGCACCGAGAAGAGCCTTAGAGAAGCAGTGAATACCCGCGGCCAACATGAGGTCCGGCGGCTCGAGATGGAAGTAAAAGCCGGAGCATTCCATCTTCGGCCGGTTGCCTTCCCAGAAAAATATGCCGAGATGTGTCTTGTAAGGCGTTTTGTCCTTGCTGAATCGGGTGTCCCGATAAGGCCGAAAGATTGACTTGTTGGTCCGTGGGTCCGCTATGACGCCCGGTGATATGGTGGCGAGTCGTTTTCCCATTTCAAAGACGAAGTCCCGAGCCGGCGCCAGGACGTGCTTCTCGAAACCCTCTTTGTGCTCATCGAACCAGGTCTTGTCGTTGTTGGCAGCTAGCGCTGCATAGAATTCGACGGCTTCTCTGGGAAAGCCGGTGAATGTGCTACGTGCCGCCATGACAAGACCCTCCGACAAAAAGTGGTCACGGACACCGTCCGTAACCCCTCAGAAGTCCTGGTAGCGGGGGGTGGATTTGAACCACCGACCTTTGGGTTATGAGCCCAACGAGCTACCTGACTGCTCCACCCCGCGTCATTGCTATCAACCAAAAGTATCAACCCCAAGCCGGTATGTCAAGGCGGTATCTCGGATTGCACACAAGTTCGGACCGGGCCAGGCCGGTCTGCAACCGGGAGGCGGAAGGTGACCGCCCCGAGGCAACTGATTTATACCGATGTGCCTTCATAGAAGCAAGATTGGGGGAACCTTCTTACAGGACGCTGCCTCCGGCCGCAACCAAAATAGGGCGGACGCCGTTTCCCTTACAAAACCGGCAGCTTAACGAGCACTTCCCACAACTTCTTCTCAGGAAAAAAAGAGAATGAACATTATTAGTAAGAAGGGCCGCCCCGATTCTTACTCTCTTGAAAGCGCATTGGTATTAGGCCGTCCGGCGCCGAAAACGATCGTGAACCTGTTCCATGAAGGCTTCCAGCCTGGTGTTCTCGTTGGTCTTCTTCAGGCCGTCAAACACCAGAGTGAGGAGCGGCACGCCCGGCATCCGTTTCAGTTCTCGCATCAAAGCCGCGGTAACAACGGTCCCGTACGAACAATTCAACGTAATCAGGTTGAGGATACCGTCCGCGCCTCTTTGTACATCGTCGAGTGCTGTCACGAGAGGAGCGGTGATGCCAGGGGGCAGATGAGAGTTCGCGTACGCAGCGGCCGTCTTCCACATGCGGAACCCAAAGAGATCAAGCGGAGCGTCCACGACCTTCCGACCGCGACGGCCACCTTTTACCCTGAATTCAGAGACCGCCATGTATAATGCCAGCAATCCGTCAGCAGCAGCTTGTTTCGCTCTGCCGCTCAGAAGCGACCAGAAAGCGTCCCTCAGTGCCCCCAGCTTGAACGCGTCCGAAAAGGTCGGCGGTGTCCAAAGCACTCCGCCCAGCCTCTCGATCTCTCGATACACCTCGTTGTTCGCGAAAGGAACGACCCGCGTGTAGTAGTCACCGGTCACAGCCACAATCGGCCGGGGAGCGCCGTCCTCTCGGGACACCTGGTGAAGCTCGTGGAGTCCCTCCTCCATTCCTCGGCGCACACGTCCCACTGAGAGGGCCTGGTACAGCTTCTCTCGCGACCTCGCATACGTCGCGTCCAGATGGCCGCGATCCACAACGAACGGTCGCATTTGGATGTACAGGCGCATCAAAAGGTCGAACGCGTTGAGCCCTTCCCATCCTCTGAGCAAAACCCTTCGGCGATTAGTCCCCGAAATCCCGAAAGACGCCAGCCCTTCATCGATCTCCGAAATCACGCCGATGGAGTGTCCTCGTTCCTGTCTCACCTTTTCAATGTACGCCGAATACTGCCCTAAGCGGCACGCGTCCGGGCCCAGCACATAGAATAGAGACCGCTTGGCGGTTTCAGTTGGCACACTTTGCGCCAGCTTGAGGTAATCACCGAGAATCAGCGCGTACGGATGGCACTCGCCGCCAACCATGAGAGGCCGTCCCAAGTGCTCCGATTCGAGATCCGGTGGGGGCAAGACCCGCGCGTCGATCCCGACAGACCGGGCTGCAGCCGCGAACCCGAACGAATGGTCCGCCATGTATGGCAGAAACAGCACTTCGGCCCGATGGTTGTCGCTGTGGAGCCTATGCGTCGGTGTCTGGCGAAATTGATCCTGGGGCACACACACAGGAGATTCCAATTCAGGCTCATGCTTAGTCTCCGTCTGCGATTCCCGCGAGGCTGCATGACGCCCTATACTGCCCTTTGCGCTGTCTCGGTACGATCTCACCTGTTCGAGAAAGGCTTCGAGCCTGGTAATTACACCGGCGCGCGAGCTATGTTCGTCCATTTCCAGCACAAGGAGAGGTTTACCTCCGAGTGCCTGCTTGATATGACGCAGCGTGAACGGATCGGGTCCGCAGCCGAAGAACGTTATCATTACGGGAAATAGCCTCGGATCGGCAGCAATCTCTCGGGCAACACGGATCATAGTCCCCTGATACTTCCATGTGACATCCGGGGCTTCTCCTCCCATGTCCAATGGGTACAGGTCTCCCGGCACAGCCTGAATGCCTACTCGCCGGAAGAGGCTCCCGAGGTTCATATTCAGGAATGGGTCCGATGTATGATACGGTTTGCCGAGCACCACGAGCGCGGGCTCGTCTTCAGCCAGACCTGCGAGGAATCGTGTACCCTCCTGAAGCAGGACCGACCGGAATTCCCGCAACTGCTCCGTCCCTCGCCTAAACGCCTCCGCCGCGGCGCGCCTTGAAAGTCCTCGACTTCGGGCAAAACGCTCGTGCTCTTTTTGAAAAGAGTCGGGGTCACGCTCGTAACTGATCAGAGGTTCTTGCCATTCAACGTCAAAAGAACCTCTGAAGAACTGGGATGTGGCCTGGATGTACGGGCAGTGCCTGGTGAATTGCATGCCCGCAGTTTCGGCCGCTTCAGTGAGGACAGAGGGATGAAATACCGTGGTGATTCCGGCATCGACGAGGTCAGTCAAGTGCCCTGCCATTACCTTGACGGGCAGGCATGTTTCTACCTTGAGAAACCGCAGCCCTGCCTCGAACTGTTTGCGGTTCGACACGGCGGGGAGCGCCAGCTCTATGCCTAGGACATCGCAAAAGCCCTTCCAGAAGGGAAACCATTCATAGAACTGAGGAGACCGCACCATTCCCCAACGCTTGGGGTGTCCCGATTCGCGGCTGCCGCATTCCTCCAGCAGTTGGGTCCTGATGGCAAACGGGTCCGGTGTCGATTGGCCGGCCCCGATCTCCTGTTCCGCTTCCCATCGGTCACAGAGGCCACCATGATGAACGACCCGGTTCCCAGGGAAGTATTTGTCTACGAGACACTGGTTTGAGCACCTGTTGCACCGAAATTGCTTCTTCTTTATGGCGGCCGGATCGAAACGTAGAGAAAGTCGTTTCTTCGGAGTGATCTTCTCTGCTTCTATTCCATCGAAGGCTTTGAGGGCTGCCCCCAGCGCGCCGGAGACCTTAAAGAAATCCGGTGAGTGAAACAAGCGACCCGTTTCCCGCTCGAACGCGGCCTTGACCGCGGGTGTCGCAGCGACACCGCCGAGGAAAAGTACTCGCTCACCGATAGCCTTGTGATTGGCCACACGTTCCAGGTAGTTGTGGACCACGCTTACGCAAACACCCGCAGCGAGATCTGCTGCCGACGCCCTGTTGTTTTGATGGTGGATCAGGTCCGATTCCATGAATACGGTACATCGATTGCCCAAGTCCGAGGGCGCACGGGAAGCAAAAGCCCTGTCAGAGAACTCCTCACCCATAGGAATGCCGAGGCGGTCGGCTTGCTCCATGAGAAAGCTCCCTGTGCCGGCCGCACAGACGCGGTTCATTTCGAAGTCTTTCACTCTGCCGTTTTCAATGCAGATCCACTTGGAATCCTGTCCGCCGATCTCAATCACCGTGTCGACATTGGGGTCATGGCTGAGCGCCGCCCTCGCTTGGGCCGTTATCTCGTTGACGATTGTGTCGGCCTCAATGAGCCTTCCCGCGAGATACCGGCCGCTGCCCGTGACGGCCACCGCTTCCGGCGCGAACCCTCCTTCCGTCAATGCGGCGACGACTTGCTGCAAGGTCTCCAAGGGCCGTGACATGGAGAGTCGGTAGTCTTCCCGGAATATGCAACCCTTCCGATCCACTATGACGCCTTTGACGGAGACCGAGCCGATGTCCAGCCCCATTACCAGTGGGGGGGCCACCTGATGGGCTTCTGCGTTGACTTGCAGAGAAGGGACGGGTGTGTTGCAGGCGGGGCCGAGCGGCGCGAGGGATGAACGAACCGGGGGGACAAGC
>Ga0233422_10000971_pt1 | contig 13448 bp, 12 predicted proteins | sample Watercolumn_Mata_2_FD_182724 | JGI IMG/M metagenome (GOLD analysis project Ga0233422, IMG submission 182724) | Freshwater microbial communities from Lake Matano, South Sulawesi, Indonesia - Watercolumn_Matano_2014_110_MG | ecosystem: Environmental > Aquatic > Freshwater > Lake | place...
CATATTCTCGGTTCCGCCGGCGATGATAGCGTCGGCATCACCTGCTCGGATGCACTGAGTGGCCAAGGAGACGGCCCTTAGTCCGGAAGCGCACACTTTGTTGATCGTCATTGCCGGCACTTCCTGGGGAAGGCCAGCCCTGATAACGATCTGTCGGGCGACATTCTGGCCTTGGCCGGCCTGGAGCACGCACCCGAAGATCAATTCATCCACGTCGGCCGGATTGATACCTGTCCTCTTGATCAGTTCCTTGACCACGACAACGCCCAGCTCAACTGCCGGGATAGCCGTCAACGCGCCACCGAACGTACCCACGGGGGTACGGACAGCATTAACGATAACAACATCCTTCATGAACGTCCTCCTTGTCGGTTTAGGTCGTGCAACGCATCCTAGGGGACCCTACGGAGGCCGTGGTGAAACACGGCCCTACCGAGAGCTATCTCGATCCGTTCTTGAGGCGGCCCATTTTCCGATTGAAATGATGCCGCCCGATGCTTGACTATCTGCCACTCCTGATGGTAGGAGCACCACGCGGCCGCATGGCGCGTTTCCGGCTTTTGCGCTCGTGCCACGGGGCGTTGGAGCCTTTCGGGCAGCGGAAAGGTTTCTCCGCCGCCAATCACCCGGGTTCTCACGCCGAGTGCATGCCATAACCAGAGTAACGTATGAGTATAGACTTGACAAGCCTGCGACGCCAAGGGAAATTTACGTCGCATGAGATCTTTCACTTGGATGCGCGGGGGATGGATGGTCCTTCAGGGTTGGCGACTCGATTCCGCATCCCATGAGCCCTTGATCCATGTTCTGTCTTCCTGGGAACCATACGGACCAAGGGGCCTGATGCGACGTTCAATGAAACCTCTGGGGATCACCCTTGCAACGGCTATATTTCTGCTGGGTCTAGGAGCCGACTGGTGTGTCGGTACCGCGTACGGGAAGAAATCGAAAGGCGCACAAGATGACGCTTCAGGCCAAAGTGAGGTCTCCGACTTTGAAGATAGGGTCCTCCGTCACGTCAACGCGGCGCGAACTCGACAAGACCTTCCCCCGTTGGAGGTGAGCCCGGCTTTGGTCTTCCTTTCTCGACGCCACAGCGAGAACATGTGCGAGACACAGATATTCGAGCATGAGTCCAAAAAGCTGCCCCCGGGATGGGAGAACTTCCCAGGCCGCCTCAAAAAGGTGGCCCTGATGTCCGGGGCGGAAAATATAGCGTATCGAACTATCACTCGCGACACGGATCGGTGGGCCGAGGACGTGGTGAAAGGGTGGATGAAGAGTCCAGTCCACCGAAGAAATATACTGAACCCCCAATTCCGATTTACGGGCGTGGGGGTCCGTCTCTGCGAGAACCGGCTCGGTTACGCGACTCAGGTTTTCTCGCGCCATCCCGGGCGGTTCATGGGAAATGCGGTAAGTCCTGCCGGGATTCCAGGCAGCGCCAGTTTTGTGAAATGCGGCTTTTGGACGAGGCCAAAGCCATTGGTGAGTCGTATCAATGCCGCCGCCTTCACCCTTGCCATTTGGGCAAACGGGCGCGAGTAGGCATTCTATGAGTACAAGGGGTTTCCGTCCCGGTCCCGCGTGCCGGACCGGCCGCAGATGAGGCTGCCACATGAAGAGGAACTTGTTTGGGGTTATGCTGGCTCTGTTTTTGATCTGCTGGATCGCAGGATGCGCGACGCCGGTTCCAAAGCCTGTCACTCCTGTATTAAGGGACCCGGCCATTGTAGAAGAGGATATCAAGGAGCCTTCCGGAGGTGAGGCGACCGAGCCCCCGGAAGCACAATCTCCAGGAGTGACTCAGTCTCCAGCGCCCCCTGCCGAGGAGACTGTCCCTGCGACCGGACCCGTTGACCGAACTCCTCGGAGATTTATCTGGAAGGATCGGAAAGGCTCAGGACGGAGTTGGGCGCCTGCAGAGGAGTGACGCAGCGTAATCTCATCATGTCCGGGGGTCACAATCCTGCGGCTCTCGGGACCGTCGTCACACTTGCCTTCAATATCGCGGCTATAATCAAAGCACCCGATCCGAGAGCGATCCTCATATTCGAAAAACGGCGCCGTGCCACGAATCCGAGGTGGTAAAGGCTCTTGAGTCGGCTATTCTGGCATTCTCCAGCACGATATGAGACCAAAAACGATAGGTCGTCCACAAAAGTCTAGGCAAACCTTCAGACAAATGCTACACTGGATTGCCGTACTTACCGTAACAGAACCGCACTCCAACGGCATGACAAGCCCGTGAAGCGGACAAGCTACCGGACAAGAGTTGTGGGGACGGTAGAGGGAGAGGGTGGCACGCGGTCAACCGCGGAGGCTACACGTTTTGTCCTCGGGGTGTGGATTCGATCTGAAACGGGGAAAATGACCGTGGGCCCTCCCGCGATGCGATCGAGCAATCATGCGGACGAGGGCCTGCGCCGAACACTGCCTGAGAGAACACCTGGAGGAGACCGAGATGGAGATTCTTCGAGTACTAACCTACCTGAGCGGTGTGGTCTTCGTCGTGGCCTTTGCCGTCAAGGTCATCAAGTATTTTGCCATGCCGATGCACGTTCGATGGGAGCTGTATCCCATCCCTCATGAGGGGAAACCGTACGGCGGGTCCTTTTTCGAGGACGTGGACTATTGGAAGAAGACAAGGCACAAAGACCACTTTTCGCAATATCGATTCATGATCCCGGAGATCCTCTTCATCCGGGCGCTCCACGAAGACAACCGACCTCTCTGGTATTGGTCCTTCCCCTTTCATTTCGGGCTCTATTGCGCACTGGGCGGGCTGGTTTTCCTTGCAATCGGCGCGTTACTACAGCTTGGCGGCTATGTACCGTCGTCATCAGTCCTTGCGGCGCTGGCTCAGGCGGTAACCATGATCCTCGCATTCGTCGGATTCGTGCTTGGCACGATAGGTGCTGTGGGCCTCTTTGTGAAAAGAGTAATCGATCCCGCCCTGGCCGATCAGAGCGCGCCCATTGACTACTTCAACCTGATCTGGCTGGTCGCGATCTTCGTAACCGGCTTCCTGGTGGGGGTAACCGATCTTGGATTCACCAGGTCCCGGGAGTTTCTCGCAGGTCTCATCTCGCTGAAGGAACTTCCCCGGCTCGGCGCCCTGCAAGTTATCAATCTTCTGCTGTTCATCGGTTTCTGGGCCTATTTTCCCTTCACTCACATGACCCACATGGTTTCCAAATATTTCATGTGGGACAAGGTGAAATGGGACGACGATCCTAACGTGGGCGATCCCGGAGTCGATGCGAAGATCAAAAGGTATCTTGCATATCCCGTGACATGGTCTGCGGTCCATGTCGGCGCTGAGGGCGGAAAAAGGAGCTGGGCCGACATCGCTACTACGAACCCCTGGGCTAAGCCGGAAAAAGAACAAGAGTAAGCGGAGGAATGCACTATGAGACCTGAAGAAATTTCATCCCATCGTGGGGAACAACTCATCAAATTAAAGCCGGAAGAGCTGGCTCCGCTTCCACCGCCCTATGATACGTACGAGGACGAACCCTTTGTCGAACTGAAGGAAGACCAGAAGGCAAGATGGGAGCATTCGCTTGATGGAGTCAGTGCGCTCACACTGCCCAAGCCTCAGACCACGGAAGAGGAACAGAAACTCGTTGAAGCATTTCTCCGGGGACTGGAAAAGCTGCTTACGAGAGAAAATAACTGGACCTTTCTCCAGCCGCTCATGCTCTCATTGGAATATTGCGCGAAATGCCAAACGTGTGGCGAAGCATGTCCGGCATTCGAGATGAGCGGGAGGAAGGACATTTATAGGCCGACATTCCGCTCCGATGCCTTGAGAAAAATCATCAAGAAATACCTCTCGCCCGGCGGAAAGGTCCTCGCAGGCTTCCGAGGCCATGACATAGACCTCAACTGGGAGACAATCGCTCGGCTTGCGGAGCTGGCCTACCGCTGCACGCTCTGCCGGCGCTGCACATCGGTCTGTCCGGTAGGCGTGGATAACGGGCTGATCACGCACGAATTAAGAAAGGTCTTCAGCCAGGAACTGGGCATAGCCGCGGCGGAAATTCATGAAAAGGGGTCCGTCAAGCACCTCCAGTTCGGGTCCAGCACGGGCATGGTCAAGGCCGCTATCGTGGATATCATCGAGTACCTGGAAGACGACATCGAAGAGAAGACAGGGAAAAAGATCAAGCTTCCGTTGAACAAGAAGGGAGCCGACGTCCTGCTCCTGCACAACGCAGGCGAGTTCATGTCCTGGCCGGAAAACCCTATGGCCTTTGCTATCCTTTTTGAGGCCGCGGGAATTAACTGGACGTTGTCCACCGACGCTCTCGGGTACGACGCGGTGAACTACGGCCTCTGGTATGACGACGTGCAATTTTCCCGGGTAGCCGTCACTCACCTCCAGATCGCCAAAGAGCTTGGTGTAAAGAAAATCGTCATCGGGGAATGCGGCCATGCTCACAAAGCGCTCACGGTCATCGCGGACCGGCTGCTGCCCGGCGCGCAACTGGTCCCGAGAGAAAGCTCCTACACCCTTCTGTGGGACATCGTCAAAAGCGGAAAGATCAAGTTCGATCCTAACAAGAACGATTTCCCGATTACGCTGCACGATCCCTGCAACATCGTGCGGCTCATGGGAATCGTTCAGCCGCAGAGGAATGTACTGAAGGCCATAACTCCTCCGGGCCGCTTCAGAGAGATGACCCCCCACGGTGTCGAGAACTACTGCTGTGGCGGTGGTTCCGGCTTTGCTATCATGAGTTCCGGGAATTTCCCGGATTGGAAGTTGAAGATTTCGGGACGCAAGAAGCTGCAACAGATACTCAATGCGTTCCAGGGAGAGATGGACCCCTCCATCAAAAAGATGGTGTGTGCGCCCTGCTCCAACTGCAAAGGACAACTTCGCGATACCCTTGAGACGTACGAAGTGTTCGAGAAGACGGGTATATGGTACACGGGATTGGTGGAACTGATGGTCAACGCAATGGTGGACCAGGAAAAACCCTTTATTTCCTGGCCGGACGAAGAGGAGGAGTAATACCGGTTCGCTTTCGAGTTGATGATCCGGACGCGTGGGGGCGCACGGCCGAGGCTGTCTCAAAATCCACGATTCGCCCTCGACAACAGTAGGGGCGGTTCGTGAACCGCCCGAAATCAGGGCGCTTCTCGAAGCGCCCCTACCTACGAAATCACGTGGACCATACTTTTGAGACAGCCTCCCCCGTGGGGCCCTACTACAAAGAAATGGGTGCATTCTGGTGGGACGGGCATCTTGCCCTTCATTTTCTTGCCTCGGTTCCAGGCTCCTGCCTAGGATTTTATGCTGCGTAAATTCAGAATGAGAATTCCTACTAAAATCTCAGTCATGGCTATGTGCGGCCGCGCAGCCGTATGAAAATAGCGCGGATTGCCCAGATAAGGCAGCCTGCGCCCGCACATATGAGCAGTGCAAGCCCTATGAGATCGAAGATACGCCGGTGCGGAAGCATGCCGTTCCGGAACGTCTCACCAGCCGGCATTCCCCAATAGAGGATGTCCGCAATCAACCAGATCACGAACAAGGTAGCGGACACGAAGACCACAATTCGTTCCATGTTCCGGAATAGTCCTTCCCCGCACCCCGTCCACTAGTAGTCGTCGTGCCGGCAAAGCAGGGGCGTGCGGCTACGCCCGCCTGCCGCGCAAGATGTTTGAAGGGAATCTACGCGACCTGCCCGCGAGTGTCAACGCCGATTCATTCGTCCGCGTAACCTTTCAGTGACGTGGGGCAAGGGCTTCAGAGTTGCCAATCGGAACCGCAGTCATTGTAGAGAGCGGACCGAGGTGGCCTACGGATCGTGGTGGACTGAAGGCCGCACGGTACGGTATGTTCAGCGAAGATGGGAGACTTTTTTCTGGGGTGGCGCAGCCCGGTCCGAATTTCACCGGCCGTCGTTGCGGCGCACGGTTCGGTTCTTCATCCGAGTACGTTGAAGAACTTGTCATTCTTCGAAAGACCGGCTGTTCTCTTCACACGTCTGGTCATTCCGATTTGGAGGATGAAATGCGAGAACCCCGATCAGACTCGTTGCCGGCAGCATCCACTTTTGTCGCTTCAGAAGGAAGTGGGCAAGCTCCATTGCTGGAATCTCTCCTTGATGCCATGCCTGAATGGATCGTCTATCACGATGACGATCTCAACGTGATATGGGCGAATCGGGCGGCTGCGGAATTCGCCGGGTTAGATCGGGAAGAGATGGTCGGTAAACGCTTCTTTGACGTCGCCTGCCGGTCCGAAAAGCCCTGTGAAGGTTGTCCCGTGGTGAAAGGCCCTTCATCCGAGCACGTCGAGAAGATAGAGAGCAACGTATTTATCGGGCGCCTATTCTACACCAGGTCGTACCCGGTTTTTTCTCAAGACAGGAAGATGTCGGGCAGGCTAATCGTGGCTCAAGATGTTTCCGATCTCAGAAATCGGTACAGCGTGACCGACGTTCTGAACCTTATTTCAGAGGTTTTCCATTCTACCAAGGGCTTGCAGGATATCTGCGATGAGCTTGTCAAGACGATCGTCGCGAGGTTCAATTATCCGTACGGAGTAATTACCGTATACGATGCCAAAGCCGATGAAGTGGTTGTTTTGGGGGAGGTGGATTTCTCCGGGAAATTCATGACTCCTGCGAAGCGCCAACCACCCTCTCGGTGTTTTTCGTGGAACGTGATTAACGATCGAAAAGTCATCAATGTAACCGGACTGAGTAGAACTGACGACTTTCCCGGATACGTTCTCAAAGAATCGGGCGCGGAAACGGTACTCGCCGTACCCCTGAATGTCGAAGGCAACGCCATCGGGGCCGTCATCCTCGCTGACACCATTGAACGACTTGAGACCAGCCTTATGATTGATGCGCTCCAGGCCGTCGCCAATCGTCTCGGAGCGGAGATACAGCGCAGACAAATCGAGGAGACCCTGAGGGAAGAGCGCGAGTTTACGGCCGCTGTTCTCAATAATGGCGGCGCATTAATACTTGTTACTGACAGTGAAGGACGGATCGTCCTTTTCAATAGGGCTTGCGAGGAATTAACGGGGTATTCTCAGAAGGAGGCAGTTGGTGGATATATTTGGGACTTCCTTGTTGCTCCGAACGAGAGCGATTACGTTAAGACGATGTTTCCGATCACCGTCGAGACGAAGCTCCCTTCATCTTTCGAGAACTACTGGATTACGAGACACGGCCAAAGGCGTCTTATTTCATGGTCAAATAGTGTAGTGGGAGACGCGAGAGGAACGAAGGCCCATATAGTATCGATCGGAATAGACATCACAGACAAAAGAAGAACGGAAGAAGAGGCCGAGCTTCGAAGACGTCAACTCGTCGAGGCGGATAAGATGGCCTCACTGGGTGTCGTGGCGTCAGGTGTTGCTCATGAGATTAACAACCCGAATAACTTCATTATGGTGAACGCGTCTGTCCTCCGAAACGTCTGGCAGGACGTTCTTCCCATCCTGGACAAGTATTGTGAGGAGTGCGGCGATTTCTCTATGTCGAACATCCCGTATTCCGAGATGCGTGAAGAGATTCCCGAACTCTTCCACGGGATTGAGGAAGGGTCGAAACGTATCAGACAGATCGTCATGAATATGAAGAATTACGCCAGAAGAGACGGTTTGGACCTGACCCAACGGATAAGTATCAACGACGTCGTCACGGCCGCGCTGGGGCTTACGTCACATCAAATCAAGCAAGCGACGAGTTCGATCTCTGTACACTGTTCACAAGGCCTCCCCTTCGTGAAAGGCAGTCTGCAGCGCCTCGAACAGGTGGTTGTCAATCTCATTCAGAACGCCTGTCAGGCCCTGCCGGATCGGAAAAAAGGGGTTGTCATTAAGACTTTCTATACTGAAGAGAGAAATGAGGTCGTCGTTTGTATCACGGATGAGGGAGTGGGCATTCGACCCGAGCACATTGACCATGTTCTCGACCCATTCTTCACGACAAAAGCGGATGTGGGCGGGACCGGTCTCGGGTTATCGGTATGTGCGGAAATAGTGAAAGAGCACAAAGGACGGCTGGAATTCGAATCGGAATGGGGAAGAGGGACCACGGTTTATCTTTCTCTACCGGCCATGAATTCAGAGGTGAGAGATGACAGGCAGGTCGGTCGGGAAGAGAATGAGCCAGGCTCATTTCGGGAAAGCTCTCCAGTTTCCCGCGGTAGGTAGTAGGCGCGTGCCCGCGCTCATCAAGCCTGAACTGCGGAGGCCGATATGATCCGTATGAGAGGTGAGGTACCGCACAAGCCCATACTCATTGTAGATGACGAAGTTCATGCGATAAAGAGTTTTGAGCTCGCGTTACGGTCCGGAGGGTTCAACAATATACAGGTATGCTCCGAAAGCCTCAAAGTATATGAGATCTTGGAAGCGGGGGAAATTGAACTGATTTTGCTCGATATTCTGATGCCCGATCTTTCGGGAGAGGATATCCTGTCAAAAGTCGTAACGGGATATCCTGAAATGCCGGTCATCATGGTCACGGGGGTCAACGAAGTCGAAACGGCAGTGAGATGCATGCACAAGGGCGCATTTGACTACGTCCTCAAACCTGTTGAAAGGGAGCGACTTCTGCCAAGCATCCGCAGAGCGATCGAGGTGCGCCAATTGAAGCGAGAGAATGCCCGGCTGGCCCGCCGCTTTTTCGCTGACGCTCCGGAGCAGCCCGACAAATTTGCACGAATCGTCACCCGAAACGCCAAGATGACGGCCGTCTTCAGATATTGTGAAGCGATCGCCCCAGGAGACCATCCCGTTCTCATAACCGGCCAATCAGGGGTCGGGAAAGAACTGATTGCCGAAGCGCTCCACGAAGTGAGCGAAAGAGCCGGGGATTTTGTCGCGGTAAATGTGGCCGGCCTGGACGAGAATATGTTTTCGGATACTTTGTTCGGTCACATTCAGGGTGCGTTTACCGATGCCGCCAGTGTGAGGCTAGGCCAGGTAGAAAGGGCCGCGGGAGGGAGCCTCTTCCTGGACGAAATCGGCGACCTGAGTTTGACGTCGCAAGTGAAGCTGTTGAGGCTCCTCGACAAACACGAGTATTTCCCCTTGGGAGCCGACGCGCCCAAAGCCGCTGACGTGCGGTTTATTTTTGCTACTCACGCGGACCTCGCAAAGCTGGTACAGGAAGGGAGCTTTCGTGAAGACCTTTACTATAGGCTCCGTACTCACACCGTGCATATTCCTCCTTTGCGGGAGCGCAGGGATGATATCCCGCTGTTACTCGAATATTTTATTGCTCAGGCTGCGAGAGAGTTTCACCGGCCCGCTCCGACATATCATCAAGGGCTTGTTGAGCTCCTTCAAACGTATCACTTCCCCGGGAACGTGAGAGAGCTGGAATCCATGATCGTAGATGCCGTGGCAAGAAACACGTCGGGCATGCTGTCCACGAAACCCTTTGAGCGTACCGTTCATGGCTATAGCGGATCGGCATCGCCTCTCTCCGTCCCACCTTCGTCCTCCGTCAAGGCTTGGCTTGCGCAACTGGACCAGCTTCCTACCATAAAAGGAACCACTGATGCCCTTGTCGAAGAGGCTTTGCTCAGAGCAAGAAACAACCAGCGGTTGGCAGCGCTCATGCTCGGGATTACACCACAAGCGCTCAATCAGCGGCTGAAAAGAAAAGGTGAGTGACTGTGCCGGCGAAAATATTGAGAATGGATGCCGGATTCCCCGCACCCGAAGCTTGCGGTGTCAATTTTTCTTGATTTTTCAGGATTCGTTTATCTCTTCGGTGACGCACACCTTATCTATGAACCCTCTCCCAATTCCGCGCAACGTCAACACATCTTGATACTTATCTTCAGATACCGTGCACGATGATGAATCCTAGCCTCTCATAATGACAAGGGATGTTTGACCCTTCTTCGTCTGGCACACACTATGCTTACTCGACTTCGGGTCGGGCTGACTGTCACTGGGTAAACGATCGTATGCAAAGCTTTGAAATATCGAACTGTTGAACAGCCCGTACAAACGTTGGTCGGGCAACCTGCAACAAGAACGAAATGCGGACAACAGAAGGGTAGAACAAGATCACGGATCGGGAACAGCAGAACGTTCCTCAAATCAACAGCTGACATGGAAGAGGAGGCAATCGATGAGCAAGCAGCAGTATTTGGACATTTTTCTCAAGAAAGAAGATTACATGCTACAGGAAATGCTCCGCAGTTTCGTCGACAAAGAGATTATGCCTGTGAGGCAGCAGGTCGACGAAGACAAGGACCACGTGATCGTGAAGAAGATCCTCAAAGGCTTGACCGACCTGGGGATGCAGAAATCGCCGTTACCTCCTGAATATGGTGGAATGGGCGCTAGTTCAGCCGTTACGGCAGGCATCGTGCACGAGGAACTCAGCCGTGGTGACAGCGGCATATGTACGGCCGGCAACGTCACAACGTGGGCATGGATTCCCGCTATTGCGGCGAACAACAAAGCGGTGCTCGACCGCTTTGCCAAGGATTTCACAGGAACAGAGCTGAGGATGGGATGCTTTAACATGACCGAGCCCGGCGGGCCTCATGGAGGCGGAGGCTGCGACATAGAGAATCCGACCCTGCAGGGACGGAAGATAAGAACCATCGCCAAACTTGAAGGCGATGAATGGGTGATCAACGGCCGGAAGATGTGGGCATCCAACAGTGGCGTCGCGGACCTCTACTGCATGGTCTGTACCACGGATCCTAATCTGGGCGACGAGGGTGTTGCTCTCATCTATGTACCAAAGGACGCGAAAGGCGTCAGTTTTGGCAAAGACGAGCATAAGGCAGGTATGGCAGGCGACAAGAACCATCCTATGTTCCTCGACAACGTAAGGGTCCCGAAAGAATGGCGGGCGGCAGGGCCAAAGGCGGATGCGGACTTGTTACACAACAACCTCGTCATTGGACGTCTTGTTACTGCTGCAATGGCAGTCGGGCAGGCCCAAGGCGCATTTGAGGCAGTGCTCAAGTACACGGGTGAAAGGATTGTTGCGGATAGGCCGATCAGACAGCATTCCATCGAAGCCGGCATGCTGGCCGATATGGCTATCGGCATCGAGACTGCCAGATGGTCCTACCTGTCAGCATGCTGGATGTACGATCATCCTGAGACGTATGGCCCTCCCATATCGAATTTCATGCTGTCGCGGGCCAGCGTCGCCAAGGTGTATGCCGCAGATGTAGCCGTTTCGGTCACGAATAGGGCCATGGAACTGATGGGGTCCTTCGGCTATGTGAGGGATTATGATGTGGAGAAATACTGGAGAGACTGCAAGATCATCCAGTTGTGGGAAGGCGGCGCGCAGTTGGGACGTCTCGACGTATGTCGCGGTTACTATGACTGCAACTTGTGAGGGGGTGCTTTATGAAAGGTCACTGTAAAGTGCTGCAAAGCATCAAACGGGTGTCGCGTTCTTTAAATCGGGAGAAGAATCTTCGACCGAATTAGCGGACATTACAATTGATCATGACGAGGCTAACCAGCACAACGCGACACGAGTTTGTTTCCCCAGGAGGCTAAACACATGGCTGCAAGCATTATACTTTACAACCTGAAGAAAGGCGTTTCGGACGCGGCTTACAGGAAGTGGTGTGAAGAGTACAAGGGGCCTCTGTTCCTGTCGCTGAACGGCTGCGAGTCGTTCACGCTCCTCAAGATGTTTGGAGGAATCAAGGGCAATGGCAAGGAGGGACGGCCGCCCGAAGAGACTCCCGCCCCTTTCAACTATGTCGGCATCGTCGAGGTAACCAGTCTCGAGGAGTGGAAGCAGAGCACGGAGAGCAATCACTTCAAAGAAGATTTCTTTTCGCAGTGGTTCTCCGAATGGGTTGCGGATTTTTACGTGCTCGTCGGTGACGCGGTTTACCGGGGGCAAAGAGCTGAGAAGTGATCGCCGGAATCCCGCGGCTAGAGGTTCGGGAGCCCAATATCGGAGAGTCCGATACTTCGACAGCTTAGCGTGAAGCAGGGAGGAATGGTCGAGAAATAATATTTGGCGGCTGAAATCGTGGATACTCTATATCCTCCGGAAACACCCCTTGTTGGAAGCCCCGGGAGAACCTATCTGCGGTAGTGAAGGATAGAACGGTTCTGCCTCGTGTGCCAGGACCGGCATCGATCCGAGCAAACCGAGGAGGTTTACGATGAGGCATTCAGCATTTGTGTGGGGTACGGCCTGCGGAATTGTTCTCGCTCTGATTGTGGCCGCGGTGCAAGCTGCCGAGGCCCCCAGGATGGACAAAGACAAGGCCAAAGAATTGCTGGGGGCGGGTAAGATTGTCTTGATCGACGTGCGAGCCGCATCCGATTGGGACCCGGCAGACAAGAAGATCAAGGGGGCCATTCGGGAGGACCCGAAACAGGTGGACAAGTGGGCAGAGAAATACCCAAAGGATAAAGCCCTGCTCCTGTACTGCGCTTGAAAGGACGAAGGTACAAGTGCCAGTGTGGCACAAAAGCTTTTGGACAAAGGGCACAAGGAAGTGTACGCGCTCAAAGGCGGCTGGAAGGAATGGGATGCAGCGGGATACCCCACGGAGAAGAAATAGTACGCGATAGGGATGAGCCGCGTTGGAGTTCGCCCAAAAAGCTCCGACTCTCCCTGCTTCCCTTTTCATGAAACGAGGAGGGTCGGAGCTTAAGGGCCGGCATGAGACGCCGGTAACGAGTGATTTCTCGAGGTTGTGATCGTCTCAGTGCATTTGCACACCCACAGGTAGGCGACACTTTCGAGGGCTTCCGGAGTTGCCATCATCCATTCGAGAGCGTATGATTGCAATTGATGAACGCTCTCAAGAGACTGCTGAAGAAATACATTCTCAAGGAAGCCGAGCAGGATGGGCCTGTCCTCAGCCCGGAGGAGTTGAGAGCAACCTTTTCAAGCCGCTATCACAGCTTCAAGCTTCTCATCACCGCAAATAATAAAGCACTCGAAATAATGACCGACTTGGAACGCGCTCTTGAAGGCAATCAACCGTTCGGGATGGCGTTCGTCAGGTCTCGTTGCACCGCCGTGTCGGTAAATGTCTTTCGCATCGTGAAAGAACTTGATGAACTTGCTCCCGGCAGATACTCCGAGCTGTTCGATCGTTTCAAGATCATCCGGATGAGAATCAACCTCTACCTTGAAAGAAAAGGGCGACTCGAGGGAGGTCCACTGGTTCTACCTCTGCATGCCATCGATCGGGATATGGCCGATCTCGTGGGCAGCAAAATGGCCAATTTGGCAGAGATAAAGAATAATGTGGGTCTTCCTGTTCCACCCGGTTTTGTGATCACCTCGGCCGCTTATGGACGCTTCTTTGAGTCCAACGAACTCAGGTCGGAGATTCGACCGCGCATGCAGACAGGCGACGCGGAAAAATTGGACGACCTTTTCAGCCTCAGTTCCGCTATCCAACAGATCATCATAGGGGCTCGCGTGCCGGAGGATGTGGAGCAG
>Ga0233422_10000972_pt1 | contig 13446 bp, 12 predicted proteins | sample Watercolumn_Mata_2_FD_182724 | JGI IMG/M metagenome (GOLD analysis project Ga0233422, IMG submission 182724) | Freshwater microbial communities from Lake Matano, South Sulawesi, Indonesia - Watercolumn_Matano_2014_110_MG | ecosystem: Environmental > Aquatic > Freshwater > Lake | place...
TGAAAGATCTTTTAGCTTATATGGATTATAAAACCATTGACCTCGATCATGTTGGGGTAAAGGCTCCACAGTTTTCGTTCCCAAGACTGAAAGGAGCAGACCCTGTGCTTGGGGTAGAGATGGCTTCGACCGGAGAAGTCGCGTGTTTTGGGGATGACTTACATGAAGCGTTTCTGAAAGCAATGCTTTCTACGGGATTTAAATTGCCGCAGGCTCTCAAAATCGGCGAGGGGAGAAGGGGAATTTTGTTCAGCGTTGGAGGAGTTGAAGCGAAAGCCGACGTTCTTCCAGTTGCAAAAGCTTTTGTTGAGATGGAGTTCAAAATTTATGCAACCGAAGGGACAGCTGATTTCCTTTCACAGAATGGGATTGCAGTTACAAAACTTTATAAAATTTCCACCGGCAAAGAACCGAATTTGATGGGTGCGCTGACTCGCAAAGAATTTGATTTAATTGTAAATATTCCAAAACATTACTCTCGCGTGAATGTAACAGATGGCTACCTTATAAGGAGAAAATCTATAGATTTGAATATCCCTTTGATTACAAATGTACAGGTCGCCAAGATTGTGGCGGAAGCTCTTCAGATGTACGGTGAAGAGGATTTGAAGATTAAGGAGTGGGGAGAGTATTTTTAAAATAGTTACGTAAATTTGTAAGTGTGAATTAAAAATGCTAAGAATTCGCGGCCAATTCTTCCAAAACTTCTTCAGGGGTTTTTGTTTGAAGACTTGTGTGAGAAAAATCTTTGTCGTAGGTGACGAGGTAGGTGCCGAGCTGATTGGCGGCGAGAAACTGGACAGTGTCGTCAAAATCAAGAGAGAGATCGTTTTTTATTGAGTTCACCATGATATCATCATCAATTTTAGTTTCGAAAACTTTGATTTTGCCTTGATGAATGAGAAGGAGTATTTCTCTAATAAAATCGCTATTTGATCCGCTTGTTAAAGCTTCGATTGCGCTTAAAGCAAATCTTGCCATGTAAACATTTTCGTTTAACATCTCAAATCTAATCGCATCCAATAACTCCTTGCACTTTTGACAGTGTATTTGGCGCCTACAAATTTCTACAAAAATATTTGTATCAATCAACATATTTCGTCCATTGTTTACTGATGTCCACTGAGCTTAAATTTTTATCGAATTTATCATCTAAACACCCGACGTACTTCTCAAAATATGAATTTTTGCGGAGGAAATCCAAGTCAAATTTTTTGGCTTTCTTTTTTTTAGGCTGTGGATTTTTTAATTTTTCAAATTCGACAACCGACAGCACGACTACAACCGGTTTTGATTTGCGCATTACAGTACATATTCCTTCCTTAAGAGTCTTGTTTATCATTTCTTTAAAATTATTTCTAGCGTGAGTAGCTGACATTTGTTGCGATAAGTCTATCTGCATAATTTGCCATCATTAGATTTTCTATTTGAACTTGAACGGTTTTATTTTAGCAAATGTACATTTAAATGTCAATTTGGATTTTTGACAGACTGAGGACGAAGAGGTAGGATACCGGCGCTTTAGTTTAATTAACTAATGACGTGATGAAAAAAAATAAATTAAAAAATAGGCCCATGGGGGCAAAAAAAAATCCTATCCAAAAGAACACATTGAAGCTCAAAAAAGGTTTGGCGCAGATGCTAAAGGGCGGAGTGATTATGGACGTTGTGAATGCGGAGCATGCCAGGATTGCTGAGGAAGCCGGGGCTGTTGCCGTTATGGCCCTAGAAAGAGTACCAGCAGATATTCGTGCACATGGAGGAGTGGCTCGCATGAGTGATCCAAAGATGATTCGTGAGATTATGAAGGCGGTTTCAATTCCCGTGATGGCAAAGGTGCGCATCGGGCATTTTGTGGAGGCACAGATTCTTGAGGCGCTCGGGATTGATTATATCGATGAGAGTGAGGTTTTGACGCCGGCAGATAATAAATTTCATGTTGATAAGAGTAAATTTAAAGTACCATTTGTATGCGGAGCGACATGTCTTGGGGAGGCTCTACGTCGTATTAATGAAGGTGCAGCGATGATAAGAACGAAAGGGGAGGCCGGAACTGGAAATGTGATTGAAGCGGTACGGCATGTTCGAAAAATTAAAGAGGAAATTGATGATTTGCGGTCTATGAAGGAAAATGAATTGAAAAGTTTTGCGAAAAAAGAAAGAATCCCGTTGGAGCTTGTTCGTGAGGTAAAAAGACTTGTCAAACTTCCTGTTGTAAATTTTGCTGCAGGTGGAATTGCTACGCCAGCGGATGCCGCAATGATGATGCAATTAGGATGTGATGGTGTTTTTGTCGGGAGTGGAATTTTTAAATCAAGCGACCCTGCTAGGCGCGCGAAGGCTATAGTTGAAGCGACTTTACATTATGACGACCCTGCAATTTTGGCTAAAGTTTCGGAAGGGTTGGGCGAGGCAATGCCCGGAAAAGAGATCGATAAATTGGAGCAGAAGTATGCGGAGAGGGGGTGGTAATCTTGACTCCGGAGTATAGATGAGCTCCCTGCGGAACGTGGCAGGACCGTGATGTGGCGGGTAACGAAATTTTATAAAAGATGTTGATGTTATTTGTAGCGGTTGCGTTTGCTGCAAGCACAACGTTTTTGTTTTAGTGACGTTTACGTCGTGGACCCAGGGCTGTTGTATTACTGCGTTTTGGTAGTTGTTTTGGAGCTCGGCTTTGACTAGCCGGGGATTGGTTGCGCTTAGACGCCGTACCACGACCGCGTTGAGGGGCCGGAGTTTTGGAATGACCACGTTTTGGAGCTGGAGTTGCGCTGTGACCGCGTTGTCTGGTTTGGGCTTGAGCGCGTCCGCGTTGCGATGTTGGACTACGTCTTGATGTTGGTTGCGGAGCTGGAGTTGTTTGGTTTGCATAAAATTCGCTTACCGAGGATACCGGAATTTGCAAAATCTGCCCAACCGATAAATTTGCATTAGGAAGATTATTAAAATCCATTACTTCTTTTATTGTGACTCTGTATCGTCTAGCGATCGTAGCCACGTATTCTCCTTCTTTTACCGTATGTGGAATTATTTTGCTTCTTGCTGCAACAATTTTTCTAACTATTTCTTTAATCTCAGGGCTGTTTGATAATTCTGCGGATGCAACCAGTCCTTTTATGTCTTTTTCTTCTACTCCTTCCCATCCTCCCACACTTGTTTTCATATTTTTTCGAATTTCATCAAGATTTGGGTCCAGCGCCCCCGTCACCACATCCAGGTCTATTAGCTGTGAATTGTCCGGCAAATCCAATTTGCCCCAGTTCAGGCCGTATGGATCTGCTTTTCTGCTTCTGGTTTTGAATTTCGTAGATGAAACTTGTCTATGAGCCAACACATTTTTTGCAGGGATGTTATATTCGGCACCGAGCCAGTGCACCAATCTTTTTATCGCTTCGTATTGTCTATCATTCCATTCTTTTCCGGCGTTAGCCGCTACCTCTATTCCAATAGAGTGTTGCGATACGTCCGGGTCTCCATTCCATAGAGCTTTGGATTCCCGGTCACTCATGGTTCCGGCGTGATCTATCCAATAATCTCTATCGATTACGTAGTGAATACCTCCGTTATTATCAATAACATAATGGGCTCCGTGTGCTTCTATTGTTCCAGATCCGCCTTGCCCACCCGTGTCTCCTGCGGTTGAATGTAAAATGATATATCGAGTTTCCTTGCGTTTTTCCTTTGGATAATAGAGGTCTGGTTTCCTTTTTATTGCCATTGTATCACCGTTGTAACCGTATTTATTTTGGAGTATTGCATTCCCTGCAGCTTCGAGTGCCTCATCGGCATACAATGGAATTCTGGTTTTTCTCATTTTTTCCGCCATTTCTTTTTTCTGCGCTAAGTATGCCGCCCTAGCAACTTCTGATAGAGCATTGTTTAAGGTTCTCCCGATGAATGATTCCTTGTATTCTGGTGATAATTGCGGGACTGATGGTGGCTGAGGAGTTGACGGGGGAACTGGCGATGGCGTTGTTGACGGTTGCGAGGCTTGCTGTGGCGTTGGCGATGGCGTTGTTGACGGTTGCGAGGCTTGCTGTGGCGTTGGCGATGGCGTTGTTGGGAATCGAGGCACTACTTGTGGTCGTATTGCTGACGCTTCTTCCATGGCAACTTTTATTGCATTTGCTCTCTGTCTAGCTTCTTCCGCTTCCGCCGCATCTTCTTCTTGCCCTTTTTTAAAATTCATTTTTACATAATCTGTCTTTGGTATAAAAACGCGAGTGTTTTTTTTAAAAGGAATCGGATTATCTTCGTCTACTCCTTTGTTATAGGCATCCATGTAATCTTCAAATTCATCATTAACGGTAAAATTGTATATGAGAATTATGTCTATCAAACGTTCTCTTGCGCTTTTTCTAAAGTTGTAATCGTCGTTGTAGTTAAGGAATGACGGTTCTCTTTTTTGAGCATATTCCTTGCCCAAAGTGTCTGCTATCGACCATAACCCCCGTGTTGGAGTTATAACTTCTATTCTTTCGTAATCTGTTGGTAAGACTGGCGCTGGTGCTGATATTGGCGCAGAAGAAGGATGTGTTGGTACCGCAGAAGCAGGTGTTGATGATGGAGAAGAAACAGGTGATGGCGATGGTGAAGAAGCCGGAGTTGGTGCAACTGTGGGTGCTGATTGACGTGCATGTGCGGATGCGCGTGATGACACAGGCATATGTGCAGTTTCTTCTCTATCCCAAGGGAAAATTAATTCTCCGTTGAGTCCTATTTGAAGTTTTTCTGGAGCTAGAGTGGTTGATTTAGCCGGGGCTGCGTTCGGCTGAGCCGGAACAACTGCCGGAGCGGTACCTGGCGGTGTTGCAACCTCCTCTTCAAGATCTTTTCTAGCTAGTGATGAAGATGATCCTTTTTGCTGTGCAACCTCAGCTGCCCCGACTGCTTGCGGAGCTACACCTTTCGTTTTGTTTAAAACCGTAATTGCATCAATAACTTTTGGATATCTTAAAACTTCTCCAACTTGTCCTATCTTTAATGTTGTGGCCATACCATTAACTGTAAATTTTTTATCTAAAAGTTTGTCAGGATCTTTCCTCAGCAATTCTTTGTATTTTCCTATCACAGGAGTTTCTTTATAAGTAACATTATAATTCTCGTCTAAAACAGGTTTTGCACTCCCTACGGAAACTCCTAGTTGTTGTGCAAGTTCGACGGATAATTTGCTTTCAAAATCCGCGAGCGATGAAGCTTCTGTCGCTTCCCAAAGTCCCTTAACATGCGTGTATCCTTTGTTATAAATCATAAAACCTATAACCTTTTGTTCTTCCGGTTTTAGTTTTGCAAAAACGGGCAATTTCGCGTAATAATCTTGGCATAAGTGGTAGCATAAAATCCCGTAAACGCATTGATTCACTTCTGAAGTAGGACTTTCCTGGATAGTAATTATATCTTCTGTTTTCCTAGCTTTTGTCGCTGCATCATTTGCCTCTTTAATTTTTCTTTTTACGTCATTTACCGCTATTTCACGCATTTGGAAGTAGCCTTTAGCTTTTGATGGTGATTCCACAGTGCTGTGCAATCTACTTTCTTTGATCATTAAAGGCAGGTATTTGTCAATGTCACTGAAATCAATAACCATTTTTGCTGGCAGTTTTTTCCCTTCGAATGATTTCTTAAGAAGTGCCATGGCTTCTTTCAAGTATTTTCTGGCGGTTTCTAGTTTTTCTGGGGTTATCCCTGGGATATTCTGAAGAGGACTTACTTCTTTCTTCCCTGCATTTAAGCTTTCTGTTTGGAGTTCTTTGCGGGCACCGCCGCTTTTTTCAAGAGTTTTTTGTTTGTCGCTTGCTTTGGACGGTACGCCAGATTTACCTCCCTCAGGTCCTTTTCCGCCTCCAGGGCCACCTCCTCTGTAAACAAAACCTCTGAGTTCCATTCTGGATTTTTATTAGTGTTTTGGTTTGATTTTTCTGTTAATTATACCTGAAATTCGTGGATTTGTCCACCCTATAGCTCCGGAGTAAAGCTACCCTTATAGTTAACTCCGGAGCTAGGTGGTGTACAATAGCAATAGTTGTTTAATATCTTTATAATTTACCAGATGAAAATCGGTGTTTTGGACATACAGGGGAGCGTTGAGGAGCATTTTGAGGCTTTGAAAAAGGTTGAAATGGCTTTTAAGAATTCTTTAAAAAAAAGTCGTTTGAACAAAAGGGATGGCTCGAGTAAGAAAAAGGTTGGGAATAATCTGAGTATTGAGCCTGTTTTGGTTAAAAAAACCGAAGATTTAAAAGGACTAAAAGGGCTGATAATTCCGGGTGGGGAAAGTACCACAATAGGAAAATTGCTTGGGCGATTTGGGCTTGGAGATAAGATTATAAAAATGTCTTTGAGTGGGAAATTGGCAGTGTGGGGAACGTGTGCTGGAGCCATTTTAATTGCGAAGAAAGTGAGCGGAGATGTGGGGACTGATGGAGACGGGGATAATGACGCGGTAAATAATCTTGGGTTGATGGATATTGAGATTGAAAGAAATGCTTATGGGAGACAAATTGACAGCTTTGAGACGGAAATCGAGTTTGATTTTGGTGGTTTGGGAAAATTTGGAAATGCGATGTGTGATGTCTTTGGAGGAGGAAATGGAATTGGTTGTATCAAAAAAAATTGTGGTTTGCAAAAAATTCCTGCGGTTTTTATTAGGGCACCCTTGATTAAAAAAGTTGGAAAAGGAGTGAAAATATTGGCTAAAAATCGTAGAGAAATTGTCGCTGTAAGGGAGGGCAAACTGCTGGCGACAACTTTTCATCCGGAAATGACGGATGACCTAAGGGTGCATCAGTATTTTGTGGGGATGTGGGGGGGATACGTGAGTGATGAGTGAGTGAAAAGCTTTTATTGTGGAGTGGTGTTTGGGCGAGAACCTCTTCCCCCAAGACGTCCTTGGGCAAACAGCGTTGCAGTCATTTTGCGATAAGCTGCTCCTTCTATATCTCTGATTGTTAATTCTGTACCATCAACTGTTCCCTTGGCGCCATCACCCAGAGATTCTCTCGATCTTAATGGTCTTACTCGTCCTCTCATCAGCGCTACATGCAATTCTTGCCGTGTGTATCCTACGGCTTCTGCTTCGTCCTGGGCTAGTCTTTCATCTGGACTTCCAGAACCTTCTTGTTGACGTGTCGTTGCCATTTAAACTGAGTTATTCGATTGTTGAATTATAAAAGCAGATTAATTTTACACATTTAGACAAATCTGTCAAGGCTATAAAAAGAGGATATTTAAAAAAGAATTTAGAATATGTAAAATGAGTTGGAATTTTAATTTTATTTATTATGAAAATTTCCAAGTGATACGATGAAAAAAGAGTGTGAGGCCGTGAGTGGAGCAACTTATTTCGATAATGCCGTTAAGGTTTTCAAAAAATACGGCTGTTTCACTCGAGAGCAATGTACTCATTATGAGAAATGGGCCGCCTCCGGGACTTTTGAGAGCGAAGCGAAAAATGCTGGTTTGAAGTACACTTTGGATGAGGTTAAAAACGGGTGCGACGGATTGTATAATATAGCGATTGATTAAATTTATATTTGATTAAATTTGTGCCTAAAATTAAATCTATGCCATGACCCAGTTTCTTCCTAAATCATTACGAAATTTAATAGAGGAGTTTTCGAAACTTCCAGGGATCGGGCCGAAATCCGCGCAGAGACTTGCGATGCATTTACTGCGGAGTCCTGGAACGAAAATTGAACCTTTGGGGAAGGCTATTTTAGGATTAAAGGAAGGGATTTTGTTTTGTGAAACTTGTTGGAATATCGCGGACGAAAATCCTTGCTCGATTTGTTCGGATTTGTCGCGGGACAGGTCGAAAATTTGTGTTGTTGAGGAGGTTTTGGATGCAGCGGCGATTGAAAAAACAGGGGAGTACGATGGGTTATATCATGTTCTACATGGGGTTTTGTCGCCTGTAGATAGGGTTGGCGTGGAAGAGTTGAAAATTGGGGAGCTAATAAAGAGGGTGAGGGAGAGTTTTGAAGATGGTTCCGAAGAAGGGGATGGGAGTGGGTCGACTGGAAATAGTGATTCTGAAAGAGCTGGGACCTCTAGAGAGAGCGGTGATGGGCCGGCTGGGAAAATCGGATATGGCATCAATGAAAAAATTGATGCAAGTAAGAGTGAGGTGGATGAAAACAAAAGCAATGTTTCTAAAGTCCGAATTAAAGAAATTATTATGGCGACAAATCCTTCGCTTGAGGGGGAGGCAACTGCGCTTTATATACAAAAACAGTTGGCTTCTTTTGATGTCCGGATCACGAGGATTGCTCGCGGACTTCCTACTGGAGCGGATATTGAATATTCGGATGATTTAACCCTGAGCAGGGCGATGAATGGGAGAGGGGAGTTCTAGTGGGGGGGGTTATCGATAACTTGATTGTAAAATATTTAATATAAGTTCATACTTAAAATGAGTCTCCTAACATTAACCCTATGAACAAAAAAAATACGAATTTTAGAATAAAAATTCTTATTGCTCTTTTAGTGGTAGCCGTATCAGCCTTAGTCGTAGTCATAGCAGTAAATCCAGACTTTATTAAAGGAGCGATTATTCAGAAGAAAATAGACACAAATAAAATCATTAACGTCATCCCTCAAGAATGTTTAACAACAGTTATAATCCCGGTAAATCTCGGCGGGACTGATGGGGCTTTCAATACTTTTTATGACGCAGTTAAAAACGGGAAGTGTTCAAATTATACATACGAAGTAAGCCTTATACTGCCGAGCGACACAATGCATCCGTATACTCTCGTCTGTAGTAAATATGAAATGGGAATATCGTGGTATCTACAACCTGATAAAAGGGTGCTTTTATGTACAAAAACGCTTGGGAATGTAACCTACCAAGCTACTTTGTACAATGAAGGCGACATCCCCAGAGGAGTCAATGCTGTGTTCACCATATTTTACAGCGATCCTACTTATCAATATTACTCCCCAAACAACACAAACAACAATAAATACTATGTAAGAACTAGCGGGAATTTTGGAGGCTATAAAATAGAAAAGGTTGATAATGACAAATCTTATAGTGTACCACTGTAGCTAAATGGATCGATTTTAATTGGAGTGTTGAAGGGAATTGGAAAATGTTTTACATAAACGCCTTAGCCGCTGCTTCGTATATCGCCCCGTAGAAACTTGGCGGAAGAGATTGCACGTCTAATTCTTTTCCTGTCTGGTTTTCAGTATGTACCGGTGGCGCTCCTACAAGTATTTCTCTTCTTGCAATTTCGTTAATTCTTTTTACAAATTCCGGGTTTTTATCAAAAACGCTGCCTTCTTTTAAGAATACGATATCGCCGCCCATGCTGCGTGATACACCTTCGAGTACCGCTGCCAAATACGTTGCTGCTCTCTCTACAAATCTTGAACAAACTTCTCTCAATAAAATTGTTTCTTTCCCATTAAGGCGGCTTAAATCTTCCTGTGTTGTTCCATAAGTTAGTCCGAAAATCAATGCAGTCGCTCTGTCTTTGTCCATTGATTCTACAAAAGTTCTTAGACTGCTTCCTTCTGTTGGGGTCAATTCTCTAATTGCCGCCTTTAAAACATTACCTAAAATTTTACCCGAAACATAGCCCTCTACACTCGGTACCATTCCAGCTTCTTTGTGTGCAGCATCGTCCAATTTGCATGCAGTCCTGAGTCTCATGTGCCCTGCTTCAAAATTATAACCGTCTCCTTCTTTGTTAAATGCACAGGCGTTGAACCCTGTACCGTCGACACCCCCTCCTACTCCATTTGTTTTTCCTAGTAAATTGGCTGCTATTTCTGACTGTCCTAAAATGATATTTATCGTGTCATTTTCTCCCATTGAGATTTTTGCTAAATCGATAGAAATTCCTTTGCTTTCTAAAAATTCAGAGAATGAACTTGCGATTGTTGGGTAAACTAATGGGTCCGTTATCGATCTTGCTTCTGCTTCGCTTACTGGAGCGAGTGGATTTCTTTTGAATGCTGCTTTGTCTGCCATATGTACTATACGTCCATCTTTTGTCGGGACCGGAACTGCAATTTCAACTGTGAATCGAGTAGTACTGCCCTCTTTTCCTTCTTCAAGAATCCTTTTTAATTTTTCTATAAATCCAGCTGGGATTGTACGTTCCCAGTAATCCAGATGGTCTTCACATTCAATAGGCCTGCCGGCTTCTTCCGCCTTTCTGAAGCTTGCCGTTTCAACCTCTCTTAAGGTCACTTTTTCCCTTGTAACTTCTGCAAGTGTTGTATTTGTGGTTGTTCCTCCAATATTTATTGCGGCTACACATGTTGAGGATCCTGATTCTCTTAATCTTGCCAAAGCTTTCATTCTTTGCGATATGTTTGAATGGATTGGATAGATCATCCTGTCTGCGGCACTTGCTCCTTCTTGTATTGCATAATGGATATCTCTATCCACTGCGTCTTCGGTAAATCCCGGATCGGTGAATTGTACTATTTTTAAATATTTATCTACCAAGTCTTTTAGTGGTTGCTCTTCTATATTATCAGGACTATCAATTATAGCTTGTGCTGCTAACATTCCTTGCGCTGGTAGCTGAACCGCCCCCCTACCCTCCTCTACGTCAGGTGAGCTAGGTTGATCTGGTTTTGGAGCGGCATGATTTTGAGGACCTGCCTCTGGGAGTCCGTGTTGGAGCGTTTTTTCTTCCATATTTTTGTTGTTTAAATTGGAGGTAATTGTAATCCCCAAAGTTTTGTCAAATTTTATAGTTGGGCTCCGGAGTATAGTAGGAGGGTAGGCAAGCTCCGGAGTAAAGCTACCCTTATAGTTAACTCCGGAGCTAGGTGTTAGGAAACTAAAAAATAGGTCGGTCCCGAGCCTGTTAGATGGTAATTCTGCGGTAGTGGAGTTTTTAATAATGTTTCGAAGTCGTTGTGGATGTTTTCATGAATTTTCGAGTGATCGTTGGTCCTGATTGCGTGGAGAAGGGCGATTGTTTTGTCTGTTTGTTTGCCGCATTTTGAGAGGTCGATTTGTGAATAGGCCAAGTGTGTTTTTTTAAGTTTTTGGATTTTTGATTTTTTTGAGTTTGAAACGGACTCGATTTTTCGTATGGCGTTTTGCGTTTGGGAAGACTTGGCTCCGTGAAAAAGTGTAAAGGCAAGGCCTTTTACTTCCGGGAGATGAGTAATTAATTCACCAAAATTTTCACCGAGTGCAACGCCGCCTTGAATAAAAAACGGCACATCCATGCCGATTTGTGCGGCCAGAGATTCGAGCTCTTTCACCGAAAGATGCAAATTTAGAAGCTCGTTCAAAGCCTTCAAAACAGCCGCGGCATTGGAAGAGCCGCCACCGAGACCGCTCGCGATTGGGATGTTTTTTTCAATCTTAATTTCAATCTTTTTTGGTGAATTTTGGCAGTAGTTTTTTATAATCAAATTTGCTGCTTTAAACAAAGTATTGTCGTAACTTCTAAAATTTTCAGGGAGGTGGATCGAGCTTTTTCCCCTTGAACTTTTTCCTATGGCGTCGAAGACCTTGATTGAAATTATGTCGGGGAGAAATCCGTGAGTGTTTTGCGGAGTGATTTCGTGAAAAATTGTCTGGATTTTGTGGTAGCCTTTGAACGGACCTTTTTCTTGCACTCCAAGAATGTCGAGGGCAAGATTTACTTTTGCGGTGGATTGGATGGTAAGGTGGTTCATCTTTTGGAAGAAGTTTTTGGGGTTTTCTTTGATGTGAATTTTTTGTTGGATGGTTTCCGGTTTTTCTTTATGGATTTCGGGGGGTTGGGGAGTTTTGAAGATTTTTTTGTGAGTTTTTTTGGTGGAGCAACTGGTTTTTTGGTAGGTGTTTTGTTGGCTGGTGCTTTTTTAACTGGCGTCTTTTTAGCTGATGTCTTTTTAATTAATTGGATTTTGGCTTCTAAAAGAGAAATTATTGCAAAGCATTGAATACCTAAACCGGCACCGAAGGAAGTTAAATTCTCACCGGAAGTCGCTGTGACACCGATTCGTTTTGGGTTGAGATTGAGGATTTTTGAAAGAGATTCTTTAAGTTTTTTTGAAAGAGGATCAATTTTTGGGGTTTTGCATTCGATCATTAAACCCAAATTACCGATTTCCAATTTCTCATTTTTAATTTTTTCAAGCATGATATCGAGATATTTTTTGCTATCTACAATTTTCCCCTGCTTGCAAAGGGAGTCCGCGTAAAAGCCAAGAGAATGCTAGCCGATGGCTTGAGAGATTGCATTAAAAATTGCGTGGAGAATTACGTCCCCGTCCGAATCCGCTTCCAATTTTTTCTCATCTTCGAGGTAAAGACCGCCGAGTGTTAAACCTTTTTTAGTAGTACTGAATGGGTGACTATCCTGACCAATTCCAATTCTAAACCCCCTCGAAATTTCGCCGAGAAGAAACTTCAAACGCTGAATATCTTCCTTTGTTGTGATTTTGAAATTGTTTTCGTGAGCCTCTACGACTGAAACTTTTTGGCCAAGCGCTTCGACAAGCATCGCTTCGTCGGTTGCTTCAATGCCTTTTTTCACAGCGTTTTTTATCGCTTCCTTGAGAAGAGCATATCTTATAACTTGTGGAGTTTGAGCCACTACCAGGTCTTCACGATCTATGGTTTCTTTTATCGTTTTGCCTTTAATTTTCTTGACCGTATCTTTGATTTTATGGCCGACAATACACGCGTTCGTCAGCTCTGCTTCTTGTACTGCTTGAGAAATTTCGTCGTATGAAGGAAGTGGATTTGCGCCATTATGAATCACAATAAGATCGTTTTGTTTTGGCTTTAATTCTTGGAGAGCTTGGAGACCCTTTTCTAAAGAAGATTGACGAGTGAAACCGCCCAATGCCAAGAGTTTTACCTTCGAGAAATTGTATTCTTTAACGATTTTTTTGATCTCGTCTTTGTTAAATTTGTTCACAACCAAAACAATGTCATCTATTAAATTGTGGTCGTTCATCGCCGCGAGCGAATAATAAATAACAGGGTGGTTTGCTACCTTTATAAGCAATTTATCGGTGCTTGAAAGCATTCTCTGACTTTGACCCGCCGCTAAAATTATTGCGTGATTCATGGGTAAATAGTGCCAAAAATGGTGGCGGAATGCAAATTTGAGGATGGGTTTGGATGGAAGTTTTTATTGGATTCTTGGAATTTTTTTTTGCGACTAATTGAATTTAGTGATGTTCTGAAAAGACGTCTTCCCCTCCAAGTATTTTTTTATGGCAATTTCCGACTTGTGATAAAAAGTTTTTATTTGGCCTTTTTTAAAGGCTTTTAGGGTTTCTTTTATCGCAGGAAAGGTTTTATGGTCAATTTTATTAAAATTGTAATTTGAGAGGGCTTTGCTGGTCAGAAATTTGAGTTTAGGGTTATTAAATTTCTTTTTTGTACTGTTGTACCGGTACAACAGTACAACGTCTTCGATGACGGTTTTCATGTCGGGTTTGTATGCAAGGGCGAGAGAGTAGGTTCCG